>Ga0315279_10004527_pt1 | contig 18614 bp, 15 predicted proteins | sample YL17G06_20_MG_FD_203694 | JGI IMG/M metagenome (GOLD analysis project Ga0315279, IMG submission 203694) | Sediment microbial communities from Yellowstone Lake, YNP, Wyoming, USA - YL17G06_20 | ecosystem: Environmental > Aquatic > Freshwater > Lake > Sediment | place: USA: Wyoming | collected... | reverse complement strand
GGATCACACAGGGATACCTTCACGCAACGCAGTCCTGGTACCCGCCTCCTCTCCACCCGATTGACGTTGTCGCGGTCGTCGTCCTGCTACGTTGGGGATACGCGTTCGCGGGGCGGCGGCTCCAGATGCGCTTACAGTGGTACGACTGGGTCGCTTCCGCGTTCTTCGCCGTGCTCGTGCTCGGAGCGCTGCGCGGTGTCGCCGCGGGGTATGACAAGACCCTGGCAATCTCCCGGTTCATCCCTCTGCTCGCGCTCTACCTACCAGCGCGGGAACTGTTCTCCACGCCGCGCAACTGGGGTCTCACGCAGCGCGCGATCGGATGGGCCGTGACGATTTACTGCCTGACTGCTCCCTGGGCGGCGTATGCCGCGGCTCCCCAAGACGTGTGGGACGTCGAGGCGATCCTGTTGCCGCGTCTGGTCTATGTCTCCGATCCTCGCATCCTTCTCCTGGCGGTGTGCCTGAGCTGGATCGGACTCTGGCGACGTTCCCTGACCGGCCGTTCAGCGATGGGAGTGCTCGCCGCTCTGCTCGTGCTCAGTGGGGTGCTGACGCTGTGCAACACACGGACCTTCTGGGTCGGGCTGATCGTGGCGTGGTCGCTGCTGGTGGTCCTGCTCTGGTACTCGCGCGCTTCCTTTGGCTTGGGCCTCAAGGTCGCCGGCGCTGGCATGGCGGCCTGCCTTGCCGGCATCATCGCGGTCTACGGTCTAGCCGGCTTCGGGCCGTTTCACCGAGAACCGCCCCCGGGACTGCGGTCAACCGCCGGCCTCGAGGCTACTCATTTCAGCGGCCTGCGACCGCCGCTTCGGCTTGCAGCCGTGCCTGTCGTCACCGGCCTCGGTCCCTGGGCGCTCCGACTGGAACAGCCGGCCCTCGCTCCAGTGGCAGGCCGACCACGCGCCAACTGGCCGGCCGTTTTCCGCCTCGTGAGGGATCCGGACTCAGTGGAGCGGCCTGAGCGCGGCCTCCAGAACCGCGTACGAGAGGCTGTCGCAGCCATCACCACCATGTCCCGACTCGAGCTTCTCGTCGGGAGGGGCATCGGCGCGCCGGTCACGTATATCCATGTGTTGCCAACCCGAGAAGAAGCACGTCAGTCGGCCGAGATCCACAATTCGTACGTGGGGTTCATCCACTCCACCGGCCTACCAGGGCTGGCCTTGTGCTTGATCTGGCTGCTCGGCGTGCTTGGCTCCGCCCGTCGGACTCTCGTGCGAAGGAAGAACCCCGGCCTGCTCGCTTTGTGGAGCGGGAGCGCACTGTTCCTCTGCGCCAGCCTGGTCATGGCGAACGTTGGCGGAGACCTGAGCTGGGCGCCCACCGCGTTCCTCTTCGCGTTGTCCGCGGCGGCCCTCGCCAGTCCCCCGCCTGCGGAGGCAGGCGCTGAACCCGCTGAGCCCGCCGGGTGACCCGCGGGTCTTGGCCCCGGAGAGCGCCCGGAGCCACACTCCTATCCCAGCCTCCGGAGACCACCGGCCGTGGGACCGCCGAGGAGTGCTGCCGCGCTCTCATCCGGCCGGCCGCTCCCGCGGCAACGGGACATCCCGGGCAGGCGCTGTGGACGGCCTTGGGGCGGGGAGAGGAGCAGAGAGGACATCGGAGAGTGTGGGGCGAACCAGCGGGTGGTTGGGGGGGGCACCCGGATGCGCCGTGGGGAGTTGAGACGCTATGTGGGATGACATTCTCTGCTCCGTAGTCGTTCCCGCACACAACGCCGAGGCGACTCTGGATGCCTGTCTTTCCTCCCTCGGTCAACAGACGCTGCCGCGGCAGGCCTATGAGATCATCGTTGTAGACGACGGGTCCAGCGACGGGACGGCCGAGGTGGCGCAGCGCCACGAGGGCGTCGTCGTTATCCGAGAGGAGCAGTCAGGCCCTGCCAAGGCCCGCAATCGCGGGGCGGCAGAGGCGCGCGGTCGGTATCTCGTGTTCACAGACGCTGACTGTGAGGCCGATCCGGACTTCCTGCGCGCCCTGGTCGCACCGATGGAGTCAGATGTGGGCATCGCCGGAGTGCAGGGCCGATACCGGACGCGCCAGAGGAGCCTGGTGGCGCGCTTCGTGCAGGTCGAGATCGAGGAGCGGTACGTGCTCATGGAGGGGCGCGCGGACATTGACCATATCGGCACCTACGCGGCCGCCTTCCGCCGACAGCTCTTCCTCGAACACGGGGGCTTCGACGCGAGCTTCCCCGAGGCATCGAACGAGGACATGGAGTTCTCCTACCGCCTAGCAGCGGCAGGGCACAGGCTTGGTCTGTCGGGGGACGCGTTCTGCTACCACGCTCACCCCGAGGACCTCGGGCGGTACTTCAGGGCGAAGTTTCGCCACGGCTACTGGACGGCGATACTCTACGGCCGCCACCGCGACAAGATCCTGAAGGATTCCTACCGGCCGAAGTCACTCCGCTTTCAGGTGCTGAGCCTGGTCGGGCTGCCCCTGGTGCTGGCGGGGGCCGGCTTGCTGACCCGTTCCCTGGGACTGACGCTCGCTATCTGCGCGGGCTATCTGGGAGTCTTCCTGTTTCTGCCCATGCTGCCGCTGACGCTGCGGGCGTGGCGCCGGGACCGGATGACTGGGCTGGCCGCGCCGGTGATACTCACGGGGCGCGCCGTGGCCGGCGCCTCCGGGCTTGTCATTGGCATACTGCGGACCGGAGGCCTGTGGGGGCCCGCGACTGGCCAACCCAAAGGAGCGCGGCCGCCACGGGAAGAACTGTGATGGGGGTTCCGGGCGCAGGTTGGAGCGGGACTCTGGAGGATCGCCACACTTGGGAGGAGGCCGCCGTCTATGTCAAGCCAGTCGCGGGGGCGCGCGTCGAGTTGGTCCCCGCTTTGCCCCTACACTGTTTTCGCAATGTTCTGGTATACGCTAGCCTACTTCTTCCCGCGAGATCCTGTCGACATGGCGCCCCTGGAGGGGGCATTCCCGGTGTGGCTGAGCCTGGGGCACGACGGGGTATGGATGGCGCTCACTCTGGCAGGAGCGGTTCTCTGGGTCAGGGCGTGGAGAGCATCAGGCAAGGACATCTGGCCGGGGTCCGGGATCGATAGAAGGCTGGTGGCGGTGTTCTTGGCGACCGCCTGTCTCGGCGCGGTGCTGGCCTTCCTCCACCTGTCGCACCGCCCGGCTAATGACGTGCTCCGCTACGACGTGCGCGACCTTCTTATGTACGGAAGCGTGCTGGTGTTGGGCGGCATCTGGCTGCGCTCGCCTCAGCAGGTGAAGTGCTGGCACAAGTGGCTGGTGGGATGCATAGTGGCGGTCGGCATCCTGGGGTACGCGCAGACCTATCTGCTGCCGACGACTCGGTTCGAGCATCGCACCTATTCCACTCTTAGCAACGCCAATAACTTCGGGTTCGTGGTGGCCTTTCTTTTGGTTTTTGCCATCATGCAGCTGGACACCAATGGGAAGTGGTCCTGGAAGTGGATGCTGGCGATCGCCTTGAGCGTCGGTGGGATCATTCTGTGCCAGTCGCTGGCCTTGCTCATCGTCCTCGCACTGGCGTTTCTCGTGGGCATTCTCGTTGCCCGCCACCGCCGTCTCGTTCTCCTGTCGCTTGTGGGTGCAAGCCTGATGGCTCTTGTGAGCGTCTGGCCGTCGAAGGCTCCGCACGAGCTGATGGCGAGGGCAGTCGGCAACTTCCAGCCAGAGCCGACACGCGTTTCGGTTGTGAGGCGGAAGCAGGATCTGGACAAGACGCTTGCTGAACTGCGTCCCAGTATGACTGCGACGTTTTGGGAGTCGTTTCTCTTCGGCAGTTGGACGTCGCCGAAAGTGATTACGGGCGAGCCGGTCTTCCTGCAGCACGAGGCGGTCTTCCTGCAATCTCTGAGGAACAGCGGGGCGCTGGTGACCCTGGGCCTGATGGCTGTGATCCTCGGCAGCGGCTGCGTTGGTATCTCCAAGGGGAGGCGCTTGCGCCGCGAAGGCCGCCCGCAGGAGGCCGCGCCGCTTCTCGCCGTGGGCCTGTTCTTACTCCTGTGTTTCTTTCCCCTCTTCGAGTTCCACCCGTTTCTCTACCGCTTCCCTCTCAATTTCCTGACCTACGCTTGGTGTGCAGTGGCCCTGTACTACCCGATGGGACCACCACTGGCTCAGAAGAGCGTCTCATGAGGGTCGCGTTCCATTGCTGCTACGACGAAACCCCATTCCTCCTCGAGGTCATCAAGCAGCTTCAGGAGCGCAGTGCATGGGAGCCGGTTGCCGTGACCTGGGGAAACCGCTACCGCAAGGCCGTCGCGGAGGCCGGGTTACCTACCGCCAACGTCGGCGACTTCCTGGAGCGAAACTGGGATTCGCTCGATATCTCACCCAGTCGCCTCACGCGCCTCGAGGCTCAGTACGGTGACCCCCACTTGGGTGGGCACATTTTCGCTGACCGGTATCTGGCCCGGTGTGAACGGGCGACACAACTGCGGTACTTGGTCGGGTTCGTGGAGTTCTGGGAGGATTTCTTCGACCGGCATCGCCCACGTCTTATGCTGGCTCCCGGCGCCGCGTATCTCCTCGACATTGTCGCCGCGCTCGTGGCGCCCCACTTCGGAGTCGAGTACCGCGCGATGTACGACACGCGCCAGCCAAGCGCCCGCACCACGCTTTCGGCCAGCTACCGCGAGGTCTGGTATCTGGTGAACCGTATCTTCGCAGGAGAGGGTCCGGCCGCCGGCTCGGGGGATCACAGACGATCGGCAGAGGCCTTCCTGGGGAGCTTTCGTGCGTCTGGCAGACCGCCCGACTACATGAACACCGGCGGCTGGTTTGCGCCGACAGTGACATGGCGGGGACTCAGCGAGATCGCGCGCCGCTTTCGTCGCAGCTATCTGGAGGGATGGGGCAGAGGCAGCGATTACCTCACCATTCCGCCCCTGCGCAGCATCTGGGAGCGAGCCACCGCAGTGGCCCGGTCGCGTCTGTTGATGGCCGGCTCCTGCTTCGAACAGCCGCAACCTGGAGACAGGTACTTCCTCTTCGGCCTGCACTTTCAGCCTGAGGCTACGACGCTGATACAGGCCCCGCATCTGGTGGATCAGTTAGCCCTCCTCGAGGCCGTAGCCAAGGCGATTCCCGCCTCCCACTGGCTGTATGTGAAGGAACACGCCCCTATGATGGGACGCCGGCCGCTCAACTACTACAAACGCCTGAAGGCTCTGCGCAATGTGCGTCTGCTCAGCCCCCACCATGACACCCACGCCCTGATCCGCGGCTCTGAAGCGGTCCTCACTATTACTGGCACGATGGGATGGGAAGCCTTGCTCTACGGCGTGCCGACGATCGTACTGGGGGATGTGTTTTACCTGTCCTGCGGTCTGGCGCATGTGTGCCATGATCTCTACCAACTGCCGGGTCTCGTGGCTCAGACGCTGACCCACAAGGGCCAGAATGAGGACGTCCTGCCGTGCTATCTGGCGGCAATCTATGAGGGGTCATTCCCGGGCTGGCTGGGCGTCCCGCACGTTCGCCCTGACGTGATGAATCCCGAGAACATCGAGCGGATGGCGGCGGGGCTGGACTCCATCACCCGGGACCCGCGCTTCTGGCTGCTCGATGCCCCGGCACCGCCGCGCCCCAGGCAGGCTCCCCGAGATGCCCGCTGAGCCCACCGGCAGCGATCGTGGGATCGGTCGCCAGTACCTGCACACGTTCGCTTTCGCCCTGGCGCGCGTCGTGTCCCACGCCCTGCTCATCATCATCCTGGGCCGGACCATGACCCTTGAGGAGTACGGCGCCTATGCCCTCATCGCGACGGCGATACCGGTGGGCGTCACCGTAGTCGGCCTTGACCTCTACGCCTACCTTGCGCGTGAGATCCCCGGACTTCCGCAGGACCGGGGCATCGCCGTGTTCAAGGGCGCTTTTCGGTTCCAGGTGCTCTCCTCCGTGCTGCTGGTCGGCCTGGTGCTGGCCACGGGTCTGGACAGCCTCCTTGTGGGGCACACGGAACTCGCGAATTATCGCAACCTCGTCCGCATGGGCTTGCTCGTGTTCCCCTTCGCTTACCTCCAACGGGAGCTGGCCCGTTACTTCATCGCTGTCAAGCGCATCGAAGTGTCGAACCTCTCCCAGTTCCTGTGCACGAACTCCTGGGCCTACGCGATTCTGCTCCTCATCCTGATGCATCGGCGGCTCACGCTGCCGATCGTCTTCGCGGCGTGGATCGCGGGCGGCGCGGCGTCGGTGTTGTACGGCATCGGCGAAGTGTCCCGCATGGGCTTCTTCCGGCAGCGCGCGGCGCGGGGAGTCGTAGCGAAGGGGCTACGCTTCTCGCTTCCATTGCTTGCGGGGACCATAGGGTTCCAGATCAACGATGTCTCCGGTCGGTATGTGATCTCGCACTTCCGTCCTCTCGCCGAGGCCGGCGGCTATTCCTTCCTTCAAACCCTCGTCACCACTGGAGGCGTGCTCACCTACACCATCGTCGAGGCCATCCTTCGTCCCCGCATCGTGGAGGCGGACAACCTGAACAACTCGCGAAGGCGCGATGTCCTGACGAACCGGCTCCTGCGCTACAGTTGGGTTCTCCTGTTGCCAGTGATGCTCGTGCTGCTTATCTCAGGGCCGGAGTTGCTCGCGCTCATCAGCCAGCCCGGCTATGCTCGCTACCTGAATCTGGTCCCCTACTTCGCCACCACCGCCCTGGTAATGGCGTCGGCTGTGCCCTTCTCCGTCGTCCTCTTCCTCCAAAGGCGCACTGGGCTGATGGGGGCGATCAACCTGGCGAGCTCGGTCGCGAACATTGGGATCAGCATCCTGCTAGTGCCCCGCCTGGGCGCGGCCGGCGCTTCCTTCGCCGGGTTGCTCGCGTTCTCCGGCGTGCTGGCAGCGAACTACCTATTCGCTCGACGAACCGGCCCCATCGTCAGCATTTCGGATGCACGCCTGTTGCCGCTAACCGCCTCCGGGCTCGCGATGGCGGCGGTCATGCTGGCGGCGCGAGCTGTGTGGCTGGACGTCGGCAGCCCCGCCGGACCGGCGATCGGGCTGCTGTTCGCAGGCGGGGTCGGGTCGGTCGCCTTCGGCGCCGCTGCCTGGATCACCGGCGCCATAGAGCCCGGAGAGAAAGCCTATGTTCGTCGCCTGCTGGCTGGTGCGGTCGGGCGTGTCCCTGCGGCCGCGGCCCCGGCGGCCTCCTCTGACACCGAGGAGGACGTTTACGGCGACACCGACCTGGAGCCCTAGCTCCAAGCGGCCTCGCTCAGGCAGGGTATTCCCAGCCGGCGGAGAAGTTTCTGGTGGACTGCTGGGCCAGGTGGCACCCGGCCGCGCATGCGGTGAGCATTCGTATTCCGAACAGCGAAAGGGCAGATCGTGGCCGGTAGCTCCCAGAAGGATGTGTTCCTGCAGTCCGAGGGCGATGTCTACCATAGTGGGAATCTCCTGGAGGAGGTGACGGTGAGAAGATGCGTCAGGTGCGTCATGCCGGAGACTTGGGCCGGCCTCGCATTCGATGCCGAGGGCGTCTGCAGCGCCTGCCGGGAGGCGGAGAAGGAGGCCAAGATAGGCTGGGAGGAAAGGCAGGGTTGGCTGAGGGAGTTGCTGGAGCAGTACCGGCGCTATGCGCGAGGCAAAGGCAACAAGTACAACTGCCTGGTCGGCTACAGCGGAGGCAAGGACACCGCCTACACGCTGTGGGCGGCGGTTGTGAAGTATGGCATGAAGCCGCTCGTCGTCACCTTTGACCACGGGTTCCCGCTGTCAGAGGCCGGCGAATGGAACCTGAAGGAGATCCCGAGGAAGCTGGACTGCGATCACCTGCGCTTCAGCCTGGGAGAAGGTCTGCGGAACGCGCTCTGCCGCAAGGGCAGCGAGGTCAACGGCGACTTCTGCTGGCACTGCCATAACGGCGTGGGGGCGCTGCCGGCGAGGATTTCCAAACAGTGGGACATCCCGCTGCAGCTCTGGGGGGAGCCATCCGCCGCCTATCAGACCTTCGGGGCCTACCGCTATGAGGACCTGGAAGAGCAGGACAAGGCGCACTTTGAGAAGGTCTTCCAGGCGGGGGTCACGCCGGAGATGGTGGTGCCGCCGGGCTACGAGCTGGCTGACCTTCTGCCCATGACCTGGCCGGAGGGCGAGTTCCCGCTGAAGGCGATCTACCTGGGCAATTTCGAGTCATGGGACCAGCGGGAGCACGTCGAGATCATTACCCGGGAACTGGGCTGGAAGCATCACCCGACGGAAGGAAGCTACGTGGACTGGGACAAGGTGGACTGCCCCTTCGAGCCGGTGCGGGACTGGCAGAAGTTCCTCAAGCGAGGCTTCGGGCGAACCACTTTCCAGGCCAGCAAGGACATTCGGGCCGGCTTGATGACTCGGGAGGAAGGGCTGCGGCTGGTCGAGCAGCATGATGGCAAGAGGCCCGCAAGCCTTGACCTGTTCCTGGAAGATACCGGGATGACCGAAGAGGAGTTCGACCGGATCACTAAGAGACACGTTGTGCCCAGGTCCGGTTAGCGCACAGATCAGACCTGCCGCCAGCGACCCAGGCAGGCGCAAGGCAAGCCATGGATTGGTCCAATAAGACCATTCTGATCACCGGTGGCACCGGATCCTTCGGCAAGGCCTTTCTGAGGGCCATGCTGGAGGAGTACCATCCTCAGACTGTCAGGATCTACAGCCGGGATGAGCTGAAACAGCACGAAATGCGGCTGCTCTACGGCGAGGACGTACCGCGCTATCTGGTGGGGGACGTACGCGATGAGATCCGATTGCGCCGCGCCCTGGAGGGGGTGGACATAGCCGTCCACGCGGCCGCGCTGAAGCAGGTCCCCGCGTGCGAGTACAATCCCTTCGAGGCGGTGAAGACGAACATCCTGGGCGCGCAGAACCTGGCTAACGCCGCCCTCGATGTGGGAGTGCCCCGGGTGATGGCGATCAGCACGGACAAGGCCGTCAACCCCGTCAACCTCTATGGCGCCACCAAGCTCTGCCAGGAGCGGATCATCATCCAGGCCAACGTCTACTCCGGCGGCCGGGATGTCCGCTTCGCGTGTGTCCGTTATGGAAATGTGGTGGGCAGCCGTGGCAGTGTGGTCCCCCTGTTCCTCGAGCAGCGCAAGACCGGCGCCCTCAGTATCACCCATCCCGAGATGACCCGCTTCTGGATCACGCTCCCCCAGGCCGTCCGGTTTGTCTGCTCCTGTATCGAAGCCATGAACGGCGGCGAAGTCTTCGTCCCCAAGATCCCCTCCACGCGAGTGGTGGACCTCGCCCGCGTCATAGCTCCGCAGTGCGAGCAGAAGATCATCGGCATTCGCCCTGGCGAGAAGATCCACGAGGTCTTGCTCACCGAGGAGGAAAGCCGTCACTCCGTCGAGCTGGAGGACCACTTTGTGATCGAGCCCGAGTTCCACTGGTGGGACCCGGACATCCGCCGTCCGCCTGGGGCGCGAGCGCTTCCCGAGCGCTTCCGCTATGCCAGCGACACGAACGAGCAGTGGCTGACGAACCAGGAGGTCTACGATCTCCTGGTCCAGCAGGGCTTCCTCAGCAGCACCGACCCGCGCCCCGCGCCCGCCTGCTGATGACAGAGAAGAAGCCTATCCCCTACGGCCGGCAGTGGCTCGACGACGACGACGTTGCCGCCGTCGTTCAGGCGCTTCGCGGCGACTGGCTCACCACCGGGCCCGCGGTGGAGGCGTTCGAGAAGGCGCTGGCCGAGCGGGTGGGCGCGAAGCACGTGGTGGCCGTGAACTCCGGCACCGCGGCCCTGCACGCGGCCTACTTCGCCGCCGGCGTGGGGCCCGGCCTGGAAGTCATCACCACCCCCATCACCTTCGCGGCCACCTCCAACGCGGCGCTCTATCTCGGCGGCAAGCCGGTGTTCGTGGACGTCTGCCGCGATACTCTGAACCTGGACCCCGAGCTCATTGAAGCCGCCATCACCGCGCGCACGCGCGTGCTGGCGCCGGTGGACTACGCGGGCCATCCGGCCGATCTCGACCCCATCATCGAGATCGCGCGGGAGCGAGGCCTGGCGGTCGTCGAGGACGCCTCGCACGCGCTCGGCGCCGCCTATCGCGGTCGGCCTATCGGGTCTGTTGCGGGTCTCACGACATTCAGCTTCCATCCCGTCAAGCACATCGCCACCGGCGAGGGAGGCGCCGTGGCCACCAACTCCGATGAGATGGCCGAGCGGGTGCACTTCTTCCGAAACCACGGGATCACCAGCACCTTCCGCGACCGGGAGCGCATGGGCGGCTGGTTCTATGAGATGCAGTATCTCGGCTTCAACTACCGCATCAGCGACATCAACTGCGCGCTCGGCCTCAGCCAGCTCCGCAAGCTCGACCGATTCCTCGCGCGGCGCCGAGAGATCGCGCACACCTATGACCAGTCGTTCGCCGATGTGGCCGAGGTGGAGAGGCCCGCGCGCCGCCCCGAGGTGGAGCACGCCTATCACCTCTACCCGATCCGGCTGGCTGGGAGCGCGGCCGCGCGGCGCAAGCAGGTCTTCCAGCGGCTGCGGGGGGCCGGGATTGGCGTGAATGTTCACTACCTCCCCGTCCCCTGGCACCCCTACTACCAGCGACTCGGTTACCAGCGCGGCCAGTGGCCGGTGGCGGAGGAAGCCTATGAGCGCCTGCTCAGCCTGCCCATGTTCCCGGCGATGAGCGATGAGGAGGTGGGGCGAGTGGTGAGGGAGGTGTGCGAGGCGGTTCGCTGATGCCTGCACGCCGCGTGCTGATGAGGGCCGATGGCGCCTCGTTCATCGGGCTCGGTCATGTGATGCGGAGCCTCTCGCTGGCGCGCGAGCTGCGCTTACGGGGCTGGGAGGTGGGCTTCGCCACCAGGGCATACGAGGAGGAGTCGCTGGCGCGGATTCGCGCCACCGGGTTCGACGCGGACCCGATCGAGCCTGAGTCGAGCGAAGAGGCCGATCTCTCGGAGACCTTGCGCAGCGCTGAGCGCTTCGGCGCGAACACCATTGTCACAGACGGCTACGCCTTCGACACAGCCTTCCTGCTCGGCCTGCGCGCCGCCGGCCTCCTCGTGGCGAGCATTGACGATATCGCGGCCTTCCACTTCCCCTCCGACGTATTGATCAACCAGAACATCAACGCGCCCAAGCTGTCCTACGACACGGCGCCATACACGCGGAGGCTTTTCGGCCCGACCTATGCCATGCTCAGACCGGAGTTTCGGGCCCTGCGAGCCGAGGCCGTGAGCCGGCCGATGGGCGACCCGCCGGACCTCCTCATCACCTTCGGCGGCGCCGATATGAGCCGCCAGACGGAGAAAGCCCTCCAAGCCATCGCGCTCCTCCGCCAGCCCGTGCGCGTCACGGTGCTCGTCGGCGACGCCTGTCGCCACCGGGAGGAGATCGAGGCCGCCGCGGCACGGATGACCTGCTCCACCGAGGTGCTCGTCAACCCGCCTGAAGTCGAGCGCATCCTGGCGGCCGCCGACCTGGTGGTGAGCGCCGCGGGCACTACAACCTGGGAGTTGTGCTGCCTGGGCCGCCCCATGGTCCTTATGGCCGTGGCCGACAACCAGCGCGGCATCGCCGGAGGCATGGGGAAGGCAGGCGCGGCCGTGGACCTGGGTTGGTTCGAGGACGTGACCGCCGGGGCGATCGCGGCCGCACTCGAACGGCTCCTGGGCGAGGGGCGAAGGCGGGAGGACATCGCCCGGAAGGCAGCGAAACTGGTGGATGGACTGGGCGCGGCCCGGGTAGCTGCGGCAATTGATGACGCTCTGTCGCGAGAGCAGCGCGCCTGAGACGCTGGCCCCGGGGGCTACGGAGTGCGCCGCCGCAGCCAGGAATTCCGGGCAGTGAATATGACGAAACCACCGATACGCCTTCGACCGGCGAACATGGACGACGCCCGCCTCCTCTGGGAGTGGCGAAACGACCCGGCGACGCGCAGGTGGTTCCTCAATAGCGATGAGGTCCCGTGGGAAGCACACCAGAAGTGGCTGGCTGCTACCCTCGATGATAACAACCAAGTGATATACATCGCTGAGAACCAGGATGGCGAGCCGATAGGACAGGCGCGTTTTTCTGTGTCGGGAGAAGAGGCCGAAATCCATGTCTCGGTCGGCACAGCACGAAGAGGGCAGGGGTTGGGGACGACCCTGATCGCGACGGCCTGTGTGCGCCTCGTCGAGGAGCGTCCCCAGGTCGAGCGGGTCGTGGCAAAGGTGCTGGTGACCAACGCGGCCTCAACGGCGGCCTTTCGGAGAGCCGGGTTTAGGCGGGCGAAGAAAGTGACGGTCCACGGATTGAGAGCACACTTGCTGGTACTCCGAAGCCGGAGAGAGAAAGCCTAGCAGGCAGGAGGAGACCAGTGTGCGATAGCAGGGGAGAGGGCTGGCAGTGTCCGTAGTGATCGTAGCAGGCGTAGAGATGGGGTATCGCACGACTGAGGCCATCCTAGAGGGTGGCTGCCTGGTGAGCCTGATTTTCGCGTACGAGGAAAGCATGTCGGGAGCATCAGGATATGTGTCGTTTGACGACCTAGCCCAGCGCTATGGCGTCGCGGTACACAAGACGCGGGACATTAATGGCCCGGCATCGCTCGCCGCGCTGCGGGCAGCAGATCCCGAGATCGTCTTGGTGCTCGGGTGGTCGCGGCTCATCGCCCGGGAGTTTCTGGATGTGCCGCGACACGGCGTGGTCGGGACACACCCCACTCGCCTCCCCAAACACCGCGGCCGCGCGCCCATCCCATGGACGCTTATCCACGGCCTTGCGGAGAGCGCGCTCTCTGCCTTCTACGTGGATCCCGGCGTGGACTGCGGTGACATCATCGCGCAGCGCTCTTTCTCGGTGGAGTTCGAGGACGACGCCCAGAGCCTCTACGATAAGATCGCGAGACTCCAGCAGGAGACGATACTGGAGTTGCTCCCCGCCCTGCTGGAGGGGCGTGCCCCACGCGTGCCGCAGGACGAAACCCAGGCCACCTATTGGCCCAAGCGCACCCCCGCCGACGGGGTCATGCGCTGGCGGAAGTCAGCCTTCGACCAGTACAACTGGGTGAGAGGACTTACGCGTCCCTATCCCGGCGCGTTCACGTTCTGTGGGGGCCGCAAGCTCACCGTATGGGCAGCCCGTTACCTCGACAACGAGCCGGACCCGGCGCCGCCAGGGACGGTCCTCAGCGTCGAGTCAGGGGAGGCTCTCGTGGCCTGCCATCCCGGACACATCGCCCTCACACGGGTGGCCTGGGAGACCGGTCAAGACCTGGCCCCAGAGGAGGCAGGCCTGGCGGTGGGGCAGCGCTTCGAAATGGGGGAACCTTGATGGCTTCACGCGTGCTTGCTGTCTGTGCTCATCCGGACGACGAGTTGCTCGGGCCCGGCGCTACGCTCGCACGCCACGCAACTCGTGGCGACGAGGTAAGCGTGCTCTTGCTCAGCGGCGGAGCCGCCTCCCGGACCGCCCCAGGCGAAAGCCAGAAGGCTGTGGAGGAGCAGCAGCGTCTCCGCGGGGCTTCGCAGAGAGTCGCGGACACGCTTGGCTTCGCCCGGGTGCACCACCTCGACTTTCCCGACAACGCTTTCGACAGCGTTCCTCTGCTGCATATCGTCCAGGCGATCGAGGCCGCCGTGGGTTGCAGTGTGCCAGACGTGGTCTACACTCACTGGTCGGGGGACCTTAACATAGACCATGTGCTGACACACAGAGCGGTGCTGACCGCGTTCCGACCAGTGGGGGGGCCCACACCGCGCGCACTCTGGTGTTTCGAGACCCCCTCAGCCACGGAGTGGAGCTTCGGCGTCGGCGCGCCTTTCGCTCCCAACCGCTTTACGGATATCGCGGACTGGCTCGAGGCGAAGATCGAGACCCTCGGCTTCTATGAAGGCGAGATGCGGCCTTCGCCTCATCCACGGTCGCCTGAGATCCTTCGGGCGCGTGCGGCGATGTGGGGATCGGTGGCCGGTCTGGCGGCGGCAGAGGCATTCGCGCTGGCCAGACAGATGGACTGAGTTCAGACAGAGACTGAACGGAGGAGCCGGCTGGTGCGTCCAACGATACAGATCAGAGACTGGTGGAGTGACAGCGGCCGGGTCTACGTCATTGCCGAGGCCGGGAGCAATCACGACCGGAAGCTGGATCAGGCGAAGCAGCTCATTGACGCGGCGGCAGAGGCAGGCGCGGACGCGGTCAAGTTCCAGGCCTTCAACGCGGATCGGATCGTATCCCGCAAAGGCAAGCTGGCCGAGTATCTCCGGGAGAAGTACGGTGACGAGAAGACGATGAACGACCTCTTCCGAGAGCTCGAGCTGCCGCGCGAATGGCTGCCCGAGCTGGCCGACTATGCGAGGCAGGCGGGCTTGGACTTTCTCTGCACTCCCTTCGACCTGCAGGCGGTGGACCTGCTCGAGGCCCCCGATGTCAACGTCCCCGCGCACAAGATCGCCACTTTCGAGCTCTGGCACCTGCCGCTCATCGCGCATGCGGCACGCACCGGCAAGCCGCTCATCCTCTCCACCGGCATGGCGGGCCTCGGCGACATTGAGGACGCGCTCGCCACGGTGGCGGCGGCCGGCGGAGAGCAGGTCATGCTCATGCACTGCATCATCGGTTACCCGGTGCCCTTCGAGAGCATGAACCTGCGCGCCATGGACACCATGCGCGCCGCCTTCGGCGTTCCCGTCGGCCTGAGCGATCACTCCAGCGGCATCGCCATGCCCATCGCCGCGGCCGCGCGGGGCGCGGTCTGTGTGGAGAAGCATTTCACCCTCAGCCGCGACCTGCCCGGCCCCGACCACCCCTTCGCCCTGGAGCCCGATGAGCTGAAGGAGATGGTGGCCGGCATTCGCGCCGTCGAGCAGGCACTCGGGACGAGGCGAAAGCAGCGAGCGCGCAGCGAGAATGTCTTCTACGTGGAACTGCGCCGCAGCCTCTTCGCCGCGGTGGACATCCCCAAGGGGACCAAGATCACGAAGGATATGCTGACCGTGCTCCGGCCCGGCGCCGGGCTCAAGCCCAAGTACGCCTCGGCCGTGATCGGCCGCACGGCCGGCGCGGATATCGCGGAGCACGAGCCGATCACGTGGGATAAGCTGGCCTGAGAGGAGCGCGGTAGGATGGCAACTGTCTTTCGGCGAGGCCGACTCGTCTACCTTAGACCTCTGGAGCGAGAGGACTTGAACGAGCGCTACCTGGGCTGGCTGAACGATCCCGACGTAACCCGGTTCATGGAAACCGGCATCTTCCCCACCACCCGGGATGAGCTGCTGCATTTCTGGGAGAGAGTGACGGCATCTCCGAACGATGTGATCTTCGCGGTGGCTGATGCCGAGGATGACGCCCATATCGGAAACGTGAAGCTGGGGCCCATCAACTGGGTGCACGGGGTGGCCGAGTTCGGCATCATGATAGGCGACAAGTCTCGGTGGGGGGGCGGCCGCGGTAGCGAGGCGACCAGGCTGACCGTCTCGTACGCATTCGAGGAGTTGAACCTGCGCAAGATCACGCTGGGCGTCCTCGAAGGCAACGAGGCCGCGCGCAAAGCCTATGAGAAGGTCGGGTTTGTGGTGGAAGGGAGGCAGCGGGAGCAGGTGGTGCGGGGGGGAAGGACGCTTGACCGCATCGTCATGGGCCTGCTGCGGGACGAGTGGCAGTGCAAGACATAGGCGGACGCCAATGAACCCAGACGGGTTGACGGTGGTGGTTGTCGGCTGTGGGTCTATCGGTCAGCGCCACGTCAGGAACCTGGCCGCAATGCCAGAGGTCACGCACCTGCTGGCCGTGGATCCGGATGAGCTGCGGCGCGCAGAGGCCGCGGCGATGGGCGCGACGGCCTTCGCCACGCTGGAGGCGGCGTTCGCCGGTCAGCCCGATGCGGTCGTTGTGGCCACCCCCACTCATCTTCATCTGGAAGGGTTGCGGGAAGCTGTCGCGCATGGATGTCACGCGCTGGTTGAGAAGCCGATCGCGATGAGCGGGCATGGCGTGGCGCCTCTTCTGGAGCAGGCCGACCGAGACAAGCGCCTCGTGATGTTGGGCTATAACCTGCGCTTCCATCCCGGCGTGCGGGAACTGCGGAGGGTCATACGCGCGGGAGAGATCGGACAGATTGTGTGCGGCCGGGCGGAATACGGCTGGTATCTGCCCAACTGGCGCCCAGCGCGGGACTACCGTGACACCTACAGCGCCAGGCGGGAGTGGGGAGGCGGTGTTCTCCTGGACGTCTGCCACGAGATAGACTTGCTGCGCTACTTGCTGGGAGAGGCTTCCAGCGTGTTCTGCGTCACTCTCAACACCGGCGTTCTCGGGACCGATGTGGATGAGCTTGCCGTCATGATCTGCGAATTCGGGAATGGCGTAATCGGAGAACTGCACCTCGACTACATCCAGCGCTCCTACTCCCGCAAGTGCAAAGTGGTCGGCGTCGAGGGAACCGCGATCTGGGAGTATGAGGGGGAGAAGCTGTCCGTATTTCGCGCCCAGACGGGAACCTGGGAGGAACGCAATTGGGAGGGATTCATGCCGGAGCAGGCCTATCAGGCTGAAATGCAGCAGTTCATAGCGGCGGTGCGCGGCAGCGCCCGACCCGATCCCAACGGATGGGATGGGCTGCGAACTCTCCGGTTGGTGGAAGCGGCGGCACAATCCGCCTTGACCGGATGCCGAGAACCCATCTGAACAGAGAGAGTGTTCGATGATCCTGGGAATTGTGCAGGCCCGCACGGGCTCCACCCGTCTGCCCGGCAAGGTCCTCATGGACTTGTGCGGAGCGCCGATGCTGCTGCGACAACTCCAGCGGCTGGATCACTGCAGCACGCTGGACGCGCTGGTGGTGGCCACTTCAGATTTGGCGCGGGACGATCCCCTGGCGGGCCTGCTCGAAGCCGAAGGACGCGATGTGTTCCGGGGCAGCGAAGCCGACGTGCTGGACCGGTACTACCGGTGCGCGGCCGCGCGAGGGGCGGATGTCGTCGTGCGAATCACTGGCGACTGCCCGCTCATCTGTCCGGAGGTCGTGGACGCCGTTGCGAATGCCTACCTGGCAGACGGGGCTTGCGACTACGCAAGCAACATCGAGCCCGAAACCTACCCGGACGGGCTCGACACAGAGGTGTTTCCCTTTCGCATTCTGGAGCTGATGTGGCGGGAAGCCACGGGTGATGAGCGGGAGCACGTGACGCCCTACGTTCGCCTCCGCCCAGAGGTGTTCCGACACTGCCTCGTCTCTCACGACCCCGACCTGTCGTGGATGCGGTGGACGGTGGACGAGCCGCGCGACCTGGAGTTCGTGCGCCGCGTCTACACCTGCCTGCATCGCGAAGGAGAGGTATTCGGGTTGGAGGCCATCCTCGCTCTTCTACGGAAGAAGCCAGAGTTGTTGACGGTCAACCAAGGGGTCGTGCGAGACGTCGCGCTGAAGAGGCTGCGCGCGAAAGGAGCCGGGCAGTGAAGGTGCGGAAGCTGAGTCACCTCCGGTCGGAGGAGCTGTGGGCGAGGGCGCTGCCGATCATCCCGGCCGGCACCCAGACCTTCAGCAAAGGGCCGACGCAGTACGTCGGTGGCGTCTCTCCCAAGTACCTCCAGCGAGGGGAGGGAGCCCGGGTCTGGGACGTGGACGGCAACGAGTACCTGGACTGCGCGTTCGGGCTTGGCGCCATCCTGCTGGGCCACTGCTATCCTGCCACCACGCGGGCCGTCGAGGCTCAGCTTCGCGAAGCGATCAGCCTGACGCTCATGCACCCGCTCGAAGTCGAGGTGTCCGAGGCGCTGATCGAAGCCATCCCCTCCGCGGAAATGGTGCGCTTCGCCAAGAACGGGTCCGATGCCACCGCGGGCGCGGTGCGCTGTGCGCGGGCCCACACTGGCCGCGAGCACGTCGCGCACTGCGGCTATCACGGATGGCAGGACTGGTATATCGGCTGCACCACGCGCAACCGGGGCGTGCCGAAGGGGGATATCGCTCTCCAGCACGCGTTCGTCTACAACGACCTCGACTCGCTAGGCCGTGTCTTCGCGGAGTACCCAGGCCAGGTGGCGGCAGTGATCATGGAGCCGGTCCAGCTTACCGAGCCACAGGGCAGCTTCCTGCCTGACGTCGTCGAGATGGCCCACAGCCATGGGGCTTTGGTCATCTTCGACGAGATCATCACCGGGTTTCGGGTTGCCCTCGGCGGCGCGCAGCAGCACTATGGGGTAATGCCAGACCTCACTTGCGTCGGAAAGGGGTTGGGCAATGGTCTTCCCATCTCCGCCGTCGTCGGTCGCGCGGAGATCATGCGGGAGTTCGCAGAGATATTCTTCTCCTTCACCTTTGGCGGCGAGTGCCTGTCGCTGGCCGCGGCCAAGGCCACCCTTCAGGAGCTTCGCAGGGAACCTGTGCACGAGCACCTGTGGGCGCTGGGCCGGCGGTTCCGCGACGGCTGCCTGAGCTTGGTGCAAGAGCTTGCGTTGGAGGATGTGGCAGAGGTCAGCGGCCTCCCTCCGCGTGTGATGCTGGCGTTCCGGGCAGCCGGCGGAACCGACGCGCTGGCCGTCAAGAGCCTCTTCCAGCAGGAGGCGATCAAGCGTGGCGTCCTGTACTCCGGACAGCACTTCATGTGTTACGCCCATACCGACGCCGACATTGACTACATGCTGGAGGTCTACCGCGACGCGCTGGGGATACTGAAGGCGGCGGTGGATGCGC
>Ga0315279_10004526_pt1 | contig 18614 bp, 12 predicted proteins | sample YL17G06_20_MG_FD_203694 | JGI IMG/M metagenome (GOLD analysis project Ga0315279, IMG submission 203694) | Sediment microbial communities from Yellowstone Lake, YNP, Wyoming, USA - YL17G06_20 | ecosystem: Environmental > Aquatic > Freshwater > Lake > Sediment | place: USA: Wyoming | collected... | reverse complement strand
GGTGGGGCCTCGGCCTAGCGTGGCTTGGTGGGTTCGGGCAGCGGGTGCCGGCAGAATCGGCTACCCTCTCCTCCGACGTTGGAGGGCATAGGCCGGGGCAAGCCCCGGCCCTACAACCCATGATGGGTGGTGGCTGTGCGCCCCCTCTTCATCCGTCAGCCGACGGATAGTTTCCCCATGCCTCGGAGAACGCAAAGCTCAGGCCCGGCAACCACTATATATTGGGGTTACGCACTCCGAACCCGGAAGGAGCAGTTCTTTACACGGTTCAGAGCAGCTTCTCAGCCACAAATGCTACGACGAGGAAGCCCCCTCACCCGTCCGTCAACTGACGGACGGGTAAGAGGGAATGAGGTGTTACAGGCCACTAGAACCTGGCGAGGGCCGAGGCTTCGTCCTCGGCCAAGTCGAGAACGGTATCCAGGCGCACCATATGCAACGTTTGCATCACCAGTTTGGGGGCCGCGAAGAAACGGCATTTACCCCCAGCCTTTAGGGCCGTGGTGTGGGCCCAGATCAACGCGCCGATGGCGGAACTGTCGAACTTGGTCACTCCGGCCAGATTAACCGCAAGGTTTCTGGCACCGCCGCCCAGCAACTCCGTCAACTGCGCGCGGAATGTTTCCACGGGCTCGCCGATCGTGAGAGCGCCGTGGAGGTCCACCACGTTGGCATTACCCGCCTTGCGTACGTTCCCAGCCATCTGCACCTCGGTGACTTGGCCTCGCCCCGATCCATCGGGGCGGGAACGCCTGGGCCCACGCCCAAACCTGCTCCCCCTGGTGGTGCGCACTGCTCAGGCCCGAGGTCACTCCCTTTGTCGATGGATCGGGGCCTCGGAAGCTCCCTCGTTTTCAGGACCAAGCAGCGTCAAGCTACCGCAATTAGCGCTGCAAATCAAGCGGAGTGGGATGTCCGCACGGCGGAGTTGCGCGCCATTGCATGCCCCAGGGATTTCTAGTAGGATGCTGCCCGTAGTTCAGCAGTGGAGCTCATTCCCTTCCTAGCGGTGAGATAGGATCGCGTTGTTCCCCATCTGAGGGGAAGTGTCATCATGAAGAGGTTGTCCGCCCTTTATGAGCTCGCGATTTCGTACCATGCCTGTCGAGATGTTGACAGCCTGCTGAAGACGTTAGCCACCCACCTCGGCGAGCACCTCGAAGCCCGCGCGGTGTTTGTCTGGCTCTGCAGCAACGGCAGACCGGAAATGGTCTGCCGCGGCCGATGGGTCGAGCCCGGAGAACGTTTCGAACCGGCATCGCAGCCGGTCACCGAAGGTCTTCTGGCCGAGATGCTGGAGGCCGAAGGGGCGCGCCGGCTGCGTCGGGAGGAAGTTGTTCCCGACATGCTGGTGCATTTGGCGGAAACCCATCGAGAACGGGTAATCACGGCACTTTACGCGCCGATTCCCGGCAGTAAGGGTGTGGAGGGCATAGTCGAAGTTCTAAACAAGTCGCGCGGAGAGTTCACTCCTGACGATGCCGTGTTCGTGGAGGAAGCCACTCAAATCACGGGGCGAGCTCTGGATACCCTACAGGCCGTCGAGCAGGACCGGCTTGCCGGGCTGGCGACCGTCGAGCGGTTGACCGCGCTCTACGACATCGGACGCGTGTTCAACTCCACCCTCGAACTCACGGACCTGTTGCCCGTGATGGCCGAAAAGATACTCACCCTGCTGGGCGCACAAGCCTGCAATCTCTGGCTGGTCGATCCTGAACGGGAAGACCTCTACTTCGGGCAGCAGGTCGGCGAGGACCCCACCACCAAAGAGGATGATCGCCTGCCCCTCGGCGAAGGCTTGATCGGGCAAGCAGCGCAGCAGGGCGAGGCGCGCTTGGTGGTGGGTGCTCAGGAAGAGCCCCTATTGGCTGCCCGCCAGCAAGCCGACGCCGACTTCCGAATTGAAACCCTCATGTGCGTGCCCTTGCTCAAGGACGACCAAGTGCTGGGGGTAGTCGAGGTCGTCAACAAGCTCGATGGGACGCCCTTCGATGAAGACGACCTGTTTCTCCTGAAGAGCGTCGGCGAGCAGGCGGCCATCGCGTTGAACAACGCCAATCTGCTGGAAGCGGAGCGCAAAGTCCACGCGTTGGATGCGCTGCTGGCCATCAGCAAGGAGATTACTTCCACCTTAAACCTGGACCGTGTGTTGACTACCGTGGTCCACCAGGCAGCTACGGTGGTCCCTTTCGATAGCTGTGCGATTGGGTTGTTTGACCGCGGCCAGTTCGTTCTAGGAGCTGTGTCGGGCGAGGCCGAGGTGCCGCGGACCCGCGAAATGGGCCAGCTCCGTGAAGCGCTGGAGGCCGTGGCCAGCCAACCTGAGGCTATCTCCGCCAACCATCATGAAGAAGGTTGGGAGGTCAACGCCCCGGACGGGAATGAGGAGTTGGCACCTTTCCTCGAAGCCCAGGGCTACAACGGTTTCTATGCCCAGCCGCTGCGGGACGAGCAGGGAACAGTAGGCGTGTTGGCGCTGCTCAGCAGTGAAGCCGATTTTCTTTCGGAGAACCATCTCGAGGTGCTGAGCATACTGGCCAGCCAGACTACCGTTGCCATCCGCAATGCGCGCCTCTACCAGGAAGTGCCGCTCATCAGCATCTGGAAGCCGCTGGTGGAGAAGAAACAGAAACTCTTGGCGGTACCCTTCGGGCGGTGGCTGGAATGGGGATGGAAGGTTAGCCTTGTCGTCCTGGCCCTGATTATTGTGCCTTGGAAGCTGCGTATGGAAGCCGGCGCGACCGTTGTGCCCGCCGAACGTCGTGTGGTCAGCGCGGAAGTGGAGGGCGTCATCAAGCGCGTCCCGGTGCGCGAGGGAGATAAGGTAGCGGGAGGAGCAGTGTTGGCGGAACTCGACGACACGGATAATCGCCTCCGGATGGGCCAGGCCCAAACCGACATGGCGCTTGCCCGGCGCGACCTGCAAGATGGCGAAGCGCACGGCGACCTGGGGGCGACCGCGCAGGCCCGGCTCCGTATGGAGATAGCCCAGGAGGAAGTCAGCCTCTTCCGGCAGAAAGTGGAGCAGGCGCGGCTCCGCGCTCCTATCGCTGGCGTGATCGTAACTCCCAAAGTGGAAGAGAAGGTAGGCAAGCTATTGAGGCGCGGGGAACAGTTTTGCGAACTGGTTGATCCAGTTCAGATGGCTGTGGAAATGAACGTGCCGGAGACCGAGGAGGCACTGATTCGCCCGTCGGCCCCCATGGCTCTGAAACTCAACTCGCTTCCCACCCGCACTCTTCGAGGCACAGTGGAACGGGTGGGCGCCCAGACGGTTTCGGCGGCGGGCGAACAGTTCTTCATTGTGCGAGGTCTGTTTCCCAATCCCGACGGGGCGGCCCGCACCGGCATGGTGGGCCAGGCGAAGATCACAGCGGTCGGCGGGTGGTTCCAGAGTGGGTGGTACCCCGTGGGCTACGTGCTGTTCCGCTCGCCGGCGCGGTGGGTCTGGACCAAAGTCTGGAGCTGGCTGCCGTGAAGAGAGTGAGGAGACGGTGAAAAGGCAGGGATTGATAGCGGGCATGCTGGCAGCCGCGCTGATGGCGGGAGGGTGCAGCGGGCCGTCCGAGGCGGCTAAGCCCGGTTCCTCGTCTCCTCCCGGGCCGGTGGCCGCCCCTCAGTCAAACCTGCTCCTGCCTAACTCGCGGGAGGGCCCCGCTCTCATGGAATTCCTGAGCGTGCTCTCGGTCGAGCAGGAAGTGGATGTGCTGGCCCAGCGGGAAGGTGTGGTTGTGGAGTTGGCCTGCGAGGAGGGCAGCCGGGTCGAGAAGGGAGCTACCCTGGCGCGGCTGGACGACCGAACTTTGGTCGCCGAACTGGACCGCGCTCGCGACAACCTCCAGGTGGCCCAGGAGAACGTTAAGTACAACGAGGCAGAAGTCAAGGCGCGGCAGGCTGCCTATCGCCGCGCTCAGGAAATGCGCAAGTACGGGCTTAAGAGTGACGCGGACATGGAAGAGGCCGAGTTTAGGGCCACGGGCGCGCAGCACGACCTGCAGAGCTGGCGGGCCGTTGTAGCCCGAAACCAAGCTGAAATCCGCCTGGCGGAACTCGAAGTGGAGAAAACGCGCATTCACGCTCCCTTTAGCGGGGTGGTGGCGCGGCGCTACATCCGGCTCGGACAAGGTGCCTTGAAGGATGAGAAGTGCTTCCGCCTGAGCCAACTCGCCCCGCTCCGGGTGCGGTTCTTAGTCCCGGAAACCGCGGCCCTGCGGCCTAAGACGGGGATGCCAGTGAAGTTGTCTTTGGTGAGCGATCCCCAACGGATCTTCGCTGCCCGCGTTCAGAAGGTCAGTCCCACCATTGACCCTGCCAGCGGCAGCTACGAAGTGACGGCTCAACTGACTGCGCCGGACTTGCGCGACCTCCGGCCCGGCATGGCTGTGCGTGTGCTCTGGCCGACGACCTCACTCCCCTCGAAACCTTAGGCAGACAAGTCATGCGTTTTGGACCGACCAGTCTGCGACTCAGCGGCGTTTTGGCCAAGGGGCTCCGTCGGCCCAAGCTCCGTGCCGACCTGCGAGTGAGCGAGCAAACCGTCGGCGGGCAAACCACCTACATGTTCAAGCTCCCGGAAACGGACTCTTTCGTCCGTTTCGGGTCCTACGAGTACCAACTGCTGAAACTCTGCGACGGCACTCGTACCGCCGCCGACGTCGCGGCCACCATGAGCGAATTCCATCCTGACGAGCCTCTCGACGAGGCAGAGGTGGCCGAGTGGTTAGACAGCATCGACGTCAGCCTTTGGGAGCGTAGCCTGGGTGAGAAGAACCTGGCGGTCCTGGAGAAGATCCGCGAGGAGCGGAAGAATCGGCTGGACCGCTCCAGCCTGGTCTACATGCGCTTTGCGGCCTGGGACCCTAGCCGGACGCTCGCGCGCCTCTACCCCTACCTGCGCTGGTTTTATTCGCGAGCGTTCATCGCCTGCTCGCTGCTCCTCTTTGCGAGCACAGCCGTCATCGTGGCCTCGGACTACCCCCGCATCCGGCAGGACACCATCGCTTTCTACAGCTTTGCCAACAAGACCGCTTATGACCTCTGGGTCTTTTGGTTCTTGCTTTTCGTGGTCAGCGGGATTCATGAGTTTGGTCACGGGCTGACCTGCAAACACTTTGGCGGCGACGTCCACCAGATGGGTCTCCTGCTCATCTACTTCACGCCGGCCTTTTTTACCGACTGCAGCGAGATGTACATGTTCGACCGCACCTCGAAGCGCCTCTGGACTATCTTTGCGGGCATTTGGATCGAACTGGTCACCTGTGGCGTTGCGACCTTCATCTGGTATTTCTCGCCTCCAGGTTCGCTCGTGGGCGACCTCGGCTACAAGACCCTGCTCCTCACCGGCGTTTCGGGCGTGTTCTTCAACCTGAACCCCCTGATGAAGTTTGATGGCTACTATGCGCTTAGTCAGTATCTGGAGATCGATAACCTCTATGACGACGCCTTCGCGTACTTGCAGGCTTGGCTGCGCCGGAACCTTCTCCGCCAGGACGTGGACCTGCCTGCGGTCAGCCGCCGACGGCGTTGGATTTTCCTCTCGTATGCTTTGGGTGCGTTCGCTTACAGCACGATGATCCTGGTTATTGTTGCCGTGTTCGTGAAGAACGTCTTCACCAGCCGGTTCGGCGCCTGGGGTTACCTGTTGACGGCTGGCGTGGTCTATCTGCTCCTGCGAAAAAGAGTGCGGAGGTGGATTCCGGCCGCCGCTGTGGGGCTCCGGGAGGCTAAGGAGAAATTCATGGCCTGGAGAATGAGGGGATGGCAATGGGCGGGTGTAGCGGTGGTGGCCGGGCTGTTGACCCTGCCGACTACGGCCCTCAAGATTTCCACCGACTTCGTCCTCGAACCCGGGGAACGCGCGGAGGTGCGCGCGCAGGTGCCGGGGCTTGTGGCCGAGGTTCGGGTCCGGGAGGGAGATTCTGTGGAGACTGGCACGGTTTTGGCTGTGCTGCGCAACCCGGACGTGGAAGCCCGACCTGCGGTGCTCGAACGGGAGTTGAAACTAGCCGAGCGCTCCCTCCTCGCCGCTCGCGCACGGAGCGACCTGGGGGGGATTCAAAAGGCCACCCAGGAGTGGTTGCGGCTGCAAGCCGAAGAGGCGGAAGCCCGCGCCAAGCGCGCTGAGTTGATTCTCCAGGCGCCGATAGCAGGCATCCTGACCTCGCGGCAGCTTGAGCAGCGGGCCGGCGACTACTTGGACGAGGGGGCGCTACTTACGGTTATGGCCAACCGGCGCACGATGCGGGCTCGTGTCCTGGTGCTGGACCGGGAACTGGAGGATGTCGCCTCGGGCGCGCGCGTCAAGTTGAATGTCCGCGCTTACCCCTTCCATACCATTTACGGTCGCCTGCAGCAAATCATGCCGGCGGCTGCCCTGGACCGCCCCGTCGCCGAGCTGACGAAACCGGAGCGGGCTGGTCAACCACTGACCAACTACTTTGCGGTCGTGCTGGAGTTCCCGAATCCTGACGGCGTGCTGCGCGAAGGGATGACAGGGACGGCCAAGATCTACACCAACCGCCGCTACCCCATTGCCTGGCAGGCGGCACGGAGCGCCTGGCGTTGGCTGCACTCGCAGATTTGGTAGTCATCGTGAAACTGTGAGTCGCGTGGGAGAGAAGGGATTTCGGTGTCCTTAACCGCGGCCCGCCAGGTCTTGGAAAGGCTGGTTGCGCCTGCTGCTTTTCGGCAGGGCCCGTTTGCAACGCCATTCGCGAGGCGCAGTCGAGCAGGCGCAGCTTGCAGCCGTTACGGCCGCAGTAGCACGAACCAGGAGCGAAAACAGGGCAACCAGAATCGCCTCCGCCATCCCCGACTCGCCGGAACCTCCCGTGCCCACGGGGCGCAGAAGCGTGATGCGGTGCAACTTCGGGCGGGCAAGCCGCCTGGGGCGCAGCTCGTTCTTCACAAGCTTATGAACTCCATTCGCGTTCATGCATGGTCTGGTGAGGATCATCTCCGCCTCCTGCCACCGCTCCCCATCTGCACGCTGCTGGGCAGTCACTCTGGCTCGTAGCAATTCGCGTACCAGTCCGCTCCGCCGCACAGAGCCCTGTTTTTGTAGGGCCGCCCGTTGGTCCCGCGTACGCGGGATTGGCCGGGGCAAGCACGGTCTGGTGCAGGTTCGGGCGAGCCCCAGCCCTACGCGGGTGGTCGCATCGCCAGGCGGTGGGATCACCTGCCGAGGTCGCACCCAGAAAATAAGAGTGGGCTGTCGTTTCTCTGCACGACAGCCCACTGTTCCTGCTGCCCGCTGTACTCAGGCTCAGATGCCATTCGCCCACGCCGCTCGAGGGGCTCGCACGCAAAAAAGTACTACGTGATGGTACGGGTCAAGGCGCCGGGACGGGTCAAGGCGCCGGGACGAGTCAACGTGCCGGGACGAGTCAAGGCGCCCGGACGAGTCAACGCACCAGGACGCGTCAGCTTGGCAACACGCGTCAGCGCAGGCCCCTTGAGCTTCTTGCCTTTTTGGATTTCCTTTCCTGTCTTCTTTGCTACCATGGTTTTATTCCTCCCTTTCGGCCTCCGGCGTTTGCCCGCCGGACGGCTCTGCTGGAGAGATAGCAATTGCCGCGCCAATTCGGGGTTCCTCCTGCGCCGTCCTATACCTGACTGAAAATCACTCACTTAGAGGCCGGCGGAGGGGCGGTGGGCCCGGCAGGCAAGCTCCGGAGGGCGTCGGGAGGGGGGAATTTTTACCCCTGGGGTAACTATTACCCCTCCCGGCTGGTTACAGGTTGTACTTGCGGCAGAGGTACTTCATGCGGTCCTTGTTGAGCCCCAGGAGGCGGGCGGCCTCGGTCTTGATCCCCTTGGCCTGAGCCAGGGCGTTTTCCAGCCAACGGCGCTCGTAGGAGGCGACCTCTTCTTCCAGTTGCATGCCGCCCGGCGGCACGCGGAAGCGCCGGTCGCTTCGGAGGTCTGCCGCCGCCTGAGCGACTTCGAGCGGCAGACTCTTCAGGCCGATCTGCTCCTCGTCGGTCATCAACACCACCCGCTGCACTACGTTCTCCAGCTCCCGCACGTTCCCCGGCCAGGGGTAGCGCTTGAGCGCTTGCAACACTTCATCGCTGACACGCTTGGGCGGAAGATGGTCCCTGGTGCAGTAGACCGTAACGAAGTAGTCGACGAGCAAAGGAATGTCGTCCGTGCGCTCGCGCAGAGGAGGCACAAAGAGGGGCATCACGTGGATGCGGTAATAAAGGTCCTCGCGAAAACGCCCCTCCCGCAACGCCTTTTCCAGGTCCTCGTTGGTGGCCGTCAGCAGGCGGAAGTCGAGCTTGATGGGCTTTTTCCCGCCCAGGCGCACCACCGTGTGCTCGTCCAAGACCCGCAGGAGCTTGCTCTGGAGCGCCAAGCTGAGCGTGCCGATTTCGTCCAAAAAGAGGGTGCCGTGGTGGGCCAGCTCGATTCTTCCTTCCTTGGTGGCGATGGCTCCGGTGAAGGCTCCCCTTTCGTAGCCGAACAGTTCGGCTTCCATGAGGGTTTCCGGCAAGGCGGCGCAGTTGACGCTGATGAAAGGCCGGTCGCGCCGTTGGCTGAGGTCGTGGATGGCGCGCGCCACCAATTCTTTGCCCGAGCCACTCTCCCCGCGGATGACTACTGTCGTGGCCGTGCGCGCCACGCGGCGAATCGAGTCGAATAGGGCGCGCATCGTGTCGCTCTGGCCCAGCAGATCACCCAAGGCATCCTTGCGGTGCAGTTCCTCGCGGAGGATGCGGTTCTCGCGCTCGATGTGGAGCTTTTCGACGGCGCGATGGACAATGACCCGCAACACGTCGGAGTCGGCGGGCTTGAGAAAATAGTCGTAGGCCCCGGCGTCCATGATGCGCAGGGCAGTAGCCTTTTTCACATCCTCGCTGAGAATTATGACGAGGGTGTCGAAGTCGCTTTGGCCGAGTTCCTGCAGCAGCGTGGTGCACTCGCGGACGCCGCCGGGGCGCACATTCAGGTCCAAGAGCAGAACGTCCGGTGCGTGCTCTTGCAGCACTCGGTAGGCGCCCTCCGTGCTCTCGGTTTCGACAATGTCGAAATCCTCGCGCAGGGAGGAAGCGATTTGCTGACGCAGGCTGGCGTCCTCCGCGACAATCCCAATCGTGGGCTTGGTGCCCCTAGCAGACATAGCAGGCTCCGACGGATGCAATCGCTGCGGACTCGACGTTGGCTCTGATTCTAGAAACAGGCCCCATAGTTGTCAACGTAATTAGGCGGTCTCAAGGCCGCCTGGCGTAGCGCCGCTTACGGTAGGGGAGCGCCGGCACCTGTCCCAGCCTTGCCGGGATGGTGCTCGCGCGTGGGAGGGCCGTGACCTGCCCCGGCGTAGCCAGGAAGGCCCTCCCCCGCCAAGAACGTCAGTGCTGGTAGGAAAGCCCGCCGGGCTCCGGGCCCTCCCCTACTGCGGGATGGGGAGTCCCCGTCGCGACCGCTACGGCGGGCGAGGCTGAAGTGAGAAGCGAGGAGGTTGGCAGTTTGACGGTCGTAAACTCCGCCGTCTGTATCTGCGAGGGTTGCGCCCGTGGACCGACTCTTCCCCCTCTCAGGAGGAAGCTGTGCGGCTACTTCTTTCCCAAGTAAAAGATAAGCCCGGAGGAAACTCGGAGATTGTTCTGCCGCAAGCCGAAGAAGGGGGTGAGGATGAAGTCGCCCTGGACAATGCGCAGGGCGACCCGGTTGCCCAGCTTGACATCGAGGGCGCCTCCAACGGCCGCGCCAAATTCGAACTTGGACTCGGAGAGCCCCAAATACGCCTTGCTGCCGCGCACCGCGCCGATCATCGCGTGCCCCGAAGGTGTAAAGCCGCCCAACTTGCGAAACGAGAAAACAGGGCCATACAGGAAAGAATAGATGTTGGCGTTGACGCCGCCAGGCTGGCCGTAATGGCCACTGATGTCCAGCATGCCGCCAAACCAGCGGTTCACGTTCTCGTTCACGCCCAAATTCCAGCCCTTATACGCTTGGTTAACGCCGCTGACGTCGGCCCGCAAATAGGAATAGCCTCCGAAGATCTCGAAGGCGGGGATATCTTGCGCCAGCATGGGAGCAGACAGGATTAGCAGGAGCCCGATGAGCCCCACAACCTTTCGCATGTGATTTCGCCTCCTCGTGCGCGTCGAACTGTTTCGGACCGAGAACCTGTAATTGTCGATTGACGATTGAACAAGATTGACGATTGAACTCGCCGCCGGGAGACCATTGAGGGCGCCCCCCAATCGTCAATCGACAATCAACAATCGTCAATCACAGCATCTTGCCCAGTCAAACCGGCGGGACGTTCAGTCTGTCAGCCGACGGGCGGGCTAATCCACCGTCAGGCTGACTGCGGCGGCGTGGGTCTCCGCGCCGGAAGCTGCCGTGATGGTCAAGGTGTAAGTCCCCGCCGGGGTTCCCCGTGGCACACCTACGGGCGTTCCGCCTCCGCACGCCGCCCAGAGCAACATGCAAAGCACCATCATCGCGAGCACCAGCCGGGGTTGGCGCCTGGCTGCGACCAGCATCGCGAGCAGAGCGAGGATGAAGGTCCACACGAGCCAGGGTTGTATCAGGCTGCCGAAACGCGGGAAATTCGTCTGCGGAGCCGGGCCCGGCACCTGCAAGGCGCGAGCCGTGGTCGAGACAGTGAAAGTGACCGCAGAGGCGGTCGTACCATTGGGTGTGGCCGAGTTGGGCGTAAAGAAGCACGTGGCCTGAGCTGGCGCGCCGCTGCAACTCAGTGTGACTTTGCTATCGAACCCAAACAAGGGGTTGACGCTGAGGTTGTAATTAGCAGCCTGGCCTGCCGTAATCGTGGTCGTGGTCGGCGAGACGGATATTGAGAAGGCCGCACCGCCTCCGCTCAGGGGCACGACTTGGGGACTGTTAGCCGCATTGTCCGTGATGACGACGGACCCGGTCACGTTACCTGTGGCCGTCGGGCTGAAAGTCACGCTAATGGTGCAACTCGCTCCGGCTGCCACGGAAGCCCCGCAGGTGTTCGCGGGGGCGAAGGGTCCCGTTGTTGTAATGCTCGTGATGTTTAACTGAGCCGTACCTGTATTGTTCAGCATGACGGTCTGCGCCGCGCTGGTGGTACCGGGAGGTTGCGCAGAGAACGTCAGGCTGGTGGGCGAGAGCGTCGCCGCCGGGCCCGTCGTGACGGCGTTGGCCAGCGCAATGGTCTGAGGGCTGTCACCAGCGTTGTCCGTGATGACAACTGACCCGGTCACGTTGCCTGGGGCCGTGGGGGTGAAGGTCACGCTAATGGTGCAGCTCACTCCCACTGCCACGGAAGCCCCACAAGTGCTCGTCGCGGCAAAAGGTCCCGTCGTCGTAATGCTCGAAATGGTCAACGGTGTTACGCCCGAGTTGGTCAGCGTGACTGTCTGCGCCGGGCTGGTGGTGCCTGCAGGCTCCGAGGGGAACGTCAGGCTGGTGGGTGAGAGGATTACAGTCGCAGGAACGGGCAGACCGTTCCCGGCCAGTGCGACCGTCTGCGGGCTGCCGGCCGCATTGTCGTTCACGGTCATCGAGCCGTAGCGGTTGCCGGTCGTGGTGGGGGTGAAGGTGATGTCCACGGTGCAGCTTGCTCCCACCGCCAGTGACGACCCGCAGTGATCGCTCTTGGCAAAATCACCCGTCATCACGATGCTGTTGATGATCAACGTCGCGCTCCCGGAGTTGGTAAGCGTCACGGTCTGTGAGGCGCTGGTAATGCCCACGCGCGTGTCGGGGAATGTGAGGCTAGTTGGCGCCAGGGTTACGGCCGGGGCCAGCACCCCTGTGCCCCCCAACGCGATGCTTTGAGGTGAGCCGGCGGCGTCATCGGTGATGGCTACCGCTGCGAGCCGAGTCCCCGCTGCCGAGGGGCTGAACGTCACATTGATGGCGCAGTTCGCACCGGCCAGAACCGTGGCTCCGCAGTTGTTCGTCTGGGCGAACTCGGTGGCGTTCACGCCTGTAACCGCGATTCCCCCGACGGGGATATTCAGCGTTGCTGTGCCGGTATTCGACAGGACCACAGTCTGCGTGGTGCTCGTAGTGTTGACCGACTGGCTGGGGAATGTCAGGGTCGTCGGTGACAGGCTCACAAAGGGAGCAGGCGACCCATTCCCGCTGAGTAGAACCTTTTGGGGGCTGTTCTCGGCGTTGTCATTAATGGTCATTGCCCCGTACCGGTTTCCAGTTGCAGTAGGCGTAAAGGTGATATCGATTGTGCAGCTTGTGCTAGCCGGCATGGTTGTCGGGCAGTGGTCACTCTTGGCGAAGTCACCGGTCATCACGATACTGGAGATCTCCAGGTCGGCGCTTCCCGAGTTGGTTAATGTAACCGTTTGCGGCGCGGTTGTAATGCCCACCGGGGTATCCGGGAAGGTGAAATTATAGGTCGAAAGGGTTGCCCACGGCCCGTCACCGTGGCCGGTCAGCGAAACCACCTGCGGGCTGGTAGCGTCGCTATCCGTGATCACCACACTTCCAGTCCTAATCCCAACCTGTGTAGGCGCGAAGCTTACGTCGATCGCACAACTGGCGCCCGCGGCAAGACTGATCCCGCAGTGGTTCTGCTGGACAAAGTCGCCCGTTGTGTCGATCCCAATGATCGTTAAGGCCGTTCCACCCACATTCGTTAGTGTCACGGTTTGTGGAGTGCTTGTGGTCCCGACAAGCTGGCTGCCAAACAGCAAGCTTGTGGGCGAGACGGCGACGGCTGTCCCGGTGCCGTTTAGGTTCACAAGCTGCGGGGTCCCCGGGACGTTATCGTCGATGGAAAGCGTCCCCGTGCGGGCGCCGAGAGTGGATGGAGTGAAGGTGACGTCAATCTGGCAGGTCGCGTCCCTCGCGAGCCCCGCAGGGCCGACTGGACAGGGGTTGGGGGAAGTGGTCTGAGCGAAATCTGTGGCGCCGCTCGTGAAGGTGACGCTGTTGATAACGAGATTGGCACCGCCATTACTAGTGATGGTGATCGATTGTGTGTTGCTGGTAGTTCCGATCGCCAGTGCCCCGAAATTCAACGCGGTAGTCGAAAGAGCGATGTCGGGACCGACGAGCACCTTGGCGATGAAGGCGTCGCAGTTACCACCCTGCGCCCCCTGCAGGGGTCGCCTGGTGGGGAAGTCGACGGAGCAAGTCTGACCGGCCACGTAGGCATTGCCGTTGACGTCCACGGCGATGCCGTTGCCTACTTCGCTGTTGCTCCCGCCGAAATAGCTCGAATAGACGAGCGTGGTTGCCGTCGGATCGAGCTTGAAGACGAAAGCGTCAGTGTTGCCGCCGCCATATTGGGGCTGGAACGGAACACCAGTCGTGGGGAAATCCGCTGAGTTCGTGAAGCCAGTCACGTAGGCGTTGCCACTGCTATCCAGCGCGATGCCCGACCCGGAGTCTGCGCCGGTACCACCCACGTAAGTGGAGTAGGTGAGCGACGCGGGCCCGATGAGGGCGGGGTTAAACTTCGCGACGAACACGTCCCCTTCACAGAGGCTCGAAACATCCAGGCGACATGTGGGCTGAAAAACACCCGCCGTGGTCGGGAACACAATAGAGTTCGTCACGCCGGTGATATAGGCATTCCCGGCTGCGTCTATCGCAATGCCATTGGCATAGTCGCGCCCTGTGCCGCCTAGATACGTGGCGTAGACTCTAGAAGTTGCTACCGGCTGGGTGGTGTCAATCTCCATGAAGAATGCATCTGCGTCTCCAGCCAGGGCAGGCTGAAAGGCGGTAGCCGCCGTCACCGGGAAGTTCGTCGAATACGTCAGGCCCGTCACAAAGGCATGTCCGGAATTATCAACCGCCACGCCGAAGGCCTGGTCCTCCAGACTCCCGCCGAAATCGACAGCGTCTTCACTATCCGTCGTGAAGAGGAAGGTAGAGCCAGTGGCGCTGATTTTGGCGAGGAAGCAGTCGTTGCCGCCTCCGAAGAAGGGGCCAGCAGCATCCGCGCCGTCGGTGGTGCCGACGACGTATGCGACCCCATTCAAGTCCACCGCGATAGCAAAGCCCTGGTCGTTCGCGCCCAGATATTGAAATTGTCCATTGGAGTCCAAAACCGGGTTGCCATTATGATCGACGAACAGCGGCCCGATGTGGCTAATGAAGGTGGAGTAGACAATGGCTGATCCCTCAGGATTGAGCTTGGTGGCGAAGGCATCGGATTTCACTAGCCCTTTGTTGAGTCCCGCGTCGCATTGACCGTCGTTGCCGCAATTAGGATCAGCGGCGCCCAAGCTCGCAGGGAAGTCCGGTGAGATCGTCGTGCCGGTCACGTAAGCCGAGCCAAAGCTATCGACAGCTATGCCGTTGGCACGGTCTTCGCGACTGCCTCCCAGGAACGTGGAATAAAGGAGTGTGGACCCATCGGCGCTGATCTTGGCCACAAAGGCGTCGTCGGGAAAATCAAACGGCCCACCCGTTTCGGGCTGGAGCGCGTGCGCCGTGGGGAAATTGAGCGAATCAGTCTCGCCAGCGATGAAGGCAGTCCCGTCACTCCCCACCGCGATGCCTTTGGCAACGTCAATCTCGCTGCCTCCGAGGTAAGTCGAGTAGGAGAGCACGGGGTCGATGATGAGGGGGCGGGTTCTGTCATAGGGGCCGATGTCAAAGCCAACGCGGTTGCCAGCAAGGAGGACATAACGACCGTCAACCGCCAGCCTATCAGTCCGGGGTTCGGAGTCCGCGGTCGACTGGTAGACGACGGGCTTGTGGAACCGCACCTCACCGCCATTGGTCGCGATGACCAAGTCGCCGCTGGCGTCAGCTCGGATTGTCGATTGTCGATTGTCGATTGGCGATTGAAAAGCCCCCGGCTTCGAGCTTCCCGTTTCGACCACGAGTCGGATCGCGCTGGGATCGGCGCCCGGCGCGACCACGAAGTCATATTCGAGTTGCCGCTGGTTTCCGTAGTAAGCGAGGTCAATGCCCGGGTAGATGCCCTCATAGCGCACGCGGGCAAAGGTGGGAATATTGGTTCGCCACTGGCTCGGATCATTGCCGAGGAAATAATTGCTCTTGCCTGGCAGTTCGTCGAGCGCCGCGACCCTCGCCGCGGGGTTCGCGGCCACGAGTTTCATGCGAACAACGTCCGTGGTCCGTAGTCCGTGGTCCGTCGCTTTCCACAACTGGCTACTGGCCACTGACAACTGACGACCCACGGCCTTCTGACCCCTCAGTGAAAGCACCGCGTCGCCGCCGGTCAGGAAAAGCGTGTAGCCGCTGCCGCGCGAGACGAACTTCACCTGCGGGTCAGTCTGGCCCTGGTTCGGCTCGAAGCTGAGCGGCAACTTTCGGAAGGCCTCCACCACTCTCGGCTGCACCGGCTGGCCGGACGGGCTTGGAACCAGATTCGCACTGCGAATGGGGGTAGTGGCAAGTTTCCCGCGACTCGCCGCGATTGTCGCCTGCGGCAAGCCCGCCGAGGCCTGGTTCTGGGGGCTACCGCCTTGCGCGCGCAAAGTGTCCGCCCTCCCCCCCAACAGTGCTACCGCGCCGGCAAGAAGGCAAAAAGCAATCTTTCTCCGCTTTCCGACCACCGAGGTCTCTAAGACGACCCTTTGTCTTTTCATAAGGCTCCGCAACTTTTCCCGTCTGATTCCCACGCTGGTTGGCTTTTCCTAAACATGCCCATTTTTACCATACGCGTCTTGGGATGGCAATAGAAAACGCGGTCGTAACTAGGTGGTAAACCCGTGGGGGGGTATGCTGTCCGCGGGACTGCAATGCCGCCGGCCGGGAGAGGGAGCGCCGCGAACCGGTAGACCCCATGTGAGATACAGTAGACAGAGTGGGGTGGAGCGGCGCGCTGGCTGTCCCGATTCGGCTGGGATGAGGGGCGAGTAGGGCCGGGGCTTGCCCCGGCCTTTGGCCCGTACCACGTTGCGCGGGGCGGTCCAGCCCCGGCAGGCCGCGCCAAGGGGCAGCCCTACTTCGCAGAAAGTCCGCGGTTTCTCAGAGAAAGAGCCGCAGACCCGCGGGGGCGGGTCTGCGCTACATGCTGCCACCCTGGCGCTAACCATTGCTCATTTTCGATTGTCCTTCAGCCGACGGATTGCCGATTTTCAAGTTTCGATTTTCGAGTTTCGGGAGAGTTACGGTACGATGCCTAGGCCCATTTAGTTGGAACGGGTCTAGCTTATTTCAGCGCTGTACATGGGGAGGGTGGCACCCACGAACCGGAGTCCTACGCGGTACGTCTCAATTTCCTTTTGCACGCGCACCACGCTGGCGATGGTAAAGAAATCCGTGGGCCCTTCGGCGGGACGTGCCGGGCCGCGGCCCGGAATGACGACCGTCACGGTGGCAAAGAGCGGCAGTTCACGCTTGGTCAAGAAGGAGAGGCCGCGCCGGCTCACTTCCAAGGCCTCGGTAGATTCTTCAAATTGTTCGCCCCGAGCGTCGACCCCGCGAATCTGGACGGGAACCGCGGCTTCGACCCGCCGCTGAATTCTTCGTTCGCTGCCTGATTCTTCCATAAAGGGTTCGAGGCCCCGGGCTAGCCAAACATAGATCTTCCGTGCTGCGCGACGAGTCGAAAGTCAAAGGTCAAAAGTCGAAAGCAAACCGACTTGGAAATGTGTGCGACGAAGGGCACAGATTTCAAACGTAACCATCTAAAGGGCTGCCACCTCATTCGGAACGCCCGCGGCCGAGCGTGGGGAATTGAAGAACTGGTCCACGCGCTCGACGACTTCGCGGGTATCACGCGCGCTTTGCACCTGCCGGCGTAATTCTGAGCCGTTGCGGACCCCATGGGTGAACCAGCTCGCGAACTGCTTCATCTTGCCCACGGCTCCCGGAATCTCCTCGGCCATCAGCATTTGGTAATAAGTGCGGATCAACTGGTAGCGGTCGGCTTCGGTAGGCTCCGGATAAGTTCCGGTCTGGAAGAACGCCGCGAGCTGGCGAAAGATCCAAGGGTTGGAAGCCGCCGCGCGGCCGATCATCACCGCATCACAGCCTGTTTGCTCGTGCAGGGCCAAAGCATCCGCCGGACAGAACACGTCACCGTTCCCGACAACCGGGATGCGCACGCGGGCCTTGACTTCCTGAATGATCTCCCAGCGCGCGCGGCCGCTGTACCCTTGCAGGCGGGTGCGGGGGTGCACCGCCAGAGCGTCGACGCCGCACTCCTCCGCCAGCCGCGCCACCTCGACCGCTACGATCTCCTCATCGCTCCAGCCGGAGCGAAATTTGATGGTGAAGGGAATGCTGACCGCAGCCCGGATTTTCCGGAAGATCTTCTCCAATAACGGCAGGTCGCGCAGCAGTCCGGAGCCCCCACACTTCACCACCTTCTTCGCCGGGCAACCCAGGTTCAGGTCGACCAGGTCGAACCCCATTTCCTCGATCCTCCGTGCCGCTGCGGCGAGGTGGTAAGGGTCGGCCCCAAAAATCTGCGCCGTGATCGGCCGCTCCTCCTCCGCATAATAAAGGTAGCGCTGGGCGCGCAGGCCCTGCCGGACCATGCCTTCGCTCGACACGAACTCCGTCATGATCAGCCCGCACCCGCCCAGCCGTTTGATGAAGCGGCGGAAGACGGTGTCCGTGATGCCGGCCATGGGCGCCAGGATGTGTGCCGGCCGGACCACGACGTTGCGGATTTTCAGTTGCTCGAAAGCCATAAGAAAAGTCTAAAGTCGAAAGTCAAAAGTCGAAAGCTCAAACGCCACCATTTTGGACCTTCGACTTTCAACTTTCAACTTTTGACTTTGAACCTCCGAACCTCTACCTTCGACTGTTGACTGTCGACTTCTTCCAGTCGACTTTCAACTTTTGGCATTCCCCGGCATCACCTGAGCCGCGTCCGCGATAGCAAAGCGCATCTGACCCTCGGCAATAAGTTCTCCGTGCCGATAGGCGGCCCCGCGGAGTTCGCCGAAAAAGGCTCCCATTTTGACAACCTCTGCTTCCACGCGGAGCGTGTCTCCAGCTTCCACAGGCTTGAGGAGCCGGGCGGAGGGAATTTGCAGGATCAGGGCGACCTTGCCGGCCATCTCGGGACGCTCGAGGACGAGCACAGCTCCCAGTTGCGTCACCATTTCCAACACGATCCCGGTGGGCACAATGGAGGTTCCCGGCACGTGTCCCTGGGAGGCCTCGTCGTTCGCCGAAAAATGCTTGATCGCGGCGATGCGCTGGCCAGGCACGAACTCCGTCACGCGATCCACGAGCAGGAACGGATAGCGATGAGGCAAAACGCGCTGGATCGCGGCTTGCGTCAAGGGTAAGCTGGGCGGTTTGTTCGGCGTCTCGCTCATCGGGTTATCGAGGCGGTAGCCACCGCAAGAGGTCTCCTTGCCACGGCGCCGTTCAAGGGTAAAACAGTAAGGGCCCAAAGTACAAGAACCGAGCCCGGTCTCGTCCCGTCGCTGTTTCTCAAACTCTGCCGTGCGACGGAGAACGGCCCAAGGGAAGAGTGCCCATTTCCGGCGGCCTGGTTAAGTCACTTCGAGCGGAGCGTGGCCTTCGGCCGCAACCAAAAAAGTGCTTGTTAAACATAGCGTCATAAGTAATTGCGCATGACGCTCGAATGTGGTTTCATAAGGGCATGAGACCTCTTAGTGTGGTCGATGCCCCCAATGTTGTCCTGGCGCTTCAGGACGAAATACGACGGTCCAAGGAATCGCGGTATGATCACCGCTTGC
>Ga0315279_10004525_pt1 | contig 18618 bp, 25 predicted proteins | sample YL17G06_20_MG_FD_203694 | JGI IMG/M metagenome (GOLD analysis project Ga0315279, IMG submission 203694) | Sediment microbial communities from Yellowstone Lake, YNP, Wyoming, USA - YL17G06_20 | ecosystem: Environmental > Aquatic > Freshwater > Lake > Sediment | place: USA: Wyoming | collected... | reverse complement strand
TGCGCACCCGCGCCGATGTCGTACTCGGCCATGATCTCTTGCAAGCCTTCGGCCGGGATCACGCCGAAGCAGAGGTGCACAGGCCGCTCGATTTTGGCGCCCGGCTCGACGGCGATGTGCGCCTTGACGCCATGTTCGAGTGACTCGGCTTTAAAGTGAACGCCGGGGATCTCGTGCGCGGCCAGAACTTCGTTCGCGCTGACCACCAACGTCGCCACTTCAGGCAACTGCAAGGCGTCGGGGTTGCCGCCCGCTTCACGATAAGCTTCCAGCATGGCGGCCATCTCATTCGCCCAGCCAGGGCGCTGGCCCAGCGCGTGTTCTCGAACCGTTGATGCGCTCATGCTGACTCCTTCACAGCTTCACCACTCAATGGACTGGCCGGCCCTCCATTACTCGCCAGCGCGGCCTGCACTTCGGGCTGGGCCGTATCCCACGGCTGTGCGCCTAGCGACTCCAGGTGGGGGCGGCAACGGCCCGCGTAATACCGGCGCGCCTCGGCCGGGTCGCCCGTGAATAGTATCGCGCCAAAGCACATCAGCGAAGCGACGTCGGCCATCGTCACCAGTTCGTCACGATGGGTGATGAGCAACACCGCGCTGCCGTCGTCCGCCAGGCGGCGAATCAGGCGCTCGATGTCTCCGAGCGAGAGCACGTCAATGCCCGAATCGGGTTCGTCCAGGATCGCCAGCCGGGGCCGCATGGCGTACACAGCGGCCAGTTCCACCCGCTTGCGCTCGCCGCCCGAAAGCGTCTGATCGGCGGCGCGAAAGCCATAGATTTTGGCGGGCAGCGCGACGGCTTCCAGCGCGGCGATGACGTGCTCACGGTCGTGTTCCTGGTCGCGCGCGCCAACGCCGATGTACTTGCCAACCGGCAGCCCTTCGAAGCGGGCCGGTTCCTGCCAGGCCAGCGTGATGCCCTGCCTCGCCCGCTCCGTGATCGAAAGACCGGTCAGGTCACGGCCATCAAAGAGGATGCGTCCAGAATTCGGCGTGTAGCCCTCGCAGCCCATCACGACGTAGGCCAGTGATGATTTGCCAGAGCCATTCAAACCCAGCAGCGCGTGAATCTGGCCCGATTGCACGGTCAAGTTCACACCGCGCAGGATGTCGCGCCCTTCACGACGCAGTGACAGATTCTCGATTTGCAGCAACGGTTCAGCCATTGTGGATTTCCTTTTGCCGTCATCCCATATTCCCGTTAACGCAGACGACTCGCCCCTGCCCGCAACCGGCGCACTCGAACTGGATCGTGGTGTGCTCGACTCCAAAACCAGAGCGCAGGCGGCGTTTGATCTCGTCCATCAAGGCTTGAGCCTGGCCCAGGCTTTGATCGGCGACGACGACGTGCGCGCTGAGCGCGGTGTGGCCGGAGCACAGGCTCCACACATGCAGGTCATGCACATCAGTCACGCCTGGCGCGCTGCCGATTGTCTGCGCCACATCGGCCAGATGGAAGCCTTCGGGCACGCCCTCGACCAGAATGTGCAGCGAGGCTTTGGTCACACGCCACGAGCTGGCGATAATGATCAGCCCGATGATGACACTCATGAGCGGGTCGGCCAGCGACCAACCCGTGCGCCAGATGATGAGCGCCGCCACGATGACGCCTACCGACGAGACCGCGTCGCCCAGCACGTGCAGAAACGCGCTCTTGACGTTCAAATCCTCGGCTGCGTGTTCACCGTCCTCATGTTCGTGATCGTGTCCGCCCAACACAAAGGCGACGATCAAATTGACGATCAGGCCGATGGTGGCGATGATGAGCAACTCGACGCTCTTGACCGGCTCAGGCGCTTGCAGGCGACGGTAGGCTTCGATAAAGATGCCGATGGCGACGCCCGCCAGCGTGACGCCGTTCGCCAGCGCCGCGATGACTTCGAAACGGTGAAAGCCGTAGGTGTGCCGGTCGTCGGCGGGCAGGGATGAAAGGCGCAGCGCCGTGTAACTCAACGCCAGCGCAAAAATGTCCAGGAAGACGTGGGCCGCGTCCGAAAGCAGCGCCAGGCTGCCCGTCCACAGCCCGCCGATCACTTCGGCAATCAGGATCGCGACTGTCAGGCCGATCGAAATCAGAAAACGTTGACCGACAGAGGCGTTTTCGTGTAAGGGCATCAGTCATTATCCTTTCGACCTTCAAGATCAACACAGGTGGTCAGTGCATCCGATAAAGTAGATGCGTCGGTGTGCTCAATACGGACTCCGGCAGCGAGCAATGCATAGGCGGGGGCTTTGCCTGCCAGGTTCTCACGCGCCAACACGATATCCACACGTTGCGCCGTCAGCCATTCGGCCACTCGCAGGCCGCGTCCCTTTTCGCCGTTCGAGGGCCGACTGGCCAGAATTTCCTGACGCAGCATCGCGCCATCCGCAGCGCGCACCTGGCAAATGGCAAAGTACGGAGCCGCGCCGAACCCCGACGCCAGGACGCCATCACTCGAAGCAAGCGGCACTGCCACTCGCAGGCTGTCACGCTGGACGGGTTCGGTGTGAATCAAGACCCGCTCCACGTGCATTACCTCGGCACGGATGGCCTCCTCCAGGCGGGTCGCAACCTGATGGGCGTGTTCCAGATCCGAAACGCGGAGCGCCACTTCCGCCTCGATGAAACGGTATCGCCCGGAATTGCGCCCAGTCAGCGACTTGATTCCCGCCACTTCCGGCTGCGCGGCAATGAGCGCACGCACTGTATCCAGGGTCGGCACGTCCAGCGAGGCGTCCAAAAGGACCCGCATCCCGTCCGCCAGGGTTCGCCATCCCACATACGCAATCCACAGGATGATGACCAGCGCGGCAATCCGGTCGAGTGGCAATCCAAGCAATTGTCCGGCCAGAGCGGCCAAGACCACACCCGAAGAAAGAATGTGAGCGCGGAACTCGGTGGCATCCGCGATCAGGCTGGGCGAGTTGATCGCCCGCCCGGCGCGCAGCTCATACTGGCTGAAGACGAGCGGCACGGCCAGAGCAAGTGCCACGCCTGCCAGCATCACCGGATGGACATCCGGCGTGCCGGCCGGCGCAAACAGAGCCTCTTTGGCGATTTCGTAACCGGTGAAGAACATACCGAAGGCGATGAACACGGCAACGACGTTTTCTAGTTTGTACAGGCCATAGGGAAAGTCCCGGCTTTTTCGCAGCGACAGCGCCAGCCCAATGACCACCGACAAGGAGGCGGCCAGGTCGAGCAGGTTGTGGGCGGTTTCCGCGCGCAACGCCAGGCTGCCTGAGTAGGTCGCCATGAGCAAATTCAGCCCAAACAAAAAGAGATTAACCAAAACAGAATACCAACCCACGCGCGTGTTCACCTCTGACCTCCTAATGTACCAGCGCCATATACAAGAAACGCGCGCCGACCAGGATCAGAATCGGGGAAATGATCCAGGTCACCCACTGCCCAAGTTTCGGCGTCCAGAAACGCTGGACGACGAGCGCCACGCCGACGATCAGCGCGAACAGGTACAGCGCCAGCAGCACCTGCGCGGTGGTCAGGCTGACGCCCACCCCGATCTGAGCTGCCAAAGCGACCGGCGCAGCTACGCCAACGCTCAACGCGGCCAGGGCATACGCCTGCTTGGGATGGCGGCCCAACGCGGCGTTATACAGCGGCACCTGAAAGACCTTGCCGCCAGCCGAAAGCAGGCCGGTGAGCAGCGCCGCGCCGAAGGAAATCGGCGTCAGCCAGGCGGGGTGCCCTTTGACCTCGTTTTCCGGTAACGGGCGGATGAAGGCCAGCCGCAGTCCGGCCAGGATGGCGTAAATGCCGAGCAGCACCGTCAACACGGCCGGAGAGACAGACAGGGCGATCACACGCCCCAGCGCCGCGCCGACCACACCCGCCACGACGATCCTCGTCCAATCGGCGCGCACCGAGCGCAGCACATCACTCTGGCGCAAGGCCATCATCAGCGCCGCCAGAGACACGACGATTAGGTTGACGGTGACCGCTTCCTTGATGGGCAAGCCGACGATTCCGATCAGCAGGATGACCAGGAAAAAGCGATCTACCCAGGATTGAATCGAGGCCGTCACAAAGCCAACGATGACAGCCGCCAGCAAACCTTTGAGCAAGAGAGGAATGATCATTCGCCAGTCTCCTTTGAGCACACAATTTCGATCGAGAGTGTAAGACCCATGCCCATCACCGCATCTCGATGGCTGCTCCGCAGCACTCGGTCACACATTGACCACAGCCGTCGCATTTGTCATAGTCAAAAACAATCTTGCCGCCCAATGGCTCTTGCGCGTCCGCCACATAGCCAATGGCACCGGTCGGGCAAGCCTTGATCACCTTACAGACTTGTTCTTGCGCAGGACATTTCCTTTTGATGATATACGGTTTCACTCAAACACCTCCTGCGATGCCCAGGGCCATCCCGCCGGCCCACAACACCAGGCCAGCAGCAAAGACCCAAACGACATCCCATTTGAAATAGCGCACGGCGACGAACGCGCCAGCGGCGAGCGCCAGCGACGCCGGGCCGACGATGCCCACACTGCCCAATTGCAGCAAGACCACCGCCAACAATCCGACGAACGAGGCCAGCACGCCAGCCAACGCGCCGCGAATGGCCCGCAGATTGCGCAGCCGGCCAAACACCTCGGTAAAGATCAACGTCATGGCAAACGATGGCGAGAACATGGCAAACGTCGCCAGCGTCGCGCCCAACACGCCGCCCATTTTGAAGCCGACGAACGCGGCGGTGATGAGAAACGGCCCCGGCGTGATTTGCCCTAGCGCAATACCATCAGCGAATTGGCTGACACTCAGCCATTGATGCGCGTCTACCACGTCAGCCTGGATGAGCGGAATGATGGCCATCCCATTGCCGAACGCGACCGAGCCAATCTTGAAAAACACCAGGCCCATCCGTCCTATGTCCGTGTTGAGCGCCCACGCGAAACCGGCAGCGGCCAGCACGAGGATGATGACGGCGGCAATGGCTATCCAGCGTTTGATGGAGAGAGGTTCAGTGGCCGGCACGGAATGCACGCCCGGTTTGTTGGTGGCGCTGGGCCTCAGCAGTAGCGCGCCGAAGACGAGCGCGGCCAGCACGATCAAAATCGCGTTGACCTTGAACGAGAGCGCCACAAACGCGGCCAACGCGATGGCGGCCTCACCACGGCCTTTGAGCGCACGCGCCCCCATGTCCAGCGTCACGTTGACGATGATGCCCACCACGATGGCTTCGAGGCCCAGGAACAACGGATGCACCCACGGCAGGTTACCCGCTGCAAAGTAGGCCGCCGAGAGAATCAACATCAGGACGAACGAAGGCGTGACAAAGCCCAGCGTCGCCAGCACAGCCCCCGGCACGCCGCACAGTTTGTAACCCACGTAGGCCGTAAAGTCCACCATGATCGGGCCGGGGTAAAGCTGAACCAGCGCCAGCCCCTCATTCATTTCTTCTTCGCTCAGCCAGTGATGGTCCAGCACCAATGACTTGAGCTTCTGAAGGATGGCAAAACCAAAAGCGGTCAGCCCAATCCGCAGGTAAGCTAGCAAGATGGCGAGCAGGCTCACGTGGGGACGCGACGCGGCTGGCGAAAGAGTTGTGGTCATATAGATTCAATCGCTTCCGGCGGATGGCGCAGTGCAGAACGCGCCATCCGCCCCGGACGTGTGTTACAGTTTGTTCTCGCTGACCAGCGTCAGGCCATTGTCGCGAATCAGTGCGCGCACCTGCGGCAGGAAGGCTTGAATGTCTTCCTGCTCGGTGGACGTGATCTCGAACGACATGAACGCCGGCGTCTTTTCCGTCATGCCTTTGACCGTCGGCACTTGCAGTCGCAGGTTAACAAAATCATAGGGCTTGTCGCGGATCATCTCTTCCAGTTTGACCAGGAAACGTTTCTCACCAAATTCGCCCGCAACCTCCATCCGCGCGCGGGTCGTCAATTGGGCGACGGCTTCTTCGGCGGCCGCCCGCGCCTTGACCGCGTCCAGCTTGGCTTTCTTGTCTTTGGATTCCTGGCGCACGACTTTGAAAATCTTGTGCTCGCGCTCAAGCTTCCACACGAGATCACGGTCGGGGAAACTGATCGCCTGCACGGGACAAACCGTGCCGCAGGTGCTGCAGCCCACCATGCAGTTCAACGGGTTCTCCACGACCGCTTTGTTATCCTGCATGTCGTACACACTGCGCCCGCACGTGGCAAAACAGAGTGTACAGCCAATGCAGGTGTCAGCATCTACGGTCGGAAACCATGGGATGTCCTTCCGCGGAATGCCATGCCACATTTCATCTTTTGCCATTTCAAGCCTCCTTCCGGCTAATGCAACTTTTCGACGTGGTCTTGCAGGCTGCCCGCCAGGTAAGCCTGCACGGCCTCGTCAATGTTGGCTACATCCGTCACCATCGGGCGGATGCCGGCCTGCTCCATGCTTTGATACGCGCCGGCGCCCATGCCGCGCGCCAGCAGGACTTGGCAATCGGCGATGGCGGCGGCCATGCGCACGTGGCGGTTCTGCGCCGCCGGGTCGAACCCGTGCCCGCGCGGGTCCTGCCCGTGCGCTTCCTCGTGTTCCCCGGCAAACTGGTTGTGTCCCATTTTGTCACGTTTTTCACTTGAGACGATTTTCCCATCTTTAACGGTCACAACCACGTAAAACGGAGCGCGGCCAAAGTGCTGGCTGATGGTCACGCCATCTTCAGAAACAGCAGCGATTTTCATAGGTCACCTCTAGATTTTCTCGGCGCAAGGCTGGCAAACGATTTTGCCGTGCTTGACGCGCGCGTAGCGCTCGACGGTCACTTCACCGCACTCGGCGCAGATAATGGTATCGAAGGCGTGCGGTGCCATCGCCGGGAGTTTCATCTCCTTGACCGGCTCGACCTTGAACAGCACTTCGGTCTTTTCGCTCAGCACCTGGTCAATCAACGGCTCGACCAGTTTTTCATCCACCTGCGAGGCAGGCACGCCGTTTCTGCGGAACTTAATAAATTCCGATTCCTGACTGCGGCGCATGGCTTCGGGCGTGACGACCACGCGCACACTGCGCCCGCTTTTGTTGTCAATCAGGGTCAGGGCAAACTTGCCATAGCCCAGACTGCGGATGTTGCCCTTGCCGAAGGTGCAACCCGTGACGACCTGCACGCCATCCGCAAAGCAGGTGGAGCAGTGATTGCGGTCAATCTCGACCAGGGCGGTCAACTGGCCATCGGGGGCGTGTTGGACGCCCAGCGCCTGCATCGCCGCTTCTCCGGCGCGCAGTCCGAGCGGCATGGCCGGGCATTTGTGCCCGTGCAGGGCGAGACCAACTTTGTAGAGCTCATCATTTTTGTTCATATTTTGTTTCTCCTTATCATCTATTTCTTTTTTTGTGAGGCGATGCGAATAAACAGTTTGGTTTCATCGCGGACAAACAATCCATTTGAAATTCTCCCTCGGGCCTCCTGGGCCTGTGAGAACTCGGAGGCCCGATCCTTTCTTTCATCAGGATTTGGGCGCCGGCGCCGTCTGCGCCGGGCGTCGTTTTTCGAAATACATGCGCACCTGTGGCGCCAATTTCAGATAACTTACCATTAAAATTGATTGGATGATGGGCATCGTCGCGGCAGGTACTGCCACCAGCGGGGAGAATGCCATCGTCGCAATGGCAATCGCGGTGCTGTTGTTCGAACTGGAACTGGTAAACGCCACTGCCATGTGGTCCTGATACGACAGCCCCAGCCGCCGATTCAGCCACGTTTCCAGCGCCAGACTCAAGATGACGTACAGCGCGCTCGGCACCAATAGGAGCAACACCACCTGCCACTTGCTCATGATCATCGCCGCCTTGCCGAAGAAGATCAGGAAAATGATCCCGAACATTGACAGCAACGAGATGGAGGGAAAGAAGGGCTGGAATTGCTGGAACTTTTTCTCTCCGAGCCAGCGCACAAGGATTCGGCGTGTGATATACCCCAAGATCATCGGCGCAATCAAGACCGTCAGGATTGTCGTCATCATTTCCTTAATCGGCACAGGTACCGAGTAATGCGACGCGAACAGCGTCATCCAGAACGGAACCGAAAAGACCGCGATGACGAAACTCAGAGCGACCGACACCGTCGCGAGTTCGACGTTCGCGCCTGACAGCCCTGTGTAGCCGATTGCCATGCTGGAACACGGCACGACCATCACGAGCAAAAAGCCGAGCGCGATGAGTGGATCTTTCAGGAAGAGTCTTGCCAGTACAAAACCGATGAGCGGGGTCCAGACAAAGTTGTAGATCATCGCCAACGACAGCCCCTTGGCGTTCTTGCCCGCCTTGACCAACGACTCGATTTTCAAGTTGACCATCATTGGGTAGATGACGAAAAAGACCGCCGCTGTGGTCAATGTACTCACCAGGCTTTGATTTGCCTGCGTCCAAGCCGCGCTGGGGTAGCCGATCAGCAGCCCTGCGGCGATTGCCAACAGGACGTAGAGCAGCATCCATTTATTCAGATTTTCTTGTAGCGTTTTCATTTTGAACCCTCAAAGGAAATTTCAAACAGCATGATGCGCGGGGCAGCGCCCTCACGCCCGGTCTTTGCAATCGAACGGCAAATTCATCCGCTACGCTTCGGGTGGCGACCGTTTGATCCATCCGCCGCGCCCGCAAATGCACCCCGGATGAGGACGATGGGCATGGCCACAAGTTCCGCACATAGGATTGTCCTTTGACACTCAAAAGGCTATTTGAGCAAATCAAAAATCATCTTGGCGGCGATCAGCCACAGCAGCACGCCGATGATTTTCTTGAGTTGCGCGCTCGACAGTTTGGTCTTCATCAATTGCGAGCCGACGATAGAACCTGCGGCGGCCATGACAGACGTAATACCGATGAACAGCGGGTCAAGGCCGCCCAGGCTGGCGTGGCCCAGGAAGCCGGAGAACGACGAAAACACCACCACCAGCGCCGTCGTCCCGGCAGCTACTTTCGGGTCGAGGCCAATCCAGTTGAGCACCGGCACGATCAGGTTGCCGCCGCCCACGCCCAACAGCCCGCCCAGAAAACCGGCCAGGCTGCCCACGCCCGCCCCGGCGACCACCTCGACGGCGCGACTCAGCGGTTGCTCCCGTTTGCGCGCTGTATAGAACAACATCATCGCCCCGGCGAAAATCAAAAACACCGTGAACAGGCCCAGCAAGAATTTCTTGTCCACGAAGGGAGTGAGACGCGCGCCGAGCGGCGACAAGATCACGGCCATGATCAGCACCGGCACGCCCACGCGCCAGTTGATCAGCTTGCCACGCCAATAGTTGATCGTGGCGAACAACAGGCTGACGACGTTCAAGAGCAGCGCCGTCGGCGCAGCCTCGGCCAGCGGCACGCCCATGTAGTAAAATAGTGGCACGAACACGAACGCCGCGCCCACCCCGGCCATCGCCAGCAGGCCGGAGAAAACAAAGACGATGATGGCACTCACCAGGTATAGCATATCTCTACATCTCCTGATTCCACTTAATGTACGGTCCCGGCAATTCGGCCATGGCGTTGACCATCAAGTCGGCCAGACCGCTATAGTGGATGCGGTATTTCTCTTCCAGGCCATAATGCCGAAGCGCCTCGCGTAGGGTGCCTTTGCAGTTCGAGCACGGCGCGATGACGCACTTGTCCGCGTCGGCGTCCAGCACGTCCTCGAACGCCGCCAGTATCTGACTCACCTTCACGCGCACAGATACGTTGTTGCGCCACTGCGAAAAGTTGAGCGTGTCCATAATGGCGAACCCGCCGCCGCCGCCGCAACAATAGTTTTCCACGCCCTGGGGCGTCATCTCGCGCAAGGGCTGGGCGCACACGGCCTTGATGACCTCTCGTTGGGGACGGACAATGCCCATCAGCCGCACCACGTTGCAGGGGTCGTGCAGGGTGATGGGAAAATCGTTCCGCGCCGGGTCAAAGCGCACCTGCCCGCTCTTGACGATTTCCCAGAACAGCGGCAGGCAGCTCTCGCGGGGCATTTCTGACAGGCTGAGGTCGCCCGGCAAGAGGCGGTCGGCGACCACGCACAAGGTCTTGTGGGCGTGGCCACACTCGCCGACGACGATCTTGTTGACTCCCAACTCTTTGGCCAGGGTGACGTGCCTCATGGCAATCCGGGCCAATTCCACGTCGTCGAACCAGACGCCATAGTTGACGGCGTCGTAGCCCAACTGCTCACTGCTGAGCGTCCAATCAATGCCGGCCGCGTCAAACAGGATGGCAAAAGCGGCCGGGTTTTCCGGCCAAGACAGAAACTCGCCGGCGTTGTGGATCAAAAGAATATCAGCGCCTTTCTTGTCCACCGGCAGCTTGATCTTTTTGCCCGTCTTTTCCAGGATAATGTCCTCTGCGCACTCGACCAGATCTCTAAAACCGGCCGGGTTCATGCCGGTCGAGGATCCCACCTGAAGTTGTTGGCGGGTGCCCTTTTTCAACAGCTCCGGCGGGGCGATGCCTAACTCTTGGCTAAAAAGCTTGCGAATCTCGCGGGCGATCAAGGCGTTGTCTATGCCGACTGGGCAGACCGTCGCGCAGCGCCGGCAGAGGTTGCAGCGATAGGACAACTCTAACAACCGCCACACCGTCTTGACGTTCAGCTCAATGTCCGCGCCGAGAAAAGGCCCCAGCAGCTTGCCGCCGGTGGTCAGGTAGCGCTGATAGAGCCGGCGCAAAATTTCCGAGCGAAAGGTGGGGCGATAGATTTCTTGCCGCCCGCTGCCCACGTACACGTGACACGCTTCCGAGCAGGTCTGGCAGCGGACGCAATAGTCCATAGCCAAGCGCAGGTTCTTGACGAAGGGCCAGTTGTTCTGGGGATCGAACAGCTTTTCCAGCCCGCTCAAGAATCCATTGACCAGCCGCTCCCCCTCCTCCGGGGTGGTGGGTTTGGGCAAGTCAAAGTCGGAAAAGCCGTCCAACGAAAAGTCATAGCTTTCCAGCCAGCGGGGCTTGGGCGGCGCCAGCGGCGGCACACTTTGCGCCAGGCCGGGCAGCGCCATCAATTCGTCAACGGACAGGGGCGCCAGCGGTTCGTCACCGGGGGAAGCGATCTGCGCTAAACGGGTTATTTTTTTCATTTCTTCTCACCCTGGGCTTGTTCCAACCAGGTCTTGCCGGCTGCCACATGCGGCCCGGCCCACGTGACCCGATAGGCGAGCTGCGCCGCCACCTTTTCGTCCACAGGCGAGCCCTTGACTCTAAAGCTGTCCTCCCACAACGTCAGATGGATGGTGAAATACTTGGCAAAATAGTGGATCAGCTTGGAGAACGGCATGTAGATCAAAAAAAGCTCGAACAGCAAAAAGCACAAGCCGGTTAGGACAGGCAGCGCAGCCGGGCTGAAGGAAAGGACGCCGCCCACGTAGGCGCGGTGAGAGGCGAGCGCGGGATCGGCCAGCCAGGAAAGCCAGCCGGACACAAAGATCGCCGCCATGAACAAGAGATTGAAATAATCCACCGGCGCGGTATACAGCCGCAGATCGGCGTGGCTGGCCCGCTTGACGGCCAACCCCAGGCTGCCAAACGCCCCGAGGACAAAAGCGGCCACTCCCACGCTGTTGACCAAATACGCCAGCACAACCGCCTGGCCCACCCCGCCGACGATGCGCTCCACAACTAACAGGCCCGCCCAGCCCATCAGCAGATACGTGCCCCAGTGCATCGCCATCGAAAACGGCCACAGCCCGTAAGGATTGTGCTTCCTCACCCGCTTGAGAAAGAATATCTCGGCGCCCATCTCGGCCAACTCGGCCAGAAGGAAGGACTCGGTCTGGGGTTTTTGGGCCCAGTCTGTTTCCTCCATGTACGAGCCGCCATAGCGGCGTCTCTCCTTTGGCCCGTGCGGCGACGGGTAGACTTCCCAGCGCAGGTTGAGGGGCAGCCTGGACAGCTTGAAAATCTTGACGGCTGAAACGCCGACAAAAAGCAAAACCGATCCCCAACCCAGCAAGACCATCAACCACTCGAACATAGCCATCTCCTGTAAGACCTGCGAGATTTTGCCTGCCCTGGCTGGCAGGCCAGGGGAAACCTGGCAGGTCTATTCCTCCACTACACGCAGCCTGTTGGCTTGGGCAGGCCGGCAATTTTGCACGCGCCCTGGGCCGGGCCGTTGGCGAAAAGCTCGTTAATATACTTGAGCTGAAAGCCCGTATCCTTGCACAGCTTGCGGATAAGCGGAGCGACGCCAAACTTTTGGTAATAGTCGCGGATGTGCTGGATCACCTTCCAGTGATCCGGCGTCAACGCGTGGATGCCTTGCAGCTCGGCCAAAAACTCGGCCAGGTCTTTGTCCCACAAGGACGGGTCGGCAATGAAACCGTCTTCGTCCACTTTTATCGGCGCGCCTCGATATTCGATGAACGGCATATTCTCATCTCCATCTTTCAAAGCGGCGCTAACGCTCATAGCCTGAGCAGGGAATACAAACGTGCTTGTCGCCCACCACGCGCAGGTAAGCGTGGGCGGTCAACTCGCCGCACCCGGCGCAGGGTACAAAGCCCATCACTTCCGGGAACCATTCACCCTCGTATTCAAAGACCGCGCCAATCGTCAGCACGTCCGCTTCCGGCGCGTCCCACACCAGGTTGACCAGTTCCATCTGTTCTTCTTCGGGAATGTTGTCCGGCATGATCCCCAGGCCGCGCTTGCGCATAAAGGCCGATTCGGCGATCTGCTTTTGCAGCGTGGGCTTGTAGCTCACCCGCACGGCGCGGTTGGTGGCCTTTTCGATCAGCGTAAAGGCCAGCTTGCCGTAGGGCTGCTTGCGAATGTTTCCCTTGCCAAAGGTGCAGCCGGTGGTGTATTGCACGCCGTCGCCAAAGCAAATCCCACCGTGGTCTTCGCCGGTTTCCAGGATGCTGTACAACTGCGTGCCGCCGGAGCGCTTGACGCCCAGCGTGCGCAAGGCCGCTAACCCCACGCGTACGCCGGCCACACTGGCGTAGCATTTGTGGCCGTGAAACTTGAGCGCGTCCATCAGTATTTGTTTGTCGTCCATTGTTTTCCTCCGCAAAAGATATAGTGTGAATGAGCCAGAAATAGCACAGCTCACATTACCCAGTTGAACAGATAGCCAGTGATGATGATAGCAAGTCCGACGACGCCGATGAACACGGCGATGAGCTGCGGCTTGAGCACGCGCCGCAAGATGATGGTCTCCGGCAGGCTCAGCCCGACGACGGACATCATGAACGCCAGCACCGTGCCTAACGACGCGCCTTTTTCCATCAGCGCGCTCACTACCGGAATGACGCCCGCCGCATTCGAGTAGAGCGGGATGCCCAACAGCACCGCCGCCGGCACCGACCACCACGCCTGCTTGCCCATGATGCCCACCAGAGCGCTTTCAGGCACATAGCCGTGAATGCCCGCGCCCACGGCGATGCCGACGACGACGTACAGCCAGACTTTGCCGACAATATCTTTGACGCTGTCCCAGGCGCGGCTGATGCGCTCCGACCAGGTGAGCTTTTCTTCAAAGCCGCCCTGCGCCGCCTGCAACTGCCAGACGAAATCCTCGACGTAGCGTTCGAGCTTCAACTGCCCGATGATAGCGCCCGCGATGATGGCGATGATCAGTCCCGACGCGATGTACAGCCCCGCCACGCGCCAGCCGAACAGCCCATACAGCATCACCACCGCCACCTCGTTGATCGTCGGCGCGGCGATGAGGAACGAGAACGTCACGCCCAGCGGAATGCCGCTTTCGACAAAACCGATGAACAACGGCACGGCGCTGCACGAGCAAAACGGCGTGACGATGCCCAGCAGCGCCGCCAGCACGTTGCCGATCCCTTGCCGCTTGCCGCCCAACAGCGCCCGCGTCCGCTCAGGGCTAAAGAACGTGCGGAGGATGCTGATAAGGAAAATCATTCCCGACAGCAGCAACAGAATCTTGGGCACGTCGTAAATAAAGAACGCCACCGCGTCGCCCAGGTGCGAGCCGCGCGCCAGCCGAAGAACATCATACGTCAGCCATTGCGTCACCGGCAGCAAAACTGAATACGCCGCCCACCATACAACGGCCACCACAGCCAACTTGAGGTAAACCAATATGTCCGAACGATTCGGTATCAAACGACGATTGACAGCTTGATTTTCCATCTCTCCATCTCCTCTAAAAGATAACGCTCCAACTTTCGCAGGTAGCTCTCTTCACTCATCCTTCGTTATGCCGGGGCCGCTGCTTGCGCCAACCAGCCCACGATGTCCGCCTCAGGCGGGATGCGCCCGGCAGACAGCAGCTTCCCGTTGATCACCAGCCCTGGCGTGCTCAAGATCGGGTATTTCATGATCTCGGCATACTCGGTCACTTTTTCAATCTCTGCTGTTGCGCCTTGCGCTGCGATGATCTTGCGCACAACGGCTTCCAATCTTTTGCAGTTCGCGCAGCCCGACCCCAGAATCTTGATGTTTACCATTGTCCCTCCTGACGAATAATATTCAAACCATCGTATGTGATTTTACAAAAAAAGAGCGGCGGTCATGCCGCCACTTGAACCTGGCACTTGGGACACTCACACGCGCCAGACTTGGGCGCCAGCATAAAGGCCGCCATGCGCCTCTGGCTGCTCTTGGGCAGCATCGCCCGCGCCGCATCTATGACGTCATACACTTCGGGCCGCGTCACCTGGTAGAAAATGTTCCACCCGTCGCGCCGGACGCTGACCAGCCCGGCCTCCCGCAGCACGGACAACTGCTGCGAGATGTAGGCTTGTCTCAGCCCCAACGTCGCTTCCATGTGGCAGACACACTCTTCGCCCTGGCGGAGAATTTCCAGAATCGCCAGGCGGGTGGGATGCATCAACACTTTGAACAACACCGCCAAATCATCAAGAGCACCCATCTTGTCCCCCCTCTGTTCTATAATATTCAAATAACTGAATACTATTCTACCACCCGACCGAGGACTTGTCAAGCCGCTGTGACCCCGATTGCCCCTCTTTTTTCCAGCGCAGCCCAGGCTTTCTTGGAGCGCGAAGTCGGGATCGCCTTTTGGGCCAGGAACTCGAGATGGTTCACCATGGCGGGAAGCAGGGCAGCGGGAAATCCCACGACGGTTTCATTTTGCCCCAAGTCGGTGGCATCTCGGCAGCCATAACACCCATAACCGAAATTCAGACGGTTCTCAAGGTACGGGACGATGGTGGAATCCACGCAAGTGGCCTGGAGAATGGCGGTTGAGCTTTGAACACGTTCTCCGCCCATCGTGTGCAGGTAGGCCAGGTTGACCCACATCAGCTTTTCTACTTCGTCTTCGACGACCACTACATCCGGCACGAACTCAGCCTGGTCAAGCGGGAAAAGGTGCAATTGGCGAATTTGGCCTGGCTCAAGTTTGGGCATCGCCTCGAACATCCTTCGCCCCACCACTTCATCCGACACAATGCCAAAACCCACCAGACCTTTCCCCGACCGGAGTCCCTCCGGTAACGGATGAAAACCAAAAGCCGCCGCCGCTGCAGGGCAAGCAATGCCGTCTTTATCCAATATCACGGGCTGTCCACGACGCGCCCGCATGAGGGCCTGGCAATAGCGGTGTCGCTCCAAACGCTGTACCTTGACCAGAGCCTCTGGCGATGCCAGCAATCGCACCCCAACCACAGAGCCGGACAGACCGAGAATAGACACCATCCGCACTCCCATTGCCCTGATTTCTTCCACCGAGTTTACCTTCATGTTTGCTTTCTCTAGGCGGCTTGCAGTTTGACACGGCGAGCATAAAAGGCGGCGTACTCTCGACGCAGCGCCGCCGCATACTTGGCTTCGACGTTTGGATTGGACGAGATGTAGTTTTTCTGTGCGCGCATCATCCCTAACAGTTCTTCGTTCGTGACCTGGTCGGGGGTCCGGCCCATCGCCAATAGTTGCTCAAAGACCGCGCCCAGGCTCAGGATGCCAACGGCGTGTCCCTCGTCCAGTCGCAATTGGGTCACGCTGTCATCGCTCTTGGGACAACACGCACCGGTCATCAAAGGTTGGCTGCTCATGCCGCGCCTCCTTCACACCATTGGCGCAGCGCCTTTTCGATACGTTTCTGGCCGCCGTACCCCGTCGTGATGACCTCGCCGTCCACCACCAGCGCGGGCAAGGCGAGCAGCCCCAAACGCAGGATTTGCTCCAGGTCATCCACACGCTCGATCGTCGCATCAAGACCCAACCGCGCGACAATGGCTTGCACGTCGGCTTCCATGTGTTTGCACGTGGCGCAGCCCACGCCGATGACCTGGATCCGCATGGATCGCTTTACCTTTCCCGCGCCGAAGGGATGATGAATGGAACTTGCGGCAGAGTGCAAGAGGCATTTTGCCATCCTGCATCATGCCTCTTACCCCTGGATTCTTGCTGTCTTGCTTCGCGCTATGCCAGCGCGCTCGCCAGCCAGGTCGTCACTTCGGCCTGGTTAGGGATGCGGCCCGCGCACACCAGCTTTTCGTTGATGACCAAGCCGGGCGTCGCGAGAATGGGATACTTGCTGATCTCGGCATAGTTGGTCACTTTTTCGATTTTGGCTTCCACACTGAGCGCAGCCACTGCCTGGCGCGCTATCTGCTCCACCTTGACACAGTTAGAGCAGCCAGGGCCGAGCACTTTGATCGAAAGCATGTTCCTTCCTCCTGATCGAGTTTGCGTTTGCGGCGCGATTTGCGCCGGTTGTTTCCTTTCGCAGTCGGAGCATACGTCGGTACTCCGGTTCGTCCAATAGTTCAGCCCGCATACCGGGCACACCACCTTGCGCAGGCCCGACATGGAATCCTTGCGCGGGCGCATCTCGGGTGGCAGGCCTGCAAACGGATCACGGTTGCAGGCGCAGCCAGCAGATTTGTCGCTCATAACGTCTCCATATTTTTCACCGCAAAGACAAAGACCGCCAAGATTTTCTGTAAGCGTTCAGCCCCGTTTGTCACCCTGAGCGAAGCGAAGGGTCTCCGCCTTGCGTGAAAGAGATTCTTCGCTTCGCTCAGAATGACAGATTGACGGTTACGGTTTTCTTTTAAGATGCCTTTGCGCCCTTCGCGTCTTGGCGGTTAATCTAAAACGTTGATATCGGGTTCAACGACGACTTGCGATTTCACCGAGTTCGCCACCAGGCTATACTTTTGCGCCGACTCTAACCCGCGCCGGACACGCTTTTCGACAGCGGCTTTATCCTGGCCGTCCGTGCGCACGACGATTTTGGGCCGCAATACCAGCTTGGTAAAGATTTCCGTCCGATCCAGTTCGATTAGCTTGGTGCCCTCTGCGTAGCAATCATACGCGACCAGATTCAACTTAAAGCGTTCGGCCGCCCAGATGAACATCATCATCACGCAGGTGTTGGCGGCGGCCACAAACGCATCTTCGGGCGTGAACACGCCAGGGTGTCCTTGGGCATCCGGCGGCGCGGAAAAATCCATCTCCGGCCCATTGCCCAGCTTGATGTGGCCCCAGTGCTCGCCTTCCCAGGTGACAGTCGTGTTGTAAGTTGCCGTTTTAGCCATCAGTTCTGCTCCTGGCAAAAAGCGGCGTACTCGCGCATGACCGCCTCGGTGTAAGCCGCTTCTTGTCCATCAGGAATCGGGTTGTAGATTTTGACCATCTGCATCAACTCGGCGGTCGTGCCGTCGCCAGGCAGCTTGCCCGCATCGTGGAACTGCTCAAAGACGAGCGGCAGCGCGACGAAGGTGACCTCTTGGCCGTCTACCTGCACTTTTTGAATCGGGATGCCGGAGCCGCACGAGCAGGTAGCGATCTTGGCTTCTGATTCTTCCGCAGGCTGCGCCTCTTTCGAAGGTTGACCTTGCTTGCGATCCCATTTGACGCCCAGCAACTCGTCTACCTGTTGCGCAACTTGGTCGGCCACGACGTCCACCGCCTCCAGCCCTGCCTCGCTCAGTCGTCGCGCCGTGCCGAGATGCTTAGTTTGGATGACATCTGTGACGACGATGCTGGCCGCTGGCTTGCCGCTGTACATTTCTGTGCCGCGCGCGGCGCAGCGTTTGTCGCAGCCGTCAATCGCAATCGTCGGGTAAAAGCGCGCAAACGCTCGGTCGCCTTCGCCGCCGGCCAGAAAGAGCGGCAGGCAAATCGTCACGGTTTCGTTCGAGCGTAATTGCTCCAGCACCCGCAGCGCCGCGAGTCGCGTCACCGTGCCTTCGGCCATCTCTTCGCCGGAGCAGGCCACAATTCCCACTTTTTTCTTTGGCAGGTCAGGCATTTTGCCCCCCATCCCCGTCCCTTCCCCCGTTGCTTTGCGACAGGGGAAAGGAGTCTGTCAATTCGTCTACCAGTGACACGACTTCTTCGGCCAGTGCCTGGGCCAACTGCTGGCCGCCTTCGTTGAGTTCGGCGATGCCCGCTGGTTTGAGATCACGGTGACGACGATACACATCCAACACGGCCAGGTCGTGCGCTACGGTTCCGCCGGACTCGGCCACCATCTTGGTCGCGCACGCCAGCTTGCAGCCGTCAATCGTGATGGCCTGCGCGCCAGCCACATCCGCGCGGGCCTGCTCGTCGCCCAACACTAGCAATGAAAGAGGCACAAGTTGCGTTGAGTCGGGACGCAAATCCTCCGTCACCACGTAAGCGCCTTCGCGTGACACCGTGCCGTAACTTTTGCCGATCCCACTGCACGGCACGATCACAACTTTGCGAGTCATAGCTTTTTCACCTCTTCCTCGG
>Ga0315279_10004524_pt1 | contig 18619 bp, 15 predicted proteins | sample YL17G06_20_MG_FD_203694 | JGI IMG/M metagenome (GOLD analysis project Ga0315279, IMG submission 203694) | Sediment microbial communities from Yellowstone Lake, YNP, Wyoming, USA - YL17G06_20 | ecosystem: Environmental > Aquatic > Freshwater > Lake > Sediment | place: USA: Wyoming | collected... | reverse complement strand
CTTGATGTTTACGTCTATTTCTCTGCATATCTTGTCAATCGGGTACCATCTTAGAGGTCGCAGGGTTACACTGCAGAATTGGCAGCCTCGGCAGCATCCGCGTCCGATTTCTATCAGGCCGTTGACGGAAGGATTCACTATGTCAGGAATCTCCTCAAGCTTCGGAGCTTCTTGGATGCTGGCCTCACGATATTTTGGGATAGGCTGCCCCTCGATTGCGGCCTTGAAGATTTTTCCCGCGACATTTTCTGCCTCTCCGGAGACTATGCAGTCTATCCCGTATTTCTCAACGAACTTTGGCCTGTACTCGAATTGCCAGACGCCTGGACCGCCCACGATGATCTTTAGGCCGTGTTTCTTGGCTTTTCTGACCTCTGGCTGGCTTAGCAATGCGCGGAAGTACTGTGCAAGAAACGGTTCCTTGTTGAGGATGAATGCCAGAGTGGTTGAGGCGGGGCCTAAGCCAAAAGGATCCATTGTGTGTATACCTAGAACTTTGGCTTCAGCTACGTATTTCTTGAGACTGTTCGGCGCGACGGTTCGGACGCTGAAGCCTTCGCTTAGGAGTTGGGCTTCGATCTTCCGTAAACCGTATGGAGCAGCTTCAGGAACATCCTTTTCGGTTTTAATCGGAGGGAAAAAGAGCCATCTAAAAAGCATGTCTGGAATGAAGTTTGGAGGTGCGCACGTCCCGAATCCTAGGAATTCGCTGCGACGATAGTCGCTCATCAAAGTACTGTCGGCCGTTAGAACTATGTCGTTGGTCAAGACGATGGCCCTCTAAATGAAGCCATGACAGTTTTTTCTTAAAAGACTTATTTACGGTTTATGTTTCGTTTCTCATGTTCACCTAGAAAAGTGTATATGCCGGATTTTCCAATTAGGTTGAAACGCTATTGGAGAGTAAGCTCAACTTGAAGAAGATCCTGGAAGTCAGGTGGCACGGCAGGGGCGGACAAGGCGCTTGGACCGCGAGCGAGCTTCTAGCAAGGGCCGCCATCGCTGAAGGAAAACATATTCAATCTTTTCCAGAATTCGGGCCTGAAAGAATGGGTGCACCCGTGACAGCCTTCACGAGGATTAGCACTGAGCCTATTCGCTTGCACTGCGCAGTGTACAACCCTGATGTTGTGGCCGTCCTAGATCCAACATTGCTGAAGTCAGTCAACGTTGCTGATGGGCTAAGTGAAGAGGGAGGAGACATAATTGTCAACACGAAGGATGCTCCACCGGAGATTAGAAAACAGCTTGGTTCAGGTAAAGGCAAGCTTTGGACCGTGCCAGCCACGGAAATCTCCATAAAAATCCTAAACATGCCCATAACGAACACGGCCATGCTGGGAGCAGTAGCGCGCGTGACTGGAATAGTCAGCCTGCAAACTGTTGAGAAAATGGTAAAAGGAAGGTTCAGGCCTGATGTGGCTGAGAAGAACTTTGCAGTTGTGAAAGAGGCTTACGAGGAGGTAAAATCTGAATGAGCTCCAAAGAAAAGGGCTGGAAAGAAATCTCGCCCGCAGGCGTATGCTGGAAATCAAGCATGACCTATTTGACTGGCGACTGGAAGACGTACCACCCAGTAAGAGATGTGGAGAAATGCACCAAATGCTTATTGTGTACGCTTTTCTGCCCAGATGGGGCCATACTTTGGAAGACTGAAAAGGGCGACATCGAATTCGACCTCGCCTTCTGCAAGGGCTGCGGCATATGCGCTAACGAATGCCCAACAAAGGCCATTGTAATGAAGATCTAGGAGCGTATGAAAAGTGAAAAGTGTCGTAAAACAAGAAACGATGGGCCTAAACGGCGACGAAGCTGTCGCGCTCGCAGTGAAACAGTCAGACGTTGACGTTGTGGCGGCTTATCCTATTACGCCTCAGACGATAATTGTTGAGAAGTTCAGCGAGTACGTCGCTAACGGCGAAGTAAACACGGAGTTTGTCTGCACAGAATCTGAGCACAGCGCCATGACTGCATGCCTTGCAGCAGCCGCGACGGGTGCCAGAACCTTCACGGCTTCTGCTTCCGCAGGCCTAGCCCTGATGCATGAAATGCTCTTTGTCACTTCAGGGTGCCGTGCACCTGTGGTCATGGCAATCGCGAACCGCGCCCTGTCAGCGCCGCTAAACATTCACGGTGACCATTCTGACACGATGGCCCAACGTGACAGCGGTTGGGTACAGATTTACGCTGAAAACGCTCAGGAAGTCTATGATTCGATGTTTCAGGCGTTCAGAATCGCTGAGCACTTGGACGTGCAGCTGCCCGTGATAGTCGGTTTGGACGGCTTTACGCTGAGCCACACGCTTGAAAACGTGCAAGTTCTTGCTGATGATGATGTCAAGAAGTTCGTTGGCACTCGTCAATTGCCTAATGTGCTCACACATGATGGTAAGACTGTTCCTTACAGGCTGGATCCAGCAAGTCCCATGACGATGGGGCCTGTGGCCATGCCGAACTACTATTTCGAGTTCAAGAGACAGCAGGAAGAAGCTATGAAAAACGCGTTGAGAGTGATCATGCAAGTTCATGAAGAATGCGGGAAGCTGACCGGAAGATATTACGGCAATGGGTTGATTGAAAAGTATGAGCTTGATGATGCTGAAATCGCCATCGTGTGCTTAGGCTCAACTGCTGGAACAGTCAAGACAGTTGTGGACAAGCTTAGAACAGAAGGCGTCAAGGCTGGACTGCTTAGAATCCGCAGTTTCAGACCGTTTCCAGCCGAAGAGCTAGCTAGGGCTCTTTCCAAAGTGAAGGCCGTCGCAGTGATGGAGAGAAGCATGAGTTTCGGAGGAAACGGTGGGGCAGTTTATCATGAGACCAGACATGCGCTCTACGACTTGTCAAGTCATCCACACATCGTAAACCACATCCATGGGCTTGGCGGAAGAGACACGAGCCCAACCCAGATACGCAGGGTCTTCGAAGATCTGCATAAGATAGTTCAAACTGGAAAGGTTGATGAGAAAATGCGCTACGTTGGATTAAGGGAGTGATGAGGAGGAGAAGATGAATGAGTTTTTCTGAAGGAAAATTCACCGCGAAAGACATTGCTGAAAAGCCAGAATTGTTCATGTCGGGACACAGAGCATGCGCAGGATGTGCGCCTGCGACCGTTTTGAGGCTGATCATGAAGGCGACGCGAGGACCGACAATCGTGACGAATGCGACTGGCTGCATGGAAGTATCTTCAACAATATACCCATACACGTCGTGGGCTGTCCCGTGGCTGCATACAGCTTTTGAGACTGCCGGGGCGAATGCGGCGGGAATAGAGACGGCGCTGAAGATTCTTAGAAAGAAAGGAAGAATAAAGGATGAGCAAGTTGACGTCATTGCCTTGGCCGGAGACGGCGGAACCTATGATATAGGCATCCAAGCGCTTTCCGGAGCGGTTGAGAGAGGTCATGATTTCCTGTACGTGCTATACGATAATGAGGCCTACATGAACACGGGCATCCAGAGGAGCGGAGGCACCCCTTACGGCGCATCTACGACTACTTCACAGGCAGGCACGGCTGTTCCCGGGAAGTTAGAAGGTAAGAAGCCCATAGCTGACATCATGGTGGCTCACGACATGCCCTACGTGGCCACGGCATCGCCGTACTACTGGAAAGACCTTATCATGAAGACTAGAAAGGGAATTGAAGTCAACGGCCCAGCGTTCCTCCACGTGTTTGCGCCTTGTCCGAGGGGCTGGAGGAGCGACCAGGCAAAGTCCATTGAGCTTTCAAGGTTGGCGGTTGAAACATGCATATTTCCGCTGTGGGAAGCAGTCAACGGCGAGTATCAATTGTCCACGCCGAGCAAGGTCATGGCTTTGGCTCCTCAGAAAAAGAAGCCTGTGAAGGAATACTTGGAAGTTCAGGGACGGTTCAGACACCTGTTCACTCCAAAGTACGAGAAGATGGTCGACGAAATCCAAAACTTAACCGACACAAAGTGGAAGAGACTGCTCAAGAAATGCGGGATGACGCCCCCAGCATAGCCACACAAATCCCAAGCTTTATTCTTTAGTCAAATCTATTCCGTGCTCGGAGACGCAATCGTGAAAGTCGTAGCTCTTGATGAGCGTTTAGAGAAGAGGTTTTGGAATCACGTCAAAGAGGAAGAGCTTGACTACTACTTCTTCATTTTCGATTGGAGATTTCGAAGAGATCAGACGAAGATTTTTCTGGCCATGAAAGATGAGAAAATCGAGGGTCTAATGCTAGTTTACAGGGACTACGTCGTTCAGCTCAGGGGAAATCGCGAAGCAGTGAAACTGTTGCTTGGCGGTCTTGCTTTGGAAAAGGTGGAATTGCAGGCACCGTTGGACTGTGGAGATATAGTCCTTGAAAAGTTCAGTAGCCCAAAAATCAGAGAGCATATGATGCTGATGTCTCTCAGAAGGGGCGAGGAAAACATCCAGATAACGACGGTTCCAATCAGGCTTGGCGTGGGCGATGCTCAAGAAGTTGTTGAGCTGATGAGAGGAGCTGATCCGGCCTGGTGGGGTGAAACAGCGCTTGAGAGTATGCAGAAGTCCCTGCAGGAGGCGTTTTGGCTGGGGATAAAGCAGGACAGGAAAATTGTTTCTGCAGGCATGACGCGTCCAGTAGAGTTCGCCAGCAACATTGGGGTTGCTGCTACACAGAAGGACTTCAGAAACAGGGGGTATGCCACGTCCATAGTGTCAGCATTAGTTGAAGAGATCCTAAAGACTTCACAGGCCGCGATAATTCACGTCATAAGCGATAATGCACCTGCGGTACGTGCGTATTCCAAAGTCGGGTTTAAGCCGTACAGGACTTATCTCTCGATTAGAACCTAGGATGGTTTGAAGAGTGCTGGAGTTCAAGTTTCTTTTAGGTATTTTTCTACTTCTTTTTCTGCGTTGTCTGCCCTTATGAATATCGGAACGTTTTCCATGCCTGTGGCTATGTAGCTCGAAAGGAGCCATTCGCCTGGTGCAAATTCCAGTGTTTTTTCCAGTATGCCTTTGTCTATCATGAATGTTTCGCTGATGAGGTTGCGGTCGTATGGTCTGGGCAGTGTGCCGACGAAATATGTGTGTAGCTGTTGCAGCGCGTTTGTGTTCAAGTAGGCAACCCTCTGTGTGGCTATGCAGACGCCTAGGCCATATTTTCTTCCTTGTCTGAGCAGAGTTTCTACTTGTGCTGAGCATTTGCCTTCTATGCCGCCGGGAGCGTTCGGCATGAACTCTTGGGCCTCGTCGAACACGAGCAGGATGTATGGCTTCACTTGGAACATATGCTTTCGACGCATGAGCAGATCTTGGGTCAGCTCTATCGCCAGATCCTTTATCGTGTATGGGTCTGAGATGGAAACGCATATGAGGTTCGTGGTCTTGTCTTCTAGCAGTTCTCGGATTTTCTCTATTGTTAAGCCGCCTGTTTCTTTTGTTTCTTCGCGGCTTTCCCTTATCATGTCGAGGATCGAGCTTCTCGTGGTTGCCCAAGCGTACAGTCCGCTTTTGTCGTGAACCTTGAACTGTTCGACTGTTTCGGTGGCCAATGTGTCTACGTAGTGCACGAAGTCTTCGGTTACTCTTTGGTTTTGGCTTAAGCCGTGTTCGTCCACGTATTCAAGTATGGCATCGTGGATTTTGTCGATTGCATTCAGATAATGCGGCTTGTCGATGTTGCCTCCTCTTTGGCCGTCGAGTTCGTCTAGAAATTGACTGTAGGTCGGAACCTGCTGTCTAGGCTTCATGTAATAGGCAAGCTTGTCCTGCTCCATTATGCATTTCAGTCCATGCTTGGTTCTTTCATCTGTCTCGTACTCTCTGGGTTTGACGACGGAGTTGAAGAACTGCTGAAGTGAGTCAATCCGGTGTTCAAGAATCACCTTTGCCGACACGTTCGGATCGGCCAGCAAGTCGAGCAGTAGGAAGACGTACTCGCAGCTTATGTCGAAAACCACGACTTTCGTGCTATTAGAATGCAGCAATAGCCTGCGAAGGATGTTTGACATCAGGTTACTTTTTCCGCCTCCGGTGAACGCGAAGACTCCAAAATGGTAACGGACAAGCTTCTCAAAATCAACATAAATCGGGATAGCAGTTTTGCTTGCTTCAAACATCTTGATAAGGCCAAGTCTCGGGTCGGCTCTGGCGTCTTCCACCGTCTTTGAGGTATCCACGTTGAGTTCTTCGGCGATTTTCTGGTTGTACATGTTGTTTATCATTTCACTGTTGAGCATGTAGCCTGAGCTTCCAACGACCGGATAGGAGAATCCTTTCACAAATTCAAACTCGCATTTTTTGTTCAGGATCAGGTCATAGTTTATGGGAATAGCGTCTATTTGAATCATCATCGTTGACTTGTCATCCGTCTGCCAATCATCCTCAGACTGCTCTATTATTTCGAACTGCATTGGATAGTAGCCGTGATCTGACAGGCCTCTTAAGCCGAAGTGTTCGGGCCAGACTCGGCTGATCTCCATAAGCGTGAATCTTTGCGTTGCTTGTTCCACATGTTTGAAGTTTTTGACGGCCAGAAGCATGCCCTCTTCTAGGAGCCCCATCAGGTCCTTTTGGTATTCAACCTTGACGCGGCACTGATAGCGCGCGCTGGTTCCTGCCACTTTGCTTTCTTCACCTGTTGCGAAGAATCTCGGGATGACGGCTGCAAGTCTAGCGTTGAATCTGCCTTCAAAGTCTGTGAAGCAGGTTTTGTTAAACTTGTTCTCGTCTTGTTGCTTCAATTACAGCTCTCCTCTCTCTGAACGTGCTCATGTAGAATACGAACTTTCTTAATTTATGATTATTCACTATCCAGCTTGCCGTCGTGTCTACGACACATTTGAATTGGCTGTAGTTCCATTTTGCGATTTTGTCAGCTATGAAGAGCGGTTTGTTGTGGCCGAAGGCTTCGGGAATGCTGGCCGGAGCCATAGCGACTAGAATGGTCATCGTCAACGTTTGCAGCTTGTTTGTGGCGTTCTTGTCCCCGAATAGGATCACTTGAATGGGCTCTTCTGCGCCTCCAAACTCGTGGCAGAACTCCACCACGTTTTCAGGCTTGTAATCGTATTCAGGATAGGCCAAACGATCTATGAGCAAAACGTTACTTCTCAGTTTCGGGTCTGATCTAGCTTGGCTTAGCTGAGTGTACGTTTTCAGAAATGTCCTTTCGAGGCTGATTCTGTTTTTTATGGCTCCTGAAACGTAGTTCTTGCGTTTTTGCCGATCTGGAATCATGGTTCTGAAGGCTGAGTCATATTCTATCATTGCCCATGGAAGTTTGATTTTTTCCGGGCTTGAGATGCTGGCTGACTGTAGTATCATGCGGTCAGTGTTGGGCAGTTTCTCAAACTCTACGTTTGAAATGGTCGTCTTAAGCAGGCCTTCATAGTGCATTATCGGGATCAGCTGCCGTTTGAAGTCTCTTGCAGCCGTGTCCTTCGTTATTCCCACGAGCAGAATGTGCTTTTTCCAGCATTCCTCCATGAGCATGTGCAACGTGAAAAGCGTGAGAAAGGCTATGTCTATCGTTGTTAGCCAGTGTTCTTTTCCTTCCTTCAGAATTTTCATCATGCCGGATGTTTTGGCGTCCGAAGCTCTAGTGAAAAAGAAGCGGTCGCCTAGGTTGGCCACAAGCTTTCTGATGCGCTCAGAAGTAGTTACATATCTGGGGTTTAAGGTGAATGTTTCTTCCGTCTGGGTTACGATGTCCTCTTTCACTAGGCGTTTGAGGTAGCGTTCCGTTCTTTTGGTTCTCTTTTCGCTCGTTATGGCTAGTCTGGTTAGAATCTGCTTTTCCGTCAACGGGCCCTCCTGTTTGATCAGCTGAACTATTGCGTGGCTCAGGTAGTCGCCTCTTGGTGGCGGCAGACCCAAGGACTCGTTGCAGACGCATTGTCTTGCGATGGTGAAGTCGTTCACGTCGAAAGGTTCGTCATCGTCAATCTTGTAGCCTATCATGCTGCTTTTGGATTTCCACAGGTCGCGCTTTGCCGTGTCATAAATCAGGCTTGCCCGTTCGGTTGACAGGCTTCGGTCTAAGAGGATTATGCGAAATTCCTGAGTTGGGTCTGTGACAAGCTTGTAGGCGAGGTAGAATTCGGCGAAGGTCATTATCCAATTTGCTACTGTTGAATTGTCGATTATTGACTGGTCTGTTAAGGGTTTGCCAGGACTGATTTCTTCAGGCTGTTCTGCTTCGAAGAAGGCTTGGTCAATGTCTGGGATTTCGTTTATGTAGACTGGAACGACGCTTGAAATGCCTGCGCTTTGCTGAAGCGTTCTTTCATCATACTTAACAGTAGGCTTGTCTTCCTCAGCGAACGTGACTGCGCCGGTTGAGGCGTATGCTCCCCCGAAAAAAATCACCATGTCAAACAGCGGTCGCGAATACATCGTGCCGTCTATACCTGCAAAGCGTACGCTTGAGGTGCCGAAGAATTCTTTTGCTGTCTCATAGGCTTCCTTCTGGTCGAAGTCCATTCTTATGAGATTCGAAAGTAGACCGTCGTAGAGGCTTCTGAGTGATGAAAAACGTTGTTCATAGTCTAGGACTTGGGATGAGGCTCCTAGTCTGAGCACCTCGCTTGTGCGTTTTATCGCGTCGCTTAGTGAGGACAAGCCCACTTCTGTTCACCAGTTTCACAGTGTTCGTCTGCGAGTAAAAAGGTTGTTAACATGCAGTTTTCAATGTCCACTCTCTCAAGCGCGCATGTGGGTTTCTTTATCGTTAGCACGTTCTTCGGCTTGGGTTTGGTGATGTTTGGGAGTTGCTGGACTCCATGTTCTGGTAGGTCGTAGTATAGTTCACGACACTTCTGCCGCAATAGTTACAACTATCCACGTGCAGGCTATTCTGAGGGTCTTGCGAGTACCTTGGGCAATGTGCGACTATGTTGGCTGTTCAGTCACTTAACCATGGACACTTCAACATGCATATAGAACCAGAGCCGCATCTGTCCGCGTACTACCTGTTGCTTTGAAGGCACTTCGGGCAAAGCGCGCGCTTAGAGAGCGCGACCTAGCTCCATCGCACTGAAAAAAGGGGAATTTCGGAACACGCGTGCGCGCTAATAATCCGCTTTGTAAGTCTAAAAGGGTAACTTTCGGAACAAGATACGAGGGTGGTAAGTGGGCCTACTACCTGCGATCAAAGGGGTTTTTGATTGGGTCGCAGCGGCCCTCCCCGGGTCCTTCCGGTCCAAAAGACGGCGAGCGGTGTAAGCCAGAGATAGAATCTTAGAGACACATCTTGAATTCTCCAAGATCAGAACTGAGGAAACATCGTCAACAAGAAGAAGCTGGCTGATATCAACATGGAGTTTCTGACTTTTTTGTACGGTTCCAGAAGCTCTACGGCGATGAGTTTCTTTTCTTCTATTGCTAGCTCATGCGTGAAGAAGGCCAAGATAGCCATTAGACCCGTCATGTCTAGGCCGTAGAGAAGCGGAAGCATATTCGACAATCTCACTCTCACCTGCATGCCCGAACAAGCTGACAAGGTTGAACAGACAAGGTTCAAGTGATACCGAGAATAGCATTATTACGTTGAGGAAACCTTGTTGTCCTGTTCTCCATCGGAAGCACCGACATGATGCTTGCGTAACGTACCCAAACAAAAATCAACACGAGGAAGCTGAACTGAATGAAAGCGATTATGTCACTGCGACTTCTTTTAACTGCTTTGGTGGTCTACTGAGGAGCGAATAGGCGCTCAATGATAATGCGAGTCCAAATATCAAGTCCGACAGACTCTCAATGCGTAGCCTCGGACTCGAACGCGCATTATTCTCGGACAAATGAGTCCAACCTTGCTTTCTAGTATCTAAAGCTGAGATATAGTAGCACGGCTAATGCTGCGAATGTGAATAGGTCTGGCAACATGGCAAATGGCCCTAGACCAGCTGGGAAGAAACCGAAAGCCCGAATGATCAAAGGATTGGAGGCAAGAGCGTTGAGAAGAAAGACCGCTGAAAATATCATTAACCCGATCGTGAACTCCGACCGTGTCTTCATGTATATGCTAATGTATATGAGCAATAGGAAAATTGAAAGTGTCACGTTTATCGTGGAAACAACGGTCTTTATCGTGTAGAATAACTCTATGTCGCCACGAATTTCGTATGGTGGTCGCATACGAGGTTCCCAAGGATAGCTTGGAAACCAAGAGGTGGATGCAGCCCAGAAGGCTGCCAAGATAGCCACCACTATCAACGTTCCCAGTATCAGCCAGTTTCTCATATTTCTATTCATACGACTGTTCATTTACGTTCCCCCTTTTTCTACTTTTTCCAGATTTTCTTCAGAATCTCCTCAAATAGAGCATAGTTCTCCTCCATCGCTGGAGACAAGAAATACGTAATGCCATACCCTTCTCCGGCGGATGTAATTATTCTGTTTTTCTCAAGCACTTCAAGATGATGCCTTATTGTCCTGTAATCCATTCCAAGCTTGTTCGCCAACTGATTCGCATTTTGCGGAGTCTCATTTAGAGTCTCAATTATTTTGGCTCGACTCATACCGCCTCTCGTACCTGCAATCAGCCATCCAAGTATATACTTGAACGGACGTGCGTTAGCAGCCATCTGTACCGCTCCGCATACATTAAGGAGTTTTCGCTAAACCTATTTGAACTAGGGTAATAAATATGCCTCTTTAATTTCTCTCCGTCAGACCTAACGAGAGAGCATGGTCTGATTAGGAATAGAATCGGGTCTAATTCTGAAAAAGTCCTTAATAATTCGCAGGTCTTGAAGCGTTTGGAGGTTGAGAACAAGTCTGCAACACCCTATTCTTCAAAAAGGGCTCGTGGAGGCCCAGAGATGTTGAAGACAATTTTCGCCTTCTCCTTTCTCCTTTCAACCGCTCTGGACCCCAACGAGAACCGAGGGAGAATAGACAGGCAATCAAGAAAGGAGATGACAACGTGGCACAAGTGCGATGTTAGGTTCCACCGCCGGTGGCGACTGTGAGGAAAGCCGCACGCGTCATTCTCTTTTTGAGGATGCGGCTTAGGAGAGAAAGACGTTGAGCAAAATGGGCCTGGTAACTATGAAATTCAGAAGCATAGTCGGTCCCGAGAGATGTGTCATCTGGAGGCCAGCGAGGAAGTTGGCAGGGCCTTGCAAGAGGCGGCTCATGTTCTTGGAATCATGGTTTTTCTGCACTCTGCCAAGGATTTTTCATCCGTCCTTAGGCTCTATGGAATGTCAGACGGAAGTGCGCGCTTGTGCAGGAGCTATGAGGAATATCAAAGTCACTTAAGGGAAAGAAAGAGCATAGGATACAACAAGAGAGGAGATTATGCACGCAGGAAGAAATTGGAGGGTTGCTGTGGCTGTTGCGTGTAATCGTGAGCTGGCTTGTGCGCTCAGCAAATGAGTCAAGGACTTTGGATCTACAATGCAAATGCTTTTCAGATCGGGGCACTGATTAGCTCAGGAGCTAGGAACATGACCTCCACCAAGCTAAGAAGTTTGGACTCGTATTCGGCTGGAATCCACATTGGTTGATGTTACTCATCAAGAGAAAGTGGAGCAAACGTCGGAAAGCATTGCCAGTGAAACACGTAAGTTGGGAATTGCGCTTTGCGCAATTTATTTGGCAGTCTTATGCGTTTTCTGCGTATACTTTGCTGTAGCTCCGGGGCCTGAATTTTTTGTTGTGTGCTTTTTGATATACGCTGCGTATGCAAAGTGGGCTCGGCGTTTTGTAAGAGATTGGGTGCCCTTTGTTGCTTTGTTTTTGGCGTTCGAAGCAATGCGTGGAATTCCGTATAATATATTGGGAACCGTGCACGTCACTGAACTATCAAGTGCTGAATTTCAGATATTTGGCACAATTCCAACTCTTGTGCTCCAACAATTTTACAGAAGTGCTGTGCTTGACTATCTTGGAGTCTTTTTTTACTCCTTGCACTTTATAATTCCTATAGTGTTTGGTTTCATATTGTGGAAGTACTCTCCTAAAAACTACTGGAAATACGCCTGTGCCTTTCTAGTGTGCTCGTATGCTGCCCTAGCAACGGCTCTATTGTATCCGTCTGCGCCTCCATGGTTTGGGGTGAATGCTACGCGGATCCTTTTTCAAGTGGACCATGAAATAGGTGTACCTGTTTACCGCACCATCTTTGATTATGTTCAGTCTAACCCCTTTGCAGCGTTTCCAAGCCTTCATTCTGCGTATCCTTGGTTGATTTCGCTTTATGCAATCAAGATTAAACGAGCTAAAGCATTGCCTATCCTCGTAATTCCAATAGGAGTATGGTTCAGTGCAGTTTATCTGGGCGAGCACTACGTCATCGACGTGCTTGGTGGAGTTGCCTATTCAACCTGCGCTTTCTTCTTGGTAGAGAAGCTAATTTCGCGGGTTTCCCTAAGCAAAGCCGAAAACTGGCTCAAAAATCGTGTTTCTAAGCTATTCTAAGCGAAAACTCTTGACGGCTAGTCTTTATAACAGTGGCAATGAAAGGCTTCAAAAGGGATTACCCGCGAGTGTGCTTTGAAAAGAATGCGGAGGTTTTCGATGATGGGAGCAAGTTCAGTCTGAATTAGCTTGTTTTTTAACTCAATCATCTGCTCAACCGGCGGATCAGCAGGAAAAATGAGCCTAATCGACCCGAACATGCGCGCTCGAACTCTGATAACAAATATGCTATTCAACCTCCCGCTGTCACAGCTGAATAGGTGCACACATTTGATTAGGAATTGAATTGGGTCTAATTCTGAAAAACAGTTTAATAAGTCGTCGCCCTTGAAGCGACAAGGCAACCAAAAAGGAAGATAGTTATATGAATAGAGTCCAGGTTCGAATTCCAGCGCCTATAGAGGTCATGACAACAGTAACACTTTCTCCTCCCCTTCTTGGTTGCCCCCCATTACCCTGTTCAGAAAGGTGAAGCATTTGGGTGCCTTAACAAGATCAGTCAGGAATATATCAAGAAGGAAAATGAGGGCAATACTGGTAATCATTGCCCTGGGATTCTCCATGGCGATCATGATTTCTATTCCTTCAGGGATCGTGGCAAACCAAGAAGCCGCGCAGAGGCTAACTGAGAATTTCAATAGTACAATCAGTAACATGCAAGAGGAAATCAACAAGACGTCTACATTGATAGAATGTTCGACTTCATCTGGACAAGGCACGTTTTCTAGTGCGCCCTCTGGTATGCCTCCTGGTATGCCTTCCGGCACACCTTTTGGGCGATTCGGACAGGAAGAGATCTTCGTAAATGAAACCGTTGGAGATGAAATTCGTTCTATTGATGGTGTCAAAGATGTTGTGCCATTCTTTGAGAAGTCATCTAACGAGACAACTTCGGAAACCATAAACACACCGCGTGGGGAATTCACCATTACTAGACCGCTGTACACGATTACAGGTGTTTGCCTGAATTCCTCCTTCATCGACGACTATTCCATACTGCCGACAAACATAACGGCAGGGAGAAATTTGCGCGAAGGCGATAGTGATGTTCTTGTCATGAGCTTAAACCTCACACATTACTTTGGTTTGGCAGTGGGTGGCAAAGCGGAGATCAATGGCAAGTCTTTTACGGTGGTAGGAATCTGCAATTCAACTGGGGGGGGATTTACGGGAACAAGAACGGTGTACATGAACCTTTCTCAGGCTCAGGCGATAACTGGCGAAATAGGAAACGTGAGTAGGTTTGACGTGTATGCAGAGGATGTTTCTTACGTGGATGGAATAACTGAGGTGATAAATGCAGCGTATTCGGATCTTCGTGTTACGACGTATAAGGACCGCTTGACGAACTTCGAGAATATGCAGACGATGTATAATGAAACCTTGAACAACGCTCAATCAACCCTTGGCCAAACAGAGACAGTCGCAACCCAAGAGATTATCGTAGCAGTCGTCGCTACAAGTCTTATCGTCTTGTTTGTGATGCTGTATACCGTCCGTGAAAGGACGAAAGAGATTGGCACACTTAAAGCGATAGGCTTCAGCACTTGGAATGTTATGAGTCAATTTATGCTCGAAGGAATACTGATAAGCTTAATGGCAGGAGTAGCGGGCATTGCGATAGGAAGCATTGGAGCACCCTTTTTGTCATCGCTTTTGCTTCCTCATATAAGCTTGTTTGGTGGTTCATCATCAAGCCGTTTTCAATCCGGGTTTGGATCTGTGAGCCCCGGAACAACTGGATCAGAGTCCGTCACCGCTGCGCTAAGCCCCCAGCTTATGTTATTGGCATTCGGGGTAGCTGTGTTGTTGGGAGCATTGGGCAGTCTGTACCCTGCTTGGAGAGCGGCCAGGATAAGGCCTGCAGAGGCGATGAGATATGAGTGAAGTCATTTTGAAAGCAGAAGAGCTGTCGAAAACCTACGCGCTGAACAAGCGCAAGATCCCCGCGCTTTCCGGCGTAAACCTTCAGGTGAACAAGGGCGAGTTCGTTGCGATCATGGGACCTTCTGGTTCAGGCAAGACAACGCTGCTGAATGTTTTGGGCTGTCTTGACAAGCCAACTAGTGGAAAAATGATCTTGGACAAAGTTGACGTCGCAAAATTGCCCGAAAGGGAACTCTGCAAGATAAGAAGAGACAAGATTGGGTTCATCTTCCAGACTTTCAACCTCTTGCCATACCTGAACGCTGCCGAAAACGTAGAGTTGCCTATGGAAAACACGAAAAGACCTAGAAGCGAAAGAAGAAAGAGGGCTCGCGAACTGCTGGAGCTGGTAGGACTGTCTGGAAGAGAAGAGCATAGGCCACAGCGGCTCAGCGCTGGTGAGCAGCAGAGGGTGGCAATTGCGCGCGCTCTGGCAAATGATCCGGCCATGATTCTGGCCGATGAACCCACTGGGAACTTGGACACGCAGAACAAGTATGAAATCGTTAGACTGCTCGCAAACTTGAACATTGATCGAGGAACCACGATCGTTATGGTGACACATGATAGTCAAGTAGCTTCACACACCGAGAGAATGCTCCTTCTGCAGGATGGGAGAATTACTAAGGAAAAGCAGGGGCTTCATCTGGCAAAGAAGAAGCTCGTATGTCCTTACTGTGGGGGCAAGATTCAACCCAGTGACGAAAGATGCCCCAACTGCAGAAAAAGACTATGACTCTGAGGAAGCTCCTGTATGATGGCAACAGGCCAAATCAGTGAACCACGAGACTCCTCTGCTGGAAAAGGTCCCGCGCGTCTTAAAGTTGTAAACAGGTGGGGGATCTAGAATAGCTGGTCCTCAGGAGGATAAAGGAAGAGGCTTTTCAGCGGTCCTCATGGTGGTGGTCATTACAGCGAGCCTGTTTGCAGGAGGATTGTTGGGCTATTCGGCAAGTTACATGACCCTCTCTGGAAGAATTGATGATCTGCGGACCCAACTGTCAACCCTCCCCGTCCAAAACGCCACGTACTTCTTGGATGACAATGTCTCACTTTCCCAGTTGTACAGGCAGGTGGAAGAATCCGTGGTGATTATTCGAGGGCTGCTGGTGCAGTATGACTTTTTCCATCGTGCCTACTACACGCAAGTCCAGGGTTCAGGGTTCGTCTACGACTTTGCTGGACAGGAGATAGTCATTACGAATTACCATGTGGTAGAAAATGCAATCAACGTTACCATAACTCTCGCGAACGGAGACGGATACGCGACAAGAATTCTTGGTTCAGACCCATATGAAGATCTGGCTGTCCTTTCAGCAGATGCGCCGCAAAGCGAATGGAAGTCTCTGGGAATTGTTAGCTCATCAACTTTGCAGGTCGGCGATCCAGTCATCGCGGTGGGCAACCCTTACGGGTTGGCGGGATCGATGACCGCAGGAATAGTCAGCGCTCTTGGCCGAACGATAACGGAGCAAATGAGTGGTGGGTACCCTATAGCCAGTGTTATCCAGACAAGCACTCCTATTAACCCTGGCAACTCAGGAGGTCCACTTCTGAACTATCAGGGCCAAGTTGTCGGCATAACCACTGCCATCGTTAGTGATTCGCAAGGACTGGGCTTTGCGATTCCTTCGAGCACTATATTGCGGGAGGTCGAATCCCTAGTGACAAAAGGCTCGTATGACCAACATCCTTGGCTGGAGGCAACAGGGACGGATATGACTTACGAGATCGCAGAGGCAATGGGCGCAAGTGTGACTTATGGATGGCTGATCGTGACTGCGCCGAGCGAGACTGGTCTTCGAGGAGGAACAAGCCAGGTCCTGATTGCCGGAGACCTCGTGACAGTCGGCGGCGACATCATAATCGCGATTAATGGAACGAGGATTATGAATTTGGATGATCTTTCAACTTACCTAGAAGAATACACCTTGCCAAGTCAAACAATCAACGTAACGACAGTGAGAAACGGCCAAGCCATAGACCTCGCAGTCGAGCTGGGAAAACGACCTCCTCCAAGTGCGTCATGAAAACGTCAGATCAGGCGACTCAAACAAGCATGAAGACCTGTGCGTTTCCTTCTCGAAACATCACGTGAAGAGGAAGGGGTGATTAAGCATGGAATTTGGTATTAAGAGACATGTGGGCCAGTTGAAAGTTTCAGATCCCGCAGCGTTTTTGGCCTTTCTCCCCTTAGGCACGCTTGGGGTTCATTTTTTCTATAAGAGCATCCCTCTCAAGTGGGCCTTGTTGGCCGGCGGGCTCAAAGCAATCTGCGGCGCATCCATTGTTTCAAATCTGATGACGGGCGATGTTACGTGGTGTGTTTTTGGTCTCTGCGCTTTTGTCCTTGTCAGTTTGCCGGCTTACTTCAACACCTTGAAGGTCACATCGAAGGAAGACCTTACGCATAAGCAGGGCGGCCATCCTGACAAGGTGATCTCTTCAGAACTTCTCAGAACATGCTGCAACGCAGTATTCTCAGATTACAGAATCTCGTTGCTTTCTAAAATATCCCTTGCAACACAGGTTCTAGCATCTGGATCAATCTTATACTCGGTCTTCGGCTTAGACTGGGTCACGCATGCATTAGCGGGATTCGGCATCGGCGCTGTTTGTGTAAAGGCATACAAGACAGCCGTGAATACTTATGGTTACGGCAAACTGAGTTCTTACTTCGGCTTAGGCAGGTTTGAGTCTTTCAAGACCGAGGATAAGTGGGCCTCTGCAGGATGGGCCCTTTTCTGCCTAGCCATCGTTGCCGTGTCCTGGGAACTTATGGAGCGCGCAGTCTATTTCGTCTCGCCAAGCAACATACTCAGAATAGGCCTAGAGCCTATTTGGAACTCGGCTGGCGACGCGATCTTCGGCATCCTCGGTGGCATGGCCGCATGGTACCTAGTAGAACGCAAGCTCCACTGGGTTTAACGCGCTTCAATGTTCTCCGGCTTTCTGTCTATGCGTGCGGAAGTGTCCTACCCCCGGTTCACGACATGATCCAAATATGCTCCAAATATGGTTCAGGGAAAAGTCATATGCGTTGGTGAGCCTTCCTCCGCAAGCGCGGTACTTCAGAAAACGCAAATAAGAAAGAACACGTAGAAAGTATGCGTAGTCAGGCAAGATCTGGCGGGGTTGCCCTAGCCTCACACTGCGTGGCGATGAACCCAACGCGCTTCTTGGCGGCTTCTTTCCCCTTTTTTCTTTTTTAGGGGGTATCCGTTGTTTGGTGCAAAGTTTGGCAGGAGATGAGCTGAATGAGTCGAAAGATAATCAATTGTCCACATTGCGGGAAGATCCTGTCCGAAGACCTTTGGAAAGAGAAGCCTTTGAGACAGGAAACAATCAAGTGTCCTCAATGTGGTTGCGAGAAAGTTTGGAAAGACGGTATGCGACAGACTCCTCAAGGAAAGCTGCAGCGCTACATGTGCCGAGACTGTGGCTATCGATTCTCAAAGCGGTAAAGTCCAAAACCCATACTCCTTCCTTTTTCTGTAGTTGAGCCGCCTGGGAGGTGTTGTTTCTGGCAATCAGTCGTGAAAGTCAAAGTTCTTGTGTTCGGATGTCAAAAGTCAAATTTGACTTCAGTACTGTTCGGACTCGTGTCATTCCGATTTTGAAGAGGATTGAAGTTGAGGATTATCCTGCAAAGATTGGGCGTGTTTATGGTTGGAGCAGGCAGCATGTTTGTTATTACTTGAGGAAGCTTGAGAGGTGCGGTCTTGTCAAGCGTAAGGTTCGCAGTCGGGCAGTGTTCTATCAGTTGACTGGTCGAGGTAAAACTTTTCTCGGATCATGTGAGGATGTCGTCTTCGGTAGTGGTGTCTATCGGCTGGACAGGTGCCAGGTGCGTTTTGGAATTGTGGGTGAGGGTTGTTTGCCCGTGGATTTTAGGCGTGTGGAGATGGTGAATTGGACGGCTTTGTTGGGTTTGGAGTTGGGGGTTAAGGTGAGGCATACTAGTCGTAGTTGGATTGTGCATGTTGAGACTTTGTATGGTAAGCATCCTGGGGAGTTGTTTGTTTTGGCGAAGAATCTTGCTGATCGTGTTGCGAAGAGTTTGATGCTGAAGTACGGTTGCATGCTGAGTGAGGGTGAGATTTGTAGGGGTTACGAGTTGAAGGTTGATGATCCCGTGGCTAAGCTTCTTGCCAGATATTTCTGTGTTAGCACGCCTGAGAGGAAGATTGATCACAGTCCAGGCGTTAGCCAAGGGGAGCTTGAGCATTTCAGTCGTGACGCTGCAGTTGAGTATTTGCTGATGCCTGAGCGTGTCAAGAAGTTGGAGGGTCAGGTTCAGGT
>Ga0315279_10004523_pt1 | contig 18621 bp, 15 predicted proteins | sample YL17G06_20_MG_FD_203694 | JGI IMG/M metagenome (GOLD analysis project Ga0315279, IMG submission 203694) | Sediment microbial communities from Yellowstone Lake, YNP, Wyoming, USA - YL17G06_20 | ecosystem: Environmental > Aquatic > Freshwater > Lake > Sediment | place: USA: Wyoming | collected... | reverse complement strand
GTCGGACGCGGATGCCATCGTGTCTCGTGCGCAGCGTGAGGGGCAGGACCTCCTCGCGCGGGCCGGGCGCGAGGCCGAGGGTCGCCGCACGTCGGCTGCTCAGCTTGCCGGCCACGAGGCGGAGATCACGCTCCAGGCCGCGCTCGTCGAGGCCCAGAAGGAGGCCGAGAGCCTGCGATCGGCCGCGCGAAGCCGCACGCAAGCGCAGCGCGACGCCGTGGCGCGCGAGCTCCCGGCCGCCGTCGAGGAGATCATCGAGCGCGTGCTGCCGGCCGGTTGGACGAGCATGGCGGGCAAACTGGGCGACAAGCGCGCGAGTGCGCGCGTAGGCAGGTGACGCGATGGCCAGCGGCTCGGCCTACCTCAACGCCCGGGCTCGGGCGCTCATCGGGCAGTTGCTCCCGGCAGGAGAGCTCGCGCGGCTCGTCGAGCTTGACACGGCCGACGAGGTCGCGCGCGACCTCGAGGCGCGGCGGTGGTTCCGCCACGGCGGGAACGAAGGCCTCGCGCTCATCCAGCGGCTCGGCGCGGAGCTCGACGGCGACTGCCGCGATACGATCGTCGTCATAGGCCAGCCCGGCCGCACCGTCGTTCGGGCCCTCTACAGCCGGAGGGAAGCGGAGTTCATCAAGGCCATCCTCGGATGCGCGCACCGCGGCATTCCGCCATCAGTCCGGCCATCGTTCACCGGCGCGGCGCACCTGTTCGACCGCACGGCGGAGGCGCCGCTCTTCGATGCCGCGACCCTCGACGAGGCGATCAGCCGTGTTCCGCTGCCCTACCGACCGATCCTCGAGAACTCCCTCCATGGCGTCGAGGAGGCCGGCTCGCTCTTTCCCCTCGAGGTCGCCCTCGACTTGGCGGTGCTCCATCGCATGTGGCTCGCCGCGCGCGGCCTCAGCGGGAGCGAGCGAAGCCGCGTCGGCCTCATCCTCGGCACATGGTTCGACGTCTTCAACATCACCGCCGCCTGCCGCCTGCGCCTCATCATGCGCGTCCGGAGCGAGGAGGCGCTCGGCTACCTGCTCCATCACGGCCAGCACCTCGGCCTGATGCAGCGCCGCGCCCTCGTCGCCGCCAGCAGCATGAACGAGCTGCTTGCCGCGCTCAGGGGCTTGCCATACGCCGCGGTCCTCGCCGACGCGAAGGCCTGCGACGATATCGAGCGCGCGCTCGTCGGATACTTCCGGACCGTGCTCACGGGCGTGCTCTCGGGCAATCCATTCCATCTCGGCGTCACCATCGCCTATCTGTTTCTCAAGGAGCTCGAAATCGGCAGCCTCTCCCGGATCATCGAGGCGAAGCGCTACCGATTGGAGGCGTCCGAAGTATCGAAGCTACTGGTGTAGGAGGGGAGATCTCGTGCTCCGGCCGCTGCCCATGTCCCGTCTCGGCGTGCTCGTCCGGACGAGCCAGGCTACCGCGCTGACGAGGATGCTCGCAGGCGCCCGGGCGGTGCAGATCGAGCCGCCGCCGCCGGACTTCCACTTGGCTCCCGTCGCCGGGCGGCCGACCATCGCGCGGTACGAGGCGCTCGTGCGCGACCTCGAACAGCTCGTGCGCGACCTGCAGATTCCCCTGCCGTCGGCCAACTCGCCGTTCGAGGAGGACGTCGACCCGGAGCGCGACCTAGCGAGCATCGAGCAGCAAGTCGAGGCCATCACCGCCCAGGTGCGGGAGGTCCGGAGCGAACTCGCCGACATCCGCGATCAGGAGGGGAAGGTCCTCGGGCGGATCGAGAACGTCCTCCTTCTCCAGCCTCTGACGCTCCCCCTCGAGACGCTCCGCGGCATGCAGCGCGTCCTCCTTCGCATCGGCGTCCTGCGCGACGTGAACATCCGCCGCGCGGTGGCCTCCCTCGGCGCGCTGCCGCACGTGATGCTGCGGCTGCCCGGCCCGGCGACGGGTTGGGACCTCATCGTCCTGTTCGCGAGCCCTGCCGCGCGTGAACTCGTGGACCCGGTGCTCGCGAGCGCGAACTTCAAGCCGCTCGAGATCCCCGGGGACCTGACCGGCCTGGCCTCGGAGGCGGCGAAGACTCTCTGGGAGCGGCTCCGCGAGCTCGAGGCGAGGGAGCATGACGCGGTGAGCCGGCTTCGCGAGCTCGTCGCCACCGACGCCGAGGGGGTACGCACGCTCTTGCGGAAGGCACGCGCGGCGCGGCGCATCCTGGAGGCGCAGCAGGCATTCGGCAGGAGCGAGCGCCTCGCGTACGTCAACGGCTGGGTGCCGAAGGAGGTGGCGCCGGCGCTCACCACGGCGATCTCACGCGAGCTGGGCCCGGCCACGTACATGGAGGTGAAGGACGCCGCCCCGGACGATCCGTCGGTCCCCGTGCTCCTGAAGAACCCCTCCATCTTCCGGCCGTTCGAGGCGGTCGTCACCACGTACAGCCTGCCGAGCCCGCGGGAGATCGACCCGACGCCCATCGTGGCGGTGACGTATCTCCTCATGTTCGGCGCGATGTTCGGCGACGTCGGCCAGGGGCTTCTGCTCGTGCTCGCCGGGTTCTTGGCGGCGCGCGCGTGGCCGTCCTTCCGCGATATCGCCAGGATCATCGGCATGTGCGGCGTCGCCGCCGTGATCTTCGGCTTCCTCTACGGGAGCGTCTTCGGCGTCGAGCGCGAGCTACTCCCCGAGGCGCTCGCGTTCCCCCTCGTCGCGCATCACACGGATGTCGTGATGGGCAACCTCGTCGTGCTGGGCGCGGCGACGGTCGCCTTCGGCGTCGTGCTGCTGTCGCTCGGCATCATCTTCAACATCGTCAACAGCATCGTCGCACGGGAGTGGGTGCGCGCCGTGCTCGACCCATACGGGATCATCGGCCTGGCATTCTACTGGTCGGCCCTCGCCTGGGCGGCGCTCACGCTCGGCGGGCTCGCGACCGGCGTCGCGCGGGTGCTCGTGATCGTGCTCGGCGTGGCGCTCGCGATCCTCGTGCTGCGTGAGCCCATCGCGCGTGCGATCGAGCGGAAGGACCGCATCTTCGAGGCCGGCATCGGCTTCTTCATCATCGAGGCGGTCATCGATCTGATGGATACGGTGGTCCGGTTCCTTAGCAACACCGTATCGTTCGTCCGTATCGCCGCGTTCGGGCTGACCCATGCGGGCATCTTCATGGCGGTGCACGTGCTGGGGATCATGGCGTCGGGCCATGAGGGTGGGCTTGGATACTGGATCGCGTTCATCATCGGGAACGTGTTCGTCATGGTGCTGGAGGTGCTCATCGTCTCCATTCAGTGCCTGCGTCTGCAGTACTACGAGATCTTCGGGAAGTTCTTCCGCGGCGGCGGCACGCGATTCGCGCCGCTGGTGGCCGCAGAGGAGTAGCCGCGGGGCCGCCTGCCCAGGACGCCCATGGAGAAGGAGCGAGGCTCATGAGGACGGTGAAACTGATCGTGGGAGCGCTCATGTCGCTGAACGCCCTGATGCTGCTGGCTGCGGTGCTCATGATGCTGTTCCCGAATCTGGCGCTGGCGCAGCCCGAGGCGGCGGCAGGGGCTGCCGCCGCAACCGGTGCGACGGGTGCGAGCGGGCTGACGCTGATCGGCGCCGGGCTCGCGGCGGCCGGCGGCTGCATCGGCGCAGGCGTCGCCGTGGGCTACGTGGGCGCGGCGGCGGTCGGCGCGGTGAGCGAGAAGCCCGAGATGCTCGGCAAGTCGCTCATCTTCGTTGGCCTCGCGGAAGGAATCGCGATCTACGGCCTGATCATCAGCATCATGGTCTACGCGAAGGCCGGCTGACCGGCTTCGCCGGCGGAGAGGCCGATGCGGCTTCGCCCGCATCGGGGGCGTGGCCTGCGTGCGTAGCGAGGGCGAAGCCGACTCGCGCCGCCTTCGCGCACAGGCCGCACCCGAGGCGGGGGCCAAGCCGGCTGACGCTGGCTTCGCGGTTGACCGGAGGGTGCAATGAAAGTCTACTGCATCGGCACCGAGGGGGTCGTCAGAGGCTTCGCCCTCATCGGCATCGAGGGCGCCGTGCCTGCCGACCCACAGGCGGTGGAGACGATGCTGGCCGATGTGCTGCGGCGCGAGGACGTGGGCCTCGTGCTCGTCACCGAGCGGCTCGCAGCCGCCGCGGACCAGCAGATCACCGCCTGGTCGCTCACGCGCCGGCAGCCGCTCGTGCTTGAGATACCCGACGAGGCCGGGCCCGTCCCGGATCGGCGGACCGTGCTCTCCCTCGTCAAGGAAGCCCTTGGGCTGGGACAGACCGATGAATAGCGCGACGGAAGCTCTACGAGAGGCGGTGCTGACCGACGCCCGGGCGCGCGCGTACGAGATCACGCAGGCCGCCCTGAAATCGGCGCAGGAAATCGCGGAGAAGGTCGAGGGCGTGATCGCCGCCGGGCGCGCGGAGACGCTCGCCCGCGCGGAGACGGAGACCAAGCGGCGGCGGCAGCAGGTCATCGCCGAAGCGGACGCCCAGGTGCGGCAGGAGCAGTTGGCCGTCCGGGAGACCCTCATTGGCGAGGTGGTCGACGCGGCGCGGACGAAGCTCGCCGAGCTCTGGGCGGCGCCCAAGACGGGCCGCGCGCTCATGCTCGCCCTTGCGGTCGAGGGCGCGCAGGCCATCTCGGGCGAGGCCGTCCGCCTCGTGGTGCGCGGCGCCGACCGCGCATGGGTGGACAAGGCATTCCTCGATGCGCTCGGCCGTGCGTCCGGCAAGCGCGCCGAACTCGCGCCGGAGCCCATCGACGCCGCCATCGGTGGCGTGCTGGTGACGAGCATCGACGGACGCGAGCGATACGACAACACACTGGAGAACCGGCTGGCGCGGCAACTGGCCGAGATCCGGGCCGCGATCTGGGCGAGGATGAGCCATGCAGGATGAGCCTATCGGCAAAGTGAGCTGGGTCAGCGGACCCGTCGTCCGCACGATGGAGACCCACCGGGTGCACATGCTGGACATGGTCGCCGTCGGCCAGGAGCGGCTTATCGGCGAGGTGATCGGGCTTGTCGGCGAGGAGGCGACCGTCCAGGTCTACGAGGACACGGCCGGGCTCATGCCGGGCGCGCCGGTGTACGGCACGGGGGCGCCCCTGGCCGCCGAGCTCGGACCGGGCCTCATCGGGAGCATCTACGATGGCATCCTCCGGCCGCTGCCGGCGCTCGCGAAGGCGACGGGCACGTTCATCGGCCGCGGCGTCCAGGCGCCGTCGCTCGCGCGCGACAAGCAGTGGGAGTTCAAGCCGGTCGTACGGGCCGGGCAGGAGGCCACGCCGGGGATGGTCGTCGGCACGGTGCAGGAGACGCTGCGCATCGAGCACCGCATCCTCGTGCCGCCGAATGTCCGCGGTTCGTTCGTCTCCGTGACCGCGAAGGGCTCGTACACGGTGGACCACGAGATCGCCCGCGTGAAGACCGAGCACGGGGAAGCGCCGCTGACGATGTTCCAGCGGTGGCCGGTGCGCGTCCGTCGCCCGGTCGCCAAACGCTTGCCGGCGGATGTGCCGCTCGTGACGGGACAGCGCGTCATCGACTGCATGTTCCCCATCGCCAAGGGCGGCGCCGCGGCGATCCCCGGCGGTTTCGGCACCGGCAAGACGATCACCCAGCACCAGCTCGCGAAGTGGTGCGACGCCGACCTCATCGTCTACATCGGCTGCGGCGAGCGCGGCAACGAGATGACCGAGGTGCTCGTCGAGTTCCCGAAGCTCATCGACCCGCGCAGCAACCGGCCGCTCATGGAGCGCACCATCCTCATCGCGAACACCTCCGACATGCCGGTCGCCGCGCGCGAGGCGAGCATCTACACGGGCATCACCCTCGCCGAGTACTACCGCGACATGGGCTATGCCGTCGCGCTGATGGCCGACTCGACCTCTCGCTGGGCCGAGGCGCTGCGGGAGATATCCGGCCGCCTCGAGGAGATGCCCGCCGAGGAAGGCTACCCGGCGTACCTCGCAACCCGTCTCGCCGAGTTCTACGAGCGCGCCGGCCTCGTGACGACCCTGGGCGGACAGACGGGTTCGGTCAGCGTCATCGGCGCCGTCTCGCCCGCCGGCGGCGACTTCAGCGAGCCGGTCACCCAGCATACCAGCCGCTTCATCGGCGCCTTCTGGGCCCTCGACAAGGAGCTGGCGAGCGCGCGGTACTTCCCATCCATCAACTACATCAATAGCTACAGCGCCTACGCGGAGACCGTCCGCGGCTGGTGGCAGAAGATCGGCGGCACGGACGGCGCCTCGTGGCACACCCTCCGCGAGGAGGCGATCGACATACTCCGGCGCGACAACAAGCTTCAGCAGATCGTCAAGCTCGTCGGCGAGGAGGCCCTGCCGGACGAGCAGAAGCTCATCATCAACACGGCGCGCATCCTCCAGAACGCGTTCCTCCAGCAGAGCGCCTTCGACGAGGTGGACATGTTCGCCGTGCCGGAGCGGCAGCTCCGCATGCTTGCGGTCATCCTCCACGCCCATCGTCGCGGCGAGGACGTGCTGAAGAAGGGCATCCCGATCTACAAGTTCCAGCAGTTGGCCGTGCAGGACGACATCATGCGCATGAAGTCGCGCATCCCGAACGACAAGCTCGCCGAGTTCGACGCGCTCGACAAGGCCATGGACGAGCAGGTCGAGAAGCTTCTCGCCGAATGAGGCGAGTTCGCGCAGGCACTGTCACGCGATCGCATGGCGTCACGTACAACGGGCCGTCATTCCGAATGACGGCGGCCTGTGCGCGAGGCGATAGGGGCGGCAGCACACGGACAAGCAACACGAATTCGTGCGAGGCGTGCGATGACGACCGTAGCGGCAGGCAGGGAGTATCTGGGCGTCAGGAGCATCATGGGCCCGCTCGTGGTGATCGAGGGCATTCACGGCGTCGGGTACGACGAGATGGTCGAGATCGTCACCGACGAGGGCGTGAAGCACGGGCGGGTGCTCGAGGTGGGCACCAAGGCCGCGGTGGTGCAGGTCTTCGAGCACACGAGCGGCCTGACGATCGAGACGACGTCCGTGCGGTTCAAGGGGACGGCGCTCCGGATCCCGGTCTCGGAGGAGATGCTCGGCCGCACGTTCAACGCCCTGTGCGAGCCGCTCGACGGCGGTCCGCCGCCGGTGGCGAAGGACATGCGGCCCACCGCCGGCGGGGCGATCAACCCCGTGCTCCGCAACCGTCCGAGCGACTTCATCCAGACGGGCATCTCCGCCATCGACGGGATGAATACGCTCGTCCGCGGTCAGAAGCTGCCGGTCTTCTCCGCGTCGGGCCTGTGGCACGATCGGCTCGTGGCGCAGATCGTCCGGCAGGCGAAGATCGTCGGCAAGAACGAGCCGTTCGCCGTCGTCTTCGCCGGCATGGGCGTCAAGCACGACGTGGCGGACTTCTTCCGCAAGGCGTTCGAGGAGTCGGGCGCGCGGAACAACGTCGCGACGTTCCTCACCCTCGCCGACGACCCGTCCATCGAGCGGATCATCACGCCGCGCGCGGCGCTCACGCTCGCCGAGTACCTCGCCTTCGACGTGGGCATGCACGTGCTCGTCGTGCTGACCGACATGACGAATTACTGCGAGGCGCTCCGCGAGGTGGCGACGGCCAAGGGCGAGGTGCCGAGCCGCAAGGGCTATCCCGGCTACCTCTACAGCGACCTCGCGTCGATCTACGAGCGCGCGGGGCAGGTCATCGGCAAGACGGGTTCGATCACGCAATTGCCGGTGCTGACGATGCCGAGCGACGACATCACGCACCCGATCCCCGACCTTACGGGGTACATCACCGAGGGGCAGATCGTGCTCGACCGGACGCTCCAGGGCGCCGGCATCTACCCGCCGATCAACGTGCTGCCGTCGCTCTCGCGCCTCATGAACGACGGCATCGGCGAAGGTCACACGCGCGAGGACCATCGCAATCTGGCGAGCCAGCTCTACGCCGCCTACGCCCGCGTGAAGCGCGTCGAGGTGCTCGCCGCCGTCATCGGCGAGGAGGAGCTCTCCGACCTCGACAAGCTGTACCTCACCTTCGGCCGCCACTTCGAGCCCGGCTTCATCCAGCAGGACGAGAACGAGGACCGCTCCATCGAGCAGACGCTCGACATGGGCTGGAAGATGCTGAAGCTCCTGCCGAAGGAAGAGCTCACTCGGGTGAAGGAGGCGCAGATCGAGAAGTACATGCCGAAGGAGTGATCCCTCACTTTGTCGTCGGTCCTGGGGTCGGTGCCGAAACCAAAGGAGGACAGGATGCGCCGAGTTCTCGGGGTGGCTGTCTTTTCGTGGGTGCTATGCGGATGCGCCCACCTGATTACTGGCCCCGGCCACAAGATGCACATCGCATCAACACCTCCTGGCGCTAGAGTGACTGTCATCCGGATGAGCGGGCGAGCCACCGGGCTCCGGGTGTATACTGGTGTCACCCCGGCGACGGTAACGCTGGCGAGAAAACACGACTACGAAATTGTCGTCTCTGGCGATGGTTATCAAGAAGTACGCGTGCCGATCTCCAAATCAGGTATCAATCGGTGGGCAATTGCGGATATCGCTGTACCTTGGGGGGCATTCGGCGCAGTGGGCCTGCTCACCCAAGAGTACGTCCTGCTCGTCGTGCCAGGGATCTTTCCCATCGGCGTGCTTTGCGTGACCATGGATTACGTGAGTGGCGCCCTCTGGAAAGTCAAACCGGAAAGCGTCGTGGTAACTTTGGAGATATCTCAGCTACGTTCTGGCAGGGCTGATGGTGTATGTGCCGTACTGTACGTACTGGAGGGCCAGAGTTCCGTGCGGCGCCTTGTTATGCCTCTGACCAGGGCTTCGCACAACTAGAGTACGGCGATGCAGGCGCGCTGTTGGCCGTAAAGCAGGTACCATGGATCGCCCCGCCCAAGCGGAGGGGAATGCTCGGTCCCAATGGACGCACAGCAGTGCGTTCATATGGAGGTGCGGCATGACGACTATGCGGATGTTCACCGCGCTGGTGGCTCTGCTCGCTCTCGTCATAGGCTGTAGCGGTCTTAGCGCCAAGATAGAGGAGGGCAGGTACCGGGACGGGACACCGTATATCATAATGGCACCTGTGCCCGTTGGGCCAAGGCTATCTGGTCTCACAGGGGAGCGGGAAAGCCTGTTCCGGCTTGGGGCGGTGGTGGAAAGAGCGAGTGGAGCGGAGTGTTGCCTCCTTGCCGTACATTACACTCGATTCTACACTCATGTATTGACGCACGACGTCCTCCCGAGATTCAGCACGGTCCCTGACCTTCGGCTCACCATTGACGGGGAGGTCCATGTGCTCCACCCTGAGGCTGAAAAGCTCCCTGGTTACTTCACATTCTATTCTGTCGAACCAGAGATGCTTTGGGCACTTGCGGAGGCGGAAAACCTATCGGCGGCGTTGGTGAGCGGCAACGATGTCGAGGAAGGGCGGTTGACCTCGGGGCGGCCCTTCAGGCAGTTCGCCGAAAGGTGCTTTGGATCGGCAAAAGACGAGCACTGAAGTCTGGGGCTACGGTTGCGAAGCCACCTGAAGGTGGCTCTCCAAGGGCGCGGCGACAGAGATGAGCCTGCTTCAGCAGGTTTTGCTTACGAACGCGAAACGCTCGCGGTAGCCCCCGACTTGAGTCGGAGGGCGGCGGAGTCTGCAGATCCTTTGCGTTCTTTGCGCCTTTGCGTGAGGTATAGGACACGATGCCACGGCTCAACATACCCGCCACGAAGATCAACCTGATCCGCATCCGCGGGGAGCTGGCCCTCGCTCGCGAGGGGTACGAGCTCCTCGAGCAGAAGCGCCAAGTCCTCCTCATGGAGGTGATGCGGCTCATGGACGGTCTCAAGAAGCAGCGCGCGGAGGTCGAGCGGTCGCTCGGCGAGGCGTATGACCGGCTCCGGCTCGCGGAGGTCGAGGCGGGCGGCACGCGGGTGGCGCTCGCGGCGCTTGCGGCGGGCCGCGGTCGCGAGATCACCATCCGCGAGCGGAGCGTCATGGGCGTCGTCATCCCCGTCGCGAGCGCCGTCGAGGAGGAGCTGCGCCCGTCGTACAGCCTCGCCGACACCGATAGCGCCGTCGACATGGCCGCCCGCGCCTTCCACGATGCGCTCGACCACGTGGCGAAGCTCGCCGGCCTCGAAAATGCGGCGCTCCGCCTCGCCACCGAGCTCAAGAAGACCCAACGCCGCGTCAACGCCCTCAGCAGCTTCTTCATCCCCCAATACCGCGAGACCCTCAAGTACCTCCAGGACACCCTCGAGGAGCGTGACCGCGACGCGCTGTTCGCCATGAAGCTCGTCAAGGCGAAGAGCGAGGAGGAGGCGTAGCGGGCACGTGGGACATCCTGGCAGGACATGACGGGGCGACCGGAGAAAGGAGTACGCGTCATGTGTGCAGATGCCGTAGTGCCCAAGACGCCGTTGCGGCGCGCCATCCTCCGGATTGTCGCTGGCTTGGTGGTGATGGCCCTCTCCGCATGGGCGAGCACGTGCACGCCTTCCTGGTGGCTCTGGCCCTCGCAGTACTGGCGAGGAGCGTGGGGCCTGATGTTCGTCGCCGTGGGCGGCACCTTCCTGGTGTGGGGTCTCATCACGGATCTGGCTTGGGGGGTGATCCTCCGCTCACAGCGGCCTGCCAGTGACGTGGTGTCCACGATGCTCTTGGCTGCGCTGGAGCGGGTGTCGTTCATGGTGGCGCTCATCCTCGGGTTCTACGTGTGGGTCGGCGTGTGGCTCGCCCTGAAAATGGCTGCGAGATGGCCAAGAGCGGGAGAATCGGACCCTCTCGTCAAGGCGGCTGGCCCTCGTACCGCGGGGAACCTGTGGCTCATCGGGAACCTGCTCTCGGTGCTGATCTCCGCTCTTGGAGCTTGGGTCAGCTTGGGGAGGCTCCCGAGACCGGGGTGAGCGTGGGCTGCACCCAAGAGAGTGATCCATACGTTGCCGGGCGTGCAGAGGACATGGAGGGGGCGGGCGCATGGTCCGCCCCTTTCGCGTCGTGGCAGCTACCGCGCGGCCGGGGCCGAGGCGATCTTGGCGGTCAGGAGCGGCTCGCGGTCGATCCACGCCGCAAGCTGCCAGGTCGCGGGGGTCTTCGTCGAGTCACAGCGGAAGCCGAGGATGAACCGCTGGCGCACCTTGTAGCCGGTCTCCTGCCCGTACTGATCGGTGTTCGTGAACATCATGTCGCCGGTGACCTCGATGAAGGTCCACGTCTCGCCCGGCGGCGCGAGGTCGAGGTACTCCTGGGGGACGGGGCGTCCGGCGCCGTAGGTGACGTCGGTGAGGAACGTGGCCCTGATCTTCTCGAAGTTGCGGAAGATGTTGCGGTACGTGCGGATCTCGTCGGCGCGGCTGAACTCGAGGGGGTTGCCGTCGGTAGTGTGGACGGAGCGGTAGACGTATCCCTCGTAGAGCATGTCGGCGAAGTCGTCGGCCGCCTCGGGCGTGTGCTCGTCGAAGACGTAGGTGAGCATCTTGAGGACGCTATCGGGGGCGGAGAGCGCGAGTGGCCGCTCGATGCGCAGCGAGGCCTGCGACGGAGGCACGACCCGCCGCTGATCGAGCAGGTCGCACCCCGCGGCGAGCACCAGGGCGGCGCAGCAGAACCATGCCAGACGCTTCATCGCCGCTACCTCGCGCCGCAGCCGGACGTCCTACCCCGTGGCGAGGATGTCCGCCCGCAGCAGCCCCCACGTAGCCGTCATGCCTTCCCGGACCACGTCATCCCACGACAGAATACTCCATATTCCCGCGGTCTGGCGCATGAGGAGGTCGGCCTGGCCGGTGTACCTGCTGACGGGCCCCGCGCGCGCCCAGACGGTGAGCTCGTAGTTCGCCGTGACGCGCGCGCCGTCGCCCTGCGGCTGCACGAGCACGCCTTGCCAGATGAGCGCGAGCGAGTCCGCGTTCGCCATGAGCGCCGCGAGGAACGCGCGCTCCTGCTCGATCCCCCACCGCGCCGGGAGGTTCCGGAACGCGTCGCCCTGCGCCTGCACCGGGTCGGGACGGAAGAGGAAGTCCTCCGTCAGCCGCTCCAGGTAGGTCAGGTTATCCTTCGCCCCGAGGGCGAGTGCCAACGTCGCGAGCACGTTCTCCGGGCTCGTCGGCGGCGGGTAGATGACGACGCCGGCCGGCGGGTCGGGCGTGCCCGTGCCGAACGGGTTGCAGGACGCGACCGCCGCGGCCGTCACGACGGCCGCCCACGCGCGACGCGGCATACCTCAGAGCCCCACGACCTTGAGCGGGTTCGGCATGAAGCAGAGCACAAGGATCACCATAGAAAAATAGCCAATTTTCCGACGCAGCGGATCGAGTGGCACGTAATCGTCCGCGGGCGGTGGATGGCGTCTGCCGAAGATGAGCGCCAGGAACGCGAATAGGGTCCATACCGCGGAGTAGAATACGAGCGTGAGCAAGAGGCCGGTCGTCGCCAGCACGACGAAACGGTAGTGCCGGCGGTCGAGGGCATAGACGATGTGTCCGCCGTCAAGCTGGCCGAGGGGCAGGAGGTTGAGCGCGGTCACGAAGAGGCCGACCCAGCCGGCGCGCGCGAGCGGATGGAGGATGACGTCCGCGCCATGCGGCACCGGGCCGAGCACGAGCCACCGCAGCGCGGTGAACAGGAGCGAATCGCCGAAGACGTAGGCGACGTATCCCGGTGGCGGCCAGTGCGCCGGCAGCGTCTGAATCGTCGAGAGCGCGAGGCCGATCGTCACCAGCACGAGAGATACGACGAAGCCGGCGATGGGACCGGCCGCGCCGATGTCGAGGAGCGCCTTGCGGTTCGGCATGCGCGATTTCATGGTGATCACCGCGCCGAACGTGCCGATGGGCGACTGGAACAGCCCCGGGACGTTTGGGAACGGCAGGAAGTACGGCAGCGACGCGCGCACGCGCCACCGCAGCGACATGAGGTAGTGACCCATCTCGTGCGCGAGCAGGATCGCCATGAGGCCGACGGCATAGAGCGGCCCGGCGACCATATAGCACGAGGCGGCCGTCAGCACGAAGAGGGCGACGTGCACTGCCACGCGGCCGGCTGACTCCCGGCCGACTTCGCGCGCCGTCTCCGCGGCGGAGCCGACCGGCTTCCACTCGACATCCTCCGGAGACCAGTCGCCGAACGAGGGGCCGTCGCCTCGCGTGAAATCGGGTGCCTGCATACGGGTGCTCGACTAGTCCTTGAAAACGTGTCACCTTCGGCCGAAAGCCAGGGTAAATAGATGGCCGGCTCCAAGGCCGTCACGTTCAGGAATATACGCATAATCGAGCCCCACCGGCCCGAGCCGCAGCCCGACGCCGGCCGTCAAGCCCGCGGCGCCGGTCAACTCGCGGAAAGGGGTCCGATAGCCGACCCTGAGCGCCAGCATCCGCGTGAGATCGGCCTCGAGGCCGAGGTGCAGCGTCTCGTCGTAGTCCGGCGCATAGCGCACGTCCGCCACGGTCGTGAGGGCGTGCGTCCCCAGGGGCAAGCGGTATGCTGCGCCGGCCTGTGCGTCCCACGGAAGCGGCACGCGCTGTGCGTCCAGCCTGCCGGAGCGACCGACGCTGTGCAGGGCTGCGCCGGCGCTCCATCGGTTGGCGGACCACGCGAGGCCGAAGTCCGCCGCATACGCCGTCACGCCGTCGAGGTAGATCTTCTCATGGATGAGGTTCAGGCCGACGCCCCAGGCGACGGGGCCACTCCGCCGCGCGTAGGCGACGGTGAGCGCCGCGTCGTGGACGCCGTACGTGCCGAGCGGGTCCGGCGAGTCGAGGTTCCGCAGAGGGATGTCGCCGGAGGACTGCGTGCGCAGCGCGACGCCGAACGCGCCGCCGAAGCCAGGCAGCGCCGCGCCAAGGTACTCGTCGCGGATCGTCGCGAGCCATTCGACGTGCGTCGCGCTCGCGCTGAAGCCGCCGATGCCTGCCAGGCCTGCGGGGTTCGTCGCAAGCGCCGTAGGAGAGCTCATCGCCGCCGTCGTCGCGGCGAAGCCCAACCCGGCGACGCGCGCGTCGGGGAGGATCTGGAGGAACTTGAAGCCACGGGACCCCGCGTCGACATCAATGGGGGACGCCGCGAGCGACCTCGCCAGGAGACAAAGAAGCCCCGCGACAGCGGGGCCTGTGTATCCTCTCACGTCGCCTCCTCGCCGGGTTACAGCTCGAAGCGGATGCCGAGGGAATGCACGAGCCCGAGCGGATCGCTCAGGATCGCGTAGTCGAAGTTGATCCGCCGGCCACCGATCCCAGTGCGCAACGTCGCGCCCGCGGTGGGCGTGCCCTCGTGAGCGCTCGCGCCCCGGAGCCCGAGCCAGCGGTACCCCGCGCGGAGCTGGAGCGCCGGGAGGATCGTCCACGTCGCGCCGAAGTGCAGGTACTGCCCCTCTCGGTCGATGTACTCGTAGTCCGTGGCGACGGTCAGCCGCATCGGACGGAGGCAGTACGACGCGCCGGCGGCCAGTGTCGTCGGAAGGCCTTCCTTGAGGCGCGTCGTGCTTCCGTCGTTGCGCGTCTTCGTCCAGGTGTTGTGCCCCTCCAGGTTGCGCATGGCGATGCCGACGTGGAGGTTGCGGGAGAGCCGCACGAGGACGCCGAGGTCGGCCGCCCATGCGGTCGATGAGCGGTCGTCGAGTTGCGTGCGAAGCCACTTGGCGCTCACCCCGGGCATGATGGCGCCGAACCTCGTGCCGAAGGACATGACGAACATGTTCTCGCCGTTCTTCAGCGTGCCCGTGGCGTTGCCATTCTGGTCGTAGCCCTTCACGTCGCCCACGCCGCCGTTGACCCATGCGACGCTGAACCCCGCGCGCGGGTCGCTCTGCATGCCGAAGCCGACGACGTTCACGGAACGGCCGAGCGCCATGAGCGTGTGGCTGGCGACGAAGACGCCGCGGCCGATGCAGGCGGCGCCCGCCGGGTTGGTCAAGATCGTGGCCGGATCGCGAGCGAGCGAGAGCGTCGCCCCGCCGAAGCCGAAGGCCTGCGTGCCGAGCCCGAACTGGTAGAGCGCGCCGGCTTGCCCGCCGTGTGCGGCGGCGGATGCCTCCGCGGCAGCCAGCGCGACGGACCCGAGAAGAGCGAGGATAGGTCGCCTCAATTGAGCACCATCATCTTTCCCAGCGCGCTCCGACCATCGCTGGTGGTGATACGGTAGAAGTAGATGCCGTTCGCTACGAACCGTCCGTCGCTCGTGCGGCCGTTCCAGGTCACGGTATGGTTGCCGGCCGGCAGATCGGCTCGTCGTATGGTCTGCACGGCTGCGCCGCCCACGTCGTAGATGTGGATCGTCACGTCGGCGGCGGCAGTCAGGGCGAAGACGATCTGAGGCGTCTCGCCATCCCGCGGCGCGCACGGCGAGGGGAAGGCGTACGTCGTCAGGCTGGAGGCCACTCCAGCCGGGTTCACGACGCTGCCGCCACCGAGGGGCTTGGTCTGGAGGAACCGGAGGATGAGCGCCCAGGTACGGCCATGGTCGGCCGAGCGTGCCAGGCCGCGCTGCGTCGCCGCCCAGAGCACGCCACCGACGCAGGCCACGTCCGTGACGCCTTGCCTGCTCGTGAACGTGTCGCCGTCGGCGCTCACGAGAGGCACGAGCCGCCAGGTCGCGCCCGAGTCGTCGCTTCGCAACAGCGCATCGACGCCCCCGGTCGTGCCGGCGACCCACACCGACGGCCCGTCGAAGGTGAAGTCCCACGCCCGGAAATCCACGCCCACCGATGGGTCGTCCGCCGGGATGTACTGCCGCCACGTCGCCCCATGGTCAGTGGTCCAGCTTATCCCGTTCCTCCCCGGCCGGTCGACCTGTCCGTCGCGGTCGAGGTCCCAGTCGAGGGAGTCGATCTTCCCGTCGTGGAAGCGGTCCAGCGGGTTGTCTCTGAGCACCTGCTCGTCGATGTCGGTGCCCTGCGTCGCGGCCCAGATCGTGCCGCCGTTGGGCGCGATGGAGGGCACGAAATCGCCGGCGAGCCCCGAGTTGCCCGCGTCGAAGTTCACCCACGTCGCCCCGCCGTCGGTGGTGCGATTGACCCCGGCGTTCGTGCTCGACCACACCTCGTTCCCCTTCGCCAGCACGTCGAACGCACGGTAGTTCAAGTGCATGTAGCGGTTCTGACGGAGCGTGTCGCCGGGGAACGGGTTCGGCTGCGGGTTGTTCGTCGAGTCGGGCCGGTAGCGGCACCACGTCGCCCCCAGGTCGGGCGTCATGGCGAGGAACTCCGACGTGTACGCCGCCCAGAGGCTGTCGCCAGCGAACCACATGCCGAAGCTCTGGAGATCGCCTCCGGGCACCGCCATCTTCTCTCGGTCGCGGAAGATCGTCGTAATCGGGAAGTGCTCCCAGTTCGCGCCGCCGTCCGTCGAGAGGTAGATCCCGTCGCCGATGCTGTACGAGACCCCCGCGACCTGCTCGATGTGAGCCGTCGCGACCGCGACCCGGCGTCCTTGGACGGCGAAGGCGGTGACTGTCTCATCGGCCCGGCCGGAGGCGCTCGGCACTTCGTGCGAGACCCAGTCGAACTGGGAGAGCCCGGGGCCGACAAGGCTGCTCAGCGTCCGGCCGGCGCTCAGCCAGAGCGTGCCGCCGACGACGTCGAGGAAGCCGACCTCGTTGCTCTGCAGCCCAGGCAGCGTGATGCCGCTCTGAGCTGGTCGCGTCGCTGCGGGAGGATTCGTCGTCGTGGTCCTGTTATCCGGGCTCGGATCGTACGCGGTCGGGAGGTGGATCACGGTCCGCTCCCAGGAGGCGAACCTAGCGATCGGCGAGGCCGCGCCCTTCGTCCTTCGCCACACGGCCGGCTCGACCTGCGAGGCGGAGCCGTACCAGGCCTCCGACGCGCCGATCCCGCCACGTGGCCGGCTGTCGCTCCGGCTCCCGTCCTGCTGGTACTCGAAGGCGCCGATGTCGTAGCCGCGCCCGCGCGGCCGCGGATGCCCGGCGAAGTCCTCCGACACCTGCAGCCCCGAGAGATCGGCGCCCGTGTCGATGGCGGGAGAGCCGCCCCGAAGCGCGTAGTCCTCCGGCTCTGATGACGTGGCGCTGCTCCGAAGCACGGCGCCCGCCGATGGATTGGCGAAGCGGACCTCTGCAAGGTCGCGCGTCGTGAGGTTGTTCGAGATGATGAAGTTCCTCGGGTCGATCAGCCCGTGATTGGTGGCGATGTACGACTGCTCGGGCGTCGTCCAGGCGACCCGGTCGCCCTGCCAGAGGCCGTACGCGCCGGGGTTGACGATGATGTTGTTCTGCACCCGGCTGTTCCGGACGAGCTTGTGGTAGATGCGGATGCCGTTGCGGTTCGGGTTGATGATGGTGTTCTGGACGATGTGGACGCTTCGGCCCGCGATCTGATCCCGGTCGTCCACGAAGATGCCGTCGTCGGAGCCGGGTTCGCTGTTCTTCCCGGCGTTGACGATGACGTTGTCGTAGATCATCCCCTCGTGCCCGAGGAAGACGATCCCCGGCCCGTTGCCGTCCATGATGAAGTTCGAGTACACGTCGCAGGCGCTGCCGGCGTTCACGAAGATGCCGCTCTTCTGGGTGGGCCGGCTCTCTCGGCTGTCGCGGAGGATGCGATTGCCGAAGATCTTCCCGTCGCGTGCGATGGACCCGGCCTGGATGCCGTCCCAACCCGTGTCCTCGATGATGTTGTCATAGATCCGCACGCCTTCGAGGACCGGCGGGTACGCCGTCCTCTGGACGCCGTTGCACGTGACCTTCTGCCCCAAGTACTTCTGGCTGCCGACGTAGAGCCCCTCGCCCTTCGTATCGTGGACGTAGTTGTCGTGGACGATCGTGTTCCGCTGGACGAACGTCGCGCGCAGGTCCTCGTTGCAGGAGGGCTCCGTCTTCGCCATGATGCCGGCGAAGCCGGTGGCGAAGGCCTCCACGTGATCGACCTCGACGTCGGTGCTCTTCGAGGCGACGTTGATGCCCATCAGATAGTCGGTGATGGTGATGCCGTACCGCTCGCGGCTGCCGGTGCCCGTGATGCGCACGTAGGCGCAGTTGCGGACGGCGATGCCGTCCTTGCGGCGATTGCTGGAATCGCGCGCGTCGAGCATGGCGATGGCGACGACGCCGCCGCGGTTGACGAACGTGATCGGCCGACCTGGCTCGCCGCGGAAGTTGTTGATGATGAGGCGGCCGCGCCTGCCCGCCCCGATGCCGACGGTGTCGCCCGGCGCCACGTCAGCGTACCGGCGCGAGCGAGCGTCGACGACGAGCTCATCGAGCCCGATCGTCCGACCGGGCGCGGCGATGGCGGATGTGGCAACCAGTGCAAAGGCGGCAAGGATGGCGCGGCGAATCAGGCTCATCGTCAACCCGTTCTACAATGGCGTATGTCACGAAGGCCCAACGAAGCCGACGGAGCGGGCAACCCGCAGGATAGCACAATCCTGCTTCGGTGCATCAACCGCTGCGACGGGAAACGACGAGGAACCCATACATAATCATAAGACCCATGGCTGCTGGAGGCGTGGCCACGGTCACGCTGTACAAGGATACGCTCCGAAGGCCGGAGAAACCAGGTGGTCATGCCGTGTGCCAGGGCGATTGCATGAAGGGGGTGCATCGTCGCGTTCTGCGTGGGGGTGCACGACGCGGCATCCCCATTGTGCGGATTCGACCGGTCCGTCCACGTCGTACGTACGACGCATCGGTGGCATTACGATGTGCCGCCACACGTACAAGCGCCGTCATTCCGAGGGAGCGGGGCGGCCCAACAGGG
>Ga0315279_10004522_pt1 | contig 18624 bp, 10 predicted proteins | sample YL17G06_20_MG_FD_203694 | JGI IMG/M metagenome (GOLD analysis project Ga0315279, IMG submission 203694) | Sediment microbial communities from Yellowstone Lake, YNP, Wyoming, USA - YL17G06_20 | ecosystem: Environmental > Aquatic > Freshwater > Lake > Sediment | place: USA: Wyoming | collected... | reverse complement strand
GGCCTACCGGCGCATCCGCAACACCGTGCGCTTCATGCTCGGCAATCTCTACGATTTCGACCCCGAGCGCGACGCGCCGCAGCCGCACGAGATGCTCGAGGTCGATCGCTGGGCGCTGCACCGGCTGCAGGAATTGACGGCGCGCATCACCCGCGCCTACGAGGAGTTCGAGTTCCACCGCGTCTATCACGCGGTCAACGATTTCTGCGCCGTCGATATGTCTGCATTCTATCTGGACATGCTGAAGGATCGCCTTTATACTACCGTTGCCGGGGGGCGCGCGCGGCGCTCGGCGCAGGTCGCGCTCTACCGGCTGGCGCACGGCCTGGCGCGCCTGCTGGCGCCCATCCTGAGCCACACCGCGGAGGAGATCTGGCAGCACCTGCCGGGCGCGCGCGAGGACAGCGTCCAGCTCGCCCCCTGGCCGGCGCCCGACGAGCGTTGGCGCGACGACGAGCTGGGCCGCCGCTGGGAGGACATCCTGCGCGTGCGCGAAGAGGTCAACCAGGCGCTCGAGCGCGCGCGCACCACGGGGGTGGTGGACCAGCCGCTGCACGCCGCGGTCACCATCTACGCCCCCGCGCGCGAGGCGGAGCTGCTGCGCGGCCTGGGGGACGAGCTGGGGCGGGTGCTGATCGTGTCCCGCGCCGAGGTGCGGCCGGCGCAGGACGCGCCGCCCGCGGCCTACGCCGGCCAGTCCGTGGCGGACCTGGCGGTGGAGGTCGCGCCCGCGCCGGGGCGCAAGTGCGCTCGCTGCTGGCTGGTGCAGCCCGGCGTGGGCGCACAGCCCCGCCACCCGGGCCTGTGCGCCCGCTGCGCCGGCGTGATCGAGGGAGAACGCACCGCATGAAGACGGCTGAACTTGAGCGCTTCCGCAAGAAGCTCGAGGCCGAGGAGCAAGTTCTGCTGGAGGAGCTGCGCGAGATCACGGGCAACAAGGGGCGCAACTCCGAGGCGGAGGTGGTGATGGAGATGTCGGGCTACGACGACCACCCGGCGGACATGGCCTCCGACACCTTCCAGAAGGAGAAAGACCAGGCGACGCAGGAGAGCGTTCGCGAGTCGCTGGCGCGCGTGCGCGACGCCCTCGCCAAAATCAAGCGCGGCACCTACGGCACGTGCGATAGCTGCGGCAAGCAGATTACCCTCAAGCGCCTGCGGGCGCTGCTTCACGCCACCCTGTGCGTGGAATGCCAGCAGCGGCGGGAGACCAGATGATCCCTTCGAGCGCTTGCACGGGCGTGCCGCGCGCCGGCCCAGAGCTTGCCCCTTCGTTGCACTCAGGGCAGGCTCTGAGCCTATCGAAGGGGCGGTCATGATGCACCCGCGCTGGCCGCTGCTGGTCGCGGTCTGCGCCGTCTCCCTGGCGGCCGACCAGACCACCAAGATGATCGCCCTGCGTTGGCTGTCCCCTGGTCACCCCATGCCCGTGGCCGGCCGCTGGCTTTACCTGACGCTGGAGCGCAACCCCGGCGGCTCCTTCGGCCTGCTGCCCCAGGCGACGGTGTACTTCATCGCCGCCTCCGCCGTGATCGCGGTGGCGCTGCTGCTCTACGCGCGCACCGCCGTCGCCCACTCCGCGCTGCTGACCGTCGCCATCGCCATGCTGCTGGGCGGCGCCGTCGGCAACCTCATCGACCGCGTGCGCTTCGGCCACGTCACCGATTTCATCGACCTGCGCGTGTGGCCGATCTTCAACGTCGCCGACATCGCGGTGACGCTGGGGGTCGCGCTCATCGTCCTCGCCGTGCTGCTGCCGCCCCTCGACTCCGCTCGCCCCTCGACTTCGCTCGGGGCGACCCAGAGCATGTCGAAGGGTCGGGGCGGCCCTGAGCCTGCTTGCCCTGAGCTTGCCGAACGGGTCGAAGGGCCGCACCCGCGGGAGGAAGCCTAGCCCGTGCGCCCTACTCTCTTCAAGCTCGGCCCGGTGGAGGTGCGCTCCTACGGCGTCATGCTCGTGCTGGCGTTCGTCGTCGGCACGCTGTGGGCGATGCGCGAAGCCCGGCGCCGCGGCTTACCCCCCCCGCGCATGATCGACACCGGCCTGGCGGCCCTTATCGGCGGCCTGGTCGGCGCGCGCGTGCTCTACGTCGCGCTTGATCCCTACACGACCTGGCGCGACCTGCCTTTCGTCTGGCGCGGCGGCCTGTCCTATCACGGCGGGCTCATCGGCGGCATCATCGCCGTCGCCCTCTACGCCCGCGCCGCCCGCGCCAGCCTCGCCCTCATCCTCGACACCGGCGCCCCAGCCATGGCGCTGGGCTACGCCGTCGCCCGCATCGGCTGCTTCGTCAACGGCTGCTGTTACGGCTGCCCCACCAGCCTGCCGTGGGGCATGCGCTTCCGCGACGAGCTGACCGGCGAGCTCACCCCGCCCAGCCATCCCGCCCAGCTCTACGCCAGCGCCGGCAGCCTCGTCATCTTCGCCCTGCTGCTGTGGCTGCGCCCGCGCGCGCGCGTCAACGGCCAGCTCTTCATCGCCTACCTCGGCCTCTACGGCGTCTCGCGCTTCATCGTCGAGGTATTCCGCAAGGGCGCCACCTCCAGCCTCATGGCCGGCCCCATCACCGCCGCGCAACTGGCGAGCATCGGCCTCATGGCCTTCGGCGTCGCCGGGTGGTATGCGCTCAAGTTCATGGAGGCAAGGCGTGACGCGCCTGGTGGCTGAGCCCGGCGAGGCGGGCGAGCGCCTCGACCTCTTCGTCGCGCGGCGCCTGCCCGAGCTGTCCCGCGCGCAGGCCCAGCGCCTCATCAAGGCCGGCGACATCCTGGTTGACGAGCGCCGGGTCAAGCCGCGCTTCGCGGTCGCCGCGGGGAACACGGTCAGCGTCACTATCCCGCCCCCGCAGCCCGTCGCCATGACACCCCAGGCCCTGGCGCTCGACATCCGCTACGAGGACTCCGACCTCATCGTCGTCAACAAGCCCGCGGGCATGGTCGTGCATCCCGGGGCCGGCCGCCGCGACGGCACCCTGGTCAACGCCCTGCTCGCCCACTGCCACGACCTGTCCGGCATCGGCGGCGAGCTGCGCCCGGGCATCGTCCACCGCCTGGACAAGGACACCTCCGGGCTGATGGTCGCGGCCAAGAACGACTTCGCCCACGCCGCCCTCGCCGCGCAGCTCAAGGCGCGCACCGCAGGCGGCGTACCGCCCGCCGGGCGGCGCTACCTGGCGCTGGTGTGGGGGCGGCCGCGGCAGGATCACTTCGTCGTGCGCACGCTCTTCGGGCGCCACCCCACGCGCCGGGTGATGATGGCGGTGCTCGATGCCGAGCGCGCGGGCAAGCCGGGGGTGAGAGAAGCGGTGACCGAGGTGCGCGTGCGCGAGCCCCTCGGCCCCATGACTCTGGTCGAGGCGCGCCTGCAAACCGGGCGCACCCACCAGATCCGGGTACACATGACCCACACCGGCCATCCGGTGGTCGGTGACCCAACCTACGGCGGCAAACGACAGAAGGCCGAGCTGGCCGGCCCGCAGGCGGCGCACCGCCTTGACGCGCAGGCGCGGCGCCTGGTCGCGGCGCTGCCGGGGCAGGCGCTGCACGCGTACTATCTCGCCTTCGACCACCCGCGCACGGGCGAGCGCATGGAGTTCACCGCCGAGGCGCCGGCGGGGATGGAGGCACTGCTGGCGCATCTACGACGTCGGAGTGAATGACGCAGTGATGGCTCGGGCGCGCTGTGCCCCTTGCGCGGCCCCCGTTTTTCTCCGCCGCCCTTGACGCCTCCCCGCGGAAGGGACTTGCCCCTCGGACGTGGAATCGGCGGGCCATTGCCCTGCCCGAGAGCGGCGGTGCGCCGCCTGCGGCAGGAAGGAGGCACCTTCATGGTACGAACTTCGCGCCGTATTCACCTCACCCGCTGTGCCATCGTTCTCGCCGTGGCCGCGCTGTGGTGCTGCGCCGCCGCGGCCGAGAAGATCACCCTCTACCGCGACGTGTGGGGCGTCCCCCACATCTACGCCGAGACCGAGCTCGGCGCCGCCTATGCCTACGGCTACGCGCAGGCGCAGGACCGCCTGGAGCAGATCTTCCGCAACTACCGCCAAGCCGAGGGCACGCTGGCGGAGATTGACGGCCCCTCGGCGGTGATGGGCGACTTCATCGCCCGCGTGGTGAGCCACGCCGAGGTCAGCCGCGCGCTGTACGACCAGATGCCGGCGGAGGCGCGCGCCTACATCGAGGCCTACCAGAAGGGCATCAAGCGCTACATGGACGAACACCCCGACGAAGTGCCGTCCTGGGCGCCCGAGCTGCATCCCTGGCAGGCGACCGCCGTGCTGCGCGCCATCATCTTCAACTGGCCCTTGGGCGAGGCGATGAGCGACCTGCGGGCCGCCGACATCGGGCTGCCCCAGTTGTCCTCCAATGAGTGGTCGATCTCCCCCGCCCGCACCGCCGACCACTGCGCCATGCTGTTCATCGATCCGCATATCTCCTGGTCGGGCATGTTCCGCTTCCACGAGGCGCGCATTCACGGCGGCGACCTCAACGTCTCCGGCTTCTGCCCCGTGGGCACGCCCTTCGTCGGCCTCGGCCACAACAACTACGTCGGCTGGACCTGCACCACCGGCGGCCCCGACACCAGCGACGTCTATGTCGAGACCGTGGACCCCAACAACCAAATGCGCTATCGCGTCGACGACGGCTGGCGCGAGTTCGAGGCCAAGGACCTCCAGATCAAGGTCAAGCAAGGCGACTCCGTCGCCACCATCAACCGCAAGCTCCTCATCTCGCGCCACGGGCCCGTCATCGCGCAGAAGGGCAACCTCGCCTACGTTCTGGCCATCCCTTATATCAACCAGGGGGGCCAGCCCGTGATGATCTACCGCCTCAACCGCGCCCGCGACACCGACGAGGTCAACCTCATCTGCGCCGCCAACCAGTGGATGGCCCAGAACTTCATGTACGCCGGCACCGACGGCCGCATCCGCTACATCCGCGTCGGACGCGTGCCCATCCGCCCGCCGGGGGTCAACCCCAAAGTCCCGATCCCCGGCGACACCACCGCCAACGACTGGCTCGGCATCCACGCGCAGAGTGACCTGGTGCAGATCGACGACCCGGCGGACGGCTACATGCAGAACTGCAACAGCACGCCCACCATCATGTCCCGCACCCAGCCCGTGGATCCCAGCAAGTACCTGCCCTACATCTTCAACGCCGACACCGGCCGCCCGTGGCACAGTCGCGGCACGCGCGCGGTGGAGCTGCTCGACGCCGATAACGACGTGACCCTCCAAGACGCCCTCGCCATCGTCAACGATACGCATATTCTGGGGTGGGAGAAAGTGCAGCCCCTGCTGGCCCAAGCGGCGGCAGCCGCCCGCTCCGAGATCGCCGGCCTCGGCGCGACCGAGATGGTGGACACCCTGCTCAAGTGGGACGGCAACATGGAGACCGCCAGCGTCGGCGCGGGGCTGTTCTTCGCGTGGTGGCGCGCGCTGCCTCAGGCGTGCCCCGGCATCCAGCGCGCGGGCCTGCTGCGCGGCGATGTGCAAACCACGCCCGAGCAGTGCCGCCAGTTGCTCGAGGCGCTGCGCCCCGCGGTCGAGGGGCTGATGAACACCCGCGGCACCTGGCGCGTCGCCTGGGGCGACATCAATCGCGTCGGCCGCGGCGAGCGCACTTTCCCCCTCGCCGGCTCCGCCGTTGACGACCTCACCACCCTGCGCGCCGTCGGCGGCGGCTTCGACGCCAAAACCGGCACCATCCTGTGCGAGCACGGCCAGTCCTGCACCACGCTCGCGCTGTTCAAGCCCGGTCGCGTCGAATCCTACAGCGTCACCCCATGGGGCGAGAGCGACCACCCTGACTCCCCGCACTATCTCGACCAGGCCGAGAAGCTCTTTGGCCGCAAGCTGCTCAAGCCCACCTGGTTCCAGCGCGAGGACCTGCTGGGCGGCAACAACATCGAGTCAACCACGACGCTCGAGTGGTCCGGCTCCGGGGGTTAGGCTGTTCAGCATGCAGGCAGGGGCACGGCGGGCCGTGCCCCTGCCTGCATGGCGCCGCCGCGGCCTTGCGGCGCGTTGTGCCGCAGTGCGCCGTGCCGCGAAAGCCCCTGCTCTAGCATGCGCCTATCAGCGACGGCCGCGTTATGGCGTATGCGCGCTTACTCCCCGAGCAGCTCCGCGACCGCATCCATGATCTGCGGCGCCGCGCTCGGGCCCAGGCTCGTGCGCTCCTCGTACCTGCCCACGCGATAATCCCACGCCGGCACGATGTAGCCGGTCTCGTCGTTGGCGAGCCCCACGATCATGTTGTACTTGCCCGTCATCTGCGCGCGGGCGCGAAAGCCCAGGTCGGGCAGCAGCTCGCCCGGAATGGCGAGGATCTGCAGCTCGCCGACATCCAGGCGCCCCACCTCCGTGGGATGAGAGCCGTGGATGAGGTTCAGCTTGAGGTTGCCCAGCGGAATCGCCTCCCGTATCGCGTCGCCCATCGCCGCTATCAGCAGCGGGCGCATGCGAAACGCGATCTCTGCCCGGGTCAGGGGCGAGCTGCCCGCAGGCGGCGCACCGCCCGCTTGCGCCGCCTTCACCGCCTGTGCTCCGATCCACTCGCCCATGCGCCGCGTGTCCGCAAACGGTTCGCTCCCGGGCACGCCGTCCGGGCTCACCATGCCGCCCAGCGGCCCGTTGACGAAAACGCAGGTGCCGCCCAGCGCGGCCTCCACCGTCTCGCGCATCGGTCCCACCCAGTCGGCGCTGATGGCATGGTCGTAACGGCTCAGGCGCTCCGGGTGGCAGGTGAACTGCACCAGCGCCCCCAGCGGTCGCCGGCCCTCGGTGGCGATGAAGCGCGCCACCGTCAGGTACGGATCCACGATTCCCGGGTCGCGCCAGTTGCGCGAGATGGTCGCGATCCGCCCGCCCTCGAGCATGATCTCCACCTGCGCCACCTCGATGGTGGCCGGCGCCAGTTTCGCCAGCGCGTCCTGCAGACAAGCGGTCGCCTGGCCCTGGATGAACGCGTCATATTCGTCCGGGCGCGGGCCGTAGTAGCCCACTAAGTCGGGGGCAGAGTGGGTGTGGCTCGAGCCGTACAGCAGGTAGTCGATCCCCGCCGCGCGCGCCGCCGCCTGAATCGGGGCCACTTCCGCGCTGCCGAAGATGAACGTGTCCCCGCCCATGATCGCCGCCGCCTTGCCGCCGGCGCTAATCACTACGCAGCGCACCTCGAGCCGGTCATGCACCTTGTCGTAACCCAACTGCTGCAGCCACTCCGGCCGCGGCGTGATGTCGCGGGCGGCGACCCCGACCCCAAACACCGCGGGGCGGTCGTGCGCGGGCGAGGCCTGCGGTTTGACCACCACCTTGCGCTGCTCGCCCACCGGCACCCGCGGGTATTCCTGCGGCACAAACAGCACCGTGCCGATGGTCTTGCCCGTGGCGTTGTCAACCCACAAGCGCACCCCGCGCTGCGCATACTCGTACATCGTCTGACGCCCGAGCTCGAGCTCGTACTCCGGCGCGCCCAGCCGCGCCTGGATTTGCCGGCGGTCATCCAATCCCGGCTGCGGCGCCGCCGTCTCCACCAGCGCCAACACCCGCGGCTTGCCCTCGAATGTCAGTGAATCGGGTTGCCCCGCGCGCCCCGAATCGTACGTAACCGTCTCGTCCTTCGCAGGGTCGCCGTGCTTAGGCTGCCCCAGCGCCGCCGCCACTTCCTCCGCCGTCGCCTGCCCCAGCGTCAGGCCGTGGAACTGGGGCTTGCCCGCCGTCTGCGTGGCGGGCGCTTCCGCCGCCGGCACGGCCTGCGCCGCGAGACACGTCAGGCACAGCGCGCATGCGGCAACCGTTAGCTCCCAACGCATCATCAAGCTCCTTTCCGGCTCACTGCGCGTGCCCGCGCGGTGGCCTCCATGTTGCGTAGTACGTCGCTCGCTCGCTCGCCCTCATCCGCCGCACATGCGCGGCACCCTTACCACGCGAGTTCCCGCTCGGGCGCGAATCTCGTGACCTTTCGCCACAGCGTCTCGCCGCCGCGATAGTGCCCGCGCTGGTAGAGGGGACAGTTCCTCCCCGGCGGGTCAATATGAACCACGTCATGGCCGCGGCGGGTTATCGTGTACTCCTGGTTCTCGATGGTAACCGTGTCTGTGCGCTCGCCGATCGGGAAGTCGAGCGCCACCGCATCGCCCCGCGCGACCCTCCCCACCCTCGCGTATCTGCCGTCGAATGTCAGTTGCCGGCGGCTGCCGCTGACCGCGCACCGCGCCTGCGCCGGTTGCACCCATTCCGGCAGCCGGATGTCAACCTCCAGGTCCTGCTTGACCTTGACCTCCACTCGCCCCCGGTAGGGAACCTCGCTGTTCACGTCGGCCCAGCGCGACGCGCGGTTCAGCAGCAGGTTGACCCGGAGGGCCTCGCCGTCGCAGGACAGGATATGTTGCCACACGTAGTAGATCGCCCGCGTGCCGTTGCCGGTGCAACAGTGCATGATCGCCCACCCATCGCCCTGCACCAGGTCATTGGCCGCGGGCCAGCCGCCGAACGACCCCACCGCGCGCTCGGCCACCCGGTCGGTCGTGCCGTAAGTCGCGCCGTCGCAGCCGGCGCCCGGCAGCGGAACCTGGCTGCGATCGACCGGCGCGCGATGGCCGTCGGTGAGCCAGTTGGTCGCGACCAGCTGCGAGTCCGCAAACTGGTTGCGCACCCACCGCTCCACGTCATCCCACTTGTCAATGCCCAGCGCGGACAGCTTGACGGCGGCGGCGATCATGTCCGCCACCTCGCAGATCTCAGAGGAGTGCGCCGCGTCTTTGGCCAGGAACTCCGGGAAGAAGCCGACCAGCGGCTCTCCGCGCCCCACCGCATATGCGTACGCCTGCGCCGCGCGCTCCAGCAGCTCCTGGTCGCCGGTTGCCTGCACCACCTCCAGGGCCGCAAGAATCTGGTTGGTGTGCGCATGGAAGTGAATCACGTCGGGGAAATCCTCACGGAACTCGCCGTTCTCGCCAAAGTAGCCCGCATCCCGCATCACGTGCCGCATCAGCTTGAGCGACAGCTCGCCCGCTTGCGCGTTCCCCAGCCAGCGATGGCACTGCGCCAACCCCTGCGCCAGCCACCCGGCGACCCCGGCGCGGAATCCCACCGGCCGCGCCTGGGGCCTGGTCACCGCTTTGCCCGGTTCCGTGCAATTCAGGAAGAGATAGGCGACATCGTCTTCCTCGATCACCACTCGCTTGATGCCGGCGACCAGCCGCTGGGCCGCTTGCCGCCACGGGCCCGCCGGATCGGTTTGCGCGTAGATGCAGAACGCGCCGAGAATGCGCCCCACCATCGCCAGCGAGCACCAATGATCCCCCGTCGGCACATAGTCCAGCCCGGCCCAGGGATTGGGCGCCGGCGGCTGCGCCCACGGCCGTCCCCTGATGGGGATGTAGATGAGCCCGTCGGGACCTTGCATGCGCAGGTAGGTGTTCAGCAGCGAGCGCTCGACGTCGAGGTTTTGCCTGCTGCCGCTCGCCAGGCGCACCAGCGGCAGCGCCTGAATGAACTTCGCCTGCACGTGGTCGTCCACCGTATGGTACATCGCGGGTTGCTCCGCGAGCAGATCCACGATCCAATACAGCTCGTGGTCGTAATCCGGGTCGAGCGTCTCCGTCAGCGCGTTCACCGCCAGGCGCGCCCGCTCGGCCAGGTCCAACGTGGCCGGAACCAGGGCATCGTAGTACTCGCCCCGGTACGCCGGCGCCTCCACCTGCGGGGCGTCGGGGGTGATGTACGCCAGTTTGCTCGCCTCAGGCTTCGCCATGATGCCTCACGCCATCCGCGCGGCGACGCGCCAACGCGCGACCCGCGTCGTGCGACACGGCCGCGCCGGCCCGGGCTGGTCCCGCAATCCGCGGACCCCCATGGGCCCTACACGTCGAACACCATCTCCGCCGCCCAGTCGCCGCCCGGGCTCTCCGGCGGGCGCAGGGCGAAGCGGTGATACGTCACCGCCTTGACCACCGCCCCACGCCGATCCATGTGCTCCCCGTAGCGCTCGCCGCGCGCCGCGCCCGTCACCCGCCACGGCGCGCGCTGCGGCTCCTCGAGCGGCTGCGCCCGCCGACAAGTCTGCTCCGGCGACGGCGGACATTCCACGCGCGCCGAAAACTCGCTGAACACCAGCTTCTCCGTGTCGAACAGAAACAGCAGTTCGTCGAGCCACCGCCGCAGCAGGTCCTCGCCGTAGTGCTCCTCCAGCGTCACCTCGCGCCGCTCCCCGGGGCGCACCGTCGCCGGATCCACCATCACGTCGAACATGACGTACGCCGCGGCCTCGAACACCTCGCTCGGCGTCTTGCCGTATGCCGTCGCCGCCTTGTCCGCCGCGTGGTCGCGCACCTCGAAGCGGTAGGCGGTGCGCCGCCTGCGGGGTGATCGCGCTTCGTTCACTGGGCCGCCGTCCCCTTCACCACATACGACCGCGCCCCCGCCTCGCCCGCCTGCATCGTAATAAGTCCGTCCACCACCTCGGCCTGCCTGCGCGACAGCCGGCGCCCGTCCGCGCCGAGGGCCGATACCTCCGCCGCCCGCCAATCAAGCCCCAGCTCGCGCAAGCGCAGGGCCACGGTCAGCGGCCGGCCGCGCGGGATGGGTATCACCTCCAGCTCATCCTTCCGGCGCCGCACGAAGACCGCGCCGTTGGTGGCCACCTTGCCGAAATCCACCATCCGCAGGCGGCGCACCGCCTCGCGCGCGGGGTTCATGCGCCGCTCGTACCCCGCCGCCATCTCGCTGACCTCGCCCTCGTCCGTCGGCGAGAAGCTTGCCACGCCGTCGGGCCCGATTTCGATCTCGCCCAGTATCACCCGCCCGCTCTGATCGAGCTTTCCGCGCAGCGACACCCGCGTGGTGCGATAAAGCCCGATCGTCCACGCGAAATGATCCCCCGCCGACTCCGGCGCCTCGATCTCGTACGGCCCGTCGCGCACCACCTGCCCCACCGGCCACTGCGAGGTCGCAAGCGACGGCTCGTGGTCCTGCTGAAAAACGATGCCCTCGCGCGGCCCCGAGTCGGTGAAGTGCACGAACACGTGGCAGTCCTCGTCCAGCGGCTCGCCCGCCCGCCACTCATATGTGAACCGGAAGCGCCGCCCGCCCAGCGCCTCGAATGACGCCACCCGCGGCGTGATGTCGCGCCACGGGGCGACCACCACGCTGCGCGCGTCCGCGTAGATGCTCTGCGGCGTCTCGGCGTAGTCGCAGAACGGGCCGCCGCGCCGCTCCGAGTAGGCCAGCAGTCCCGGCCCTCGCGCCAGGAAGCAGTGCTGCGGTATCGCGTGGTCGCCCACCTGCCAATCCTGCTCGCGGTGGTTGACCCACACCTCGAGCCCCGAGTCGTAGCGCACATATGCGCGGTCGAGCGCCCCGGCTGCTACGGCGTCGGACACGTCCACCATCCGCCCGTCCACCTCGTAGCGGATGTCAACCGCCTTGGCCGCGCCGTAGAGCGCCTGCACCGGGGCGACCAGGTGGTGCTCCTTCACCGCATAGCTCGGCTCGCGCAGGATCTGGTTGCCGATGAACCCGGCGTGGCCGTACGCGATCTCCATGCTGCGGTACTTGTCCATGCGATACTGCGCCGGCATGCGCTGCCCCCAATCTCCGTCATAGCTCTCCTGCAGCCAGCGCTCGTGATAGCCCATGCCGTGATTGACCATCTGCGGGTGCAGCTTGAGCAGATCGAAATCGAGCAGCAGCGGCGCGCCCTCCCCGCCCGCGATCTGGGCCTCGACGCCGTCCACCGCCCCCGCCCAGTACATCTGCTGGTAGCCTTCGCCGAACAGCGGCCCGCCGTGCGTCTCGCGCTCCAGGCGAAAGAGCGCCAGATTGTTATCGTAGCACTGGCGCGACGTTCCCGCCCCCGGCTCGGCGGCGTCGAAGTCCACGCGAAACCACGGCGGAGCGGAGGTATGCACGTCCAGGTAGGCCGCGGTCGTGTCGTAGCGGCGGTGGATCTCGGGCGAGAATTGGCGCGCGTACTTGAGGAACCGCGCCGGCCTGAGCGCATAGCTTTGCACGCCGATACCCGCGTTGTACCACGCTTTCTGCAGCTCGCCCCGCTGGTTACGCGCGACGTCGGCCTCGTCGTACAGCTCGGAGTTGGGATAGAAGTCCACGTAGTTCTCGTGCAGTGAGAACACGTGCCCCGCCTGCGCCGCCGCGCGCGAGAACTCGCGCAGGCCGTCGTCTCCCCCCAGCCCCGCGTTGGCCGGCAGCACCGTCGGGTACTCGTTGTCATAACCGCCGCGCTGCCACACGTGCGCGATGATCGCCGCGTCGGTCACGCCGTAGTCCGCCAGGTCGCGCAGCGTCTCCGCGTTCTGCGCGAAGGTCCCACCCCAGATATCCAGCATCACCCGCGGCGCCAGTTGCTTCAAGTACGGCGACGGCGCCAGCGGGATATTCGGCAGCACCTCCCGCAGGTCCGGCGACACCGTGATGTAGCCCACCTCGCGCACCGCGTTGCGCGAGCCGTTCGCCAACTCCTCATACCGCGCGGTCGTGCCGGCGTGGCTGCTCGCATTCGTCTCCACCCAGTCCAGAACGGCGGAATAGAACAGGCCGTCGTGCGGCATATACCGGATTTCCCCGGCATACAGATAGGGCACCGAGACCACCCGCCGCAGCGCCACCGGCCCCAGCGAGCCCAACGAGAACGCCTCCACCCCCGCCGCCGCCTCCACGCCGATGACGAGCGTCTTGCCCTCGATACGCAGGGACACGCGGGCCGGCACCGTGGCGTCGGCGAGCTCATAGCGCCCCCGCAGGACCAGCTCACCGCCCGCAGGCGGCGCACCGCTCGCAGGCGGCGCACCGCTCGCTATTCGCGTCTCCTCCAGGCGCCACTTCCATCCGCCGCCTTCCGGCCCGAAGCCGCGCGCGACCTGGAACGGCGGGAGGTCCTCCACCTGCACCGTCAGCTCCCCCGGATCCCCGTCCCCGCCAAGCCGGTAGCTCATGCGCAGGTCACTGCCGCGATACTCGAACACGCAGGCCTCGCCCTCGCGCCGCACCGCGTTCTGGTACTTGTCATCGCACGTCGGGCGGCAGCCCACGTCCGAGCGGTTGGTCAGCGCGACCAGGTCGGTATCCTTCAGCGCCTCGCGCCAGCGCTCGCGGGCGCGCAGAGCGGCGCGCACCGCGTCCTGCGGCGACGGCGCGCCGGCGGTGATTCTCGGATCGCCCCACAGCGAGTAATCCCACCCCGGGTTGTCATCGGGCCCCGGCCCGATCTCCAGCCGCAGCGTCACCCGCCGCCCCGACCAGCGCGACAGGTCGGCGGCGAACTCCTTCCATTCCGTTGACTTGCGGTGCTCGTCGCACAGGGTCAGGCTTTCGCCCTCGGCGCGTATGCTCGCCCGAAAGGTCGCGCCGTCGCTCTTCTCGGTCATCCCCTCCTGCATGGCGATGGCGAAGTCAAACGCGATCGGCCGCACCGCCGGCAGCTCCAGGTCGTACTCGACGAACGATATACCGGTCCCTCCCCGCCACGGGCAGTGGAGCAGTATGCTGTCCTTGCCGTCCTGCCTCACCCACGGGGTGTAGGACACCCCGGACCGCTCCTCGAAATGGCCGACCCAGCCCTCGGACATCATCACCACCGGCTCGCCGCGCCGCTCATACCCCACCCGGTAGGCGCCGATCTCGGCCAGCCGGGTGACGCCGGGCTCCAGCTTTACTACCATCGCCTCCTGTGCCCACGCGCACGCCGTAGCCGCGGCGACAAAGAGCAATGCCGTCGCTATCCTCTTGAGCATCCCTCACCTCGTCCGCCGCCAATGTAGGCGCTGGTCTCCCGACCGGCCCGTTATCCGGGCGGCACAGGAGTGCCGCCCCTACGTGTTCGCCGGAGCGAAGGGCGCCCCCTCCAGCGGCTGGGCTGCTAGGATGGGCTCTGAGCCTTCGGCCGCCGTGGCGGCCCCGACGCGGTCGGGGCCCAGGGGCGCAAGGGGACACCGGCCCACACTGCGAAATAGAGCGCGGAGGTGGACTCATGCGCAGCCCGGTGGCGGTGCGCCGCCTGCGGCTTGTCGCAGCGCTTGTCGCGCTCACGCTGTCCCACGCCCATGCCGCGGGCGCCATGCTGTTCGAGGATACCTTCACTTCCTACGCGGCTATTGCCGACACCGCCGCCGCCTGGGACCTGTCGGGCCCGTGGGAGCTGCGCGATTTTGGGCCGCCTCCGGCGGGCAAGCCCGCCCCAGGCGGGCGGTGCGCCGCCTGCGGGCAAGCCTTGGCTGTCGCCACCCCAGGCAGCGCCGTGGCGGTCGCTTTCCCCTGCCCCGAGGTGACGCAGGGGCAAGTGGGCGCGAAGCTGCGCGTCGCCGCGCGCACGCGGCAGGGAAGCTGGGCCGCGGCGGGGCTTTTGCTCTACCAGGGGCCCGACCACTACTGGCGCCTGGCCCTGGTCGAGTCGCCCGCCGGCCAGCACTATTGCGAGCTGGTCGAGCGCTACTACGGCGTGTGGCAAGCCCAGAGCAGCGGGCGCACCACGCTCCCGTCCGACGTCTCCGCATCCGACCCCTGGGACTTCGGCCCCACGTACGATCTGCGCATCACCGTCGCCGCCGACTCCATCACCGGCCAGGTCACCGACGGCCAGCGGCTCGTCTTCGCTCGAACCTACCATTTCGGCCCACGGGCGCCGGCGGTGCGCTCCGGCCGCCCCGCACTTGAGGTGATAGACATGGACGCCGCCTTCGATGACGTGACCGCCGGCGGGCAGTCGCCACTCGGCGCGCGACCGGCGCAGCGGCCGTTTGCCGCCGCGGTGCTCGCTCAGCCCGGCGCGGAGCAGCTCGTTCGCCGCGCGGCGCAGGCGCTGCGCCAGGCGGGCGTCGAGACCCGCGACCTCGACCCCGCCGACCTCGCGAACCCCGAGGTGTTCAGCCGCGCCCGCTGCGACCTCCTCATCCTGCCGCGCTGCGAGGCGATACCCGGCCCGGGCAAGGACAACCTGCTCGCGTTCCTGCGCTCCGGCGGACATCTCATCGCCTTCGGCCCTTCGACAGGCTCAGGGCCGCCCCGAGCGGAATCGAGGGGCGGCGGCCCGCCGTTCGAGACCATGCTGTGGCCCTGGCGCGGCGGATGGAGCACGGCCCAGGACATCCTGGCGGACATCCGCGCCGAGGCCCCCATCATTGACTTCGCCCACGCCGACTTGAGCACATGGACGCGCGCGAGCAGCGACCCCGGCTCCCCGGTCGAGCACAAGATCGTCCCGGGCCCGGCGGGGCGTTCGGCGTTGGAGGTGCGCGTCGGCCGCCTCACCGGTTGGGAGACCTTCGCCTCGCCGCCGCTCGATGAGCCTTTCGGCGAGGATAGCGCGATAACGTGCTTGTGGGCCAAAGGCGGCCCCCGCACCGACCACCTGGTGGTCGAGTGGGATGAGCGCGACGGCTCGCGCTGGATCGCCACCATTGACCTGTCGCCGGAATGGCGTCACTACGCCCTGCGCGCCGAGGACTTCAAGTTCTGGCGCGACAGCCCCACGCCCGACCGCGGCGGCCCGGGCGATGTGTTCAACCCGCGGCAGGCCGAACGCATCTGCTTCGGCCTGGCCCAGAGCCACGCCCCCATACCGCCGGGCGAGCATATCTTCTGGGTCGCGGAGGTCGGCGCCGCTCCATCCCCGTTCGGCCCCGCGGACCCCGAGCCCCCGACCCTGGAGGCGATGAGCCCGTGGTACAAGGTGTACGCCACCGAGCTCGACGCCGCCCGCGATCGCATCGCGGCCGACCCGGACCAGCGCGTGTTCGCGCCGCTTGAGCCGGTGGCCGTCTCGGCGCGGCTCATATCCCCCGTGTGGCGCCAGCGCGGCCTGGGCAGCGGCGCCGGCCAGCGGGGACGGTGGATTCCCCTGCTGCGCGCGACGGCGGATAGCGGCGACTATCGCGGCGCGGCCGCCTCCACCTATCTTGCGACCTGGGGCCCTTACCGCAGCGCGACCTGGACTTACATCGGCCTCGACCCACAGACCGTGTGCGACAATTGGCAGGTCTTCGCGCCGGTCGTTGTCGGCGTCGCGCGCCGGCTCGCGGGCGGCTTGATGCTCACCAGCGCCGGCGCGGACCGGTCCTCGTACTTCGCGGACGACGCGCAGACCGCCGCGCCCCGCCTGGTCGCCCGCATCGCCGGTATCGGGCCGCGGCCCGCGCAGGCGCGCGTCCGCCTCACCATCACCGACGCCGACGGGCAACTTGCTTTCGACCACTCCCAGGACATCGCCCTCGCCCCCGGCGGCCTCGCGCAAGTATCCGCGCCTGGCCCCAGCCTTGCGCCCGGGCGCTACCGCGCCGCCTGCGAGCTGATTGCACCCCCCGCGCCCGGCGAACCTGACGCGCCGATTGATCGCATCTCCCACGAGTTCTCGGTCATCGCACCGCCCGCAGGCGGCGCCCCGCCCGCAGGCGGCGCCCCGCCCGCGCAGCCGCAGTTCGTCACCGTCCGCGCAGGCGACTTCTACCTAGGTGCGAAGAAATGGTATCCGCACGGCCTCAACTTCTGGCCCTCTTACGTGGCCGGCCTGGAGCGCTTCGACTACTGGGTGCATTGGTTCAACCCGTCGCAATACGATCCCGAGCCGGTGGAGCGCAACCTGGCGCAGCTCGAAGCGCTGGGCGCCAACATGGTGAGCGTGCAGTACACCTCCGCCGACCAAGCGCCGGCCATGGCCGATTTCCTCGAGCGCGCGAAAAGCCACGGCATCCGCGTCAACGTCTTTCTCCCCGGCGCCCATCCGCTGGCGATCGACGAAGCGCTAGTCGAGGAGCTGGTTCGCGCGGCGCGCCTGGCCGACAGCGATGCGGTGTTCGCCTACGACCTCGCCTGGGAGCCGCGCCTCGGCCCCGAGCAGGAGCGTCGCCAATACGATGACAAGTGGGCCGCCTGGATCGAGGAACGCTACGGCTCCATCGAAGCCGCCGAGCGCGATTGGAGCTTCCCGGCACCTCGCATTGACGGCCGGCCCACCGGCCCCGCCGATAAGCAGCTCCTCGAGGACGGCCCGTACCGCCGCATGGTCGCCGCCTATCGCCGCTTCGCCGACGACCTCATCAGCCAGGGCTACGGCCGGGTCACGCGCCTGCTGCGCCGCCTCGATCCCCACCACCTCTTCGGCGCGCGCACCGGCTACGGCGGCACCGGCCAGCGCGGCGTCGCGGCGGTCATGCCCTTCGATCTGGTATCCGGCGCGGCGCATCTCGATTTCGCCTCTCCCGAGGGCTGGGGCCTGGCCGGCGAGTGGGAAAACTTCGAGCGCGCCGGCTTCACCACCCTTTACGGCCGCTGGGCATCCGGCGGCAAGCCTGTCTTCTGGGCCGAGTTCGGCGACACCATCTACCCCGGCACCACCCCCGAGCGCTATGACCGCCAGGGCGCGGTCTATCGCAACCTCTACCACATGGTGCTGCAGTCGCACGCCAACGGTTCCGCCGGCTGGTGGTATCCCGGCGGCCTGCGCGTGGACGAAAACAGCGACTTCGGCGTCATCAACCCCGACGGCACGCCGCGCCCCGCCGCCGTGCAACTGCACGAGTCCGCGCCGCGTATCACCGCGCCGCGCGACCGCCCCCAGCCCGACACCTGGATCAGCGTCAACCGCGACGCCCACGTCTCCGGCTACGCAGGGGTGTGGGATAGCGGCGCCGCCGAATACGTCGCCGCCGTGCGCGCGGGCAAGCCGGTCGGCCTGCGCACCGAGGCCGATGGCGCGACCTCCGCCGACGTCCCGCTCATCGCCGTCGGCGGCACGCCCTGCAACGGCGCCAATCCGCCGAAATACCTCAACGCCGAGTTCGGCGAAGTGTGGGTTCTCGACGCGGGCGACGGCGCCGAGGCCCTGGTGAGCCAAGGCGCGGTGATCCCGGTTGCGGCGGGCCGGCCGATCCGCCTGCGCGTGCAGCTTGTCAACACCGGCATTGCGGCATGGCTCTCGCCGCAGTCGGCCGGCGGCAAGCCCGGGGCCGTGTATGTGGCGGCGGGTGAGCGCGCGGGGATGCAGGCGCGCGCCGCAATCCCCCGCAACGTGCCGCGCTACGGCGCCACCGAGTTCGAGTTCACGCTGACCGAGGGAATCACCGAGCGCACCGATGTCACGCTTGCCATGCTCACCGCGGGACGCGCCCCTCGGCCAAGCTCGGAGCCGGCCCCTTCGCTGCGCTCAGGGCAGGCTCTGAGTGCAACGAAGGGGCAGGTCTGGTTCGGCCAGCGGCTGCACTTCGTCTTGGAGCCGGTCACCGGCCCGGCAAGCTAGAGGCCTCCGCCGGGCGAAAGGATGATCGCGAGATGAAAACCCGTACCCTGGGTCTTACCGGCCTGCCGGTCAGCGAGCTCGGCCTGGGCGGGTTGTTCATCTCGCGCGTCGGCGGATTGGGGCAGGATGATTCCGTGCGCGCCATCCGCCGCGCGCTCGAGCTCGGCGTCAGCTACATCGACACCGCGCCCACCTACGCCAACAGCGAAGAGGTCATCGGCATCGCCCTGCATGGCGCGCGGCAACCGCACCTCCTATCCACCAAGCTCGGCGGGCGGCCCGAGCCGTTCGATCCCAAGGACAAAGCGGCGCTCCTCGAATCGGTGAAAACCAGCCTGCGCCTGCTGCGCCGCGAGACCATCCCTATCC
>Ga0315279_10004519_pt1 | contig 18628 bp, 16 predicted proteins | sample YL17G06_20_MG_FD_203694 | JGI IMG/M metagenome (GOLD analysis project Ga0315279, IMG submission 203694) | Sediment microbial communities from Yellowstone Lake, YNP, Wyoming, USA - YL17G06_20 | ecosystem: Environmental > Aquatic > Freshwater > Lake > Sediment | place: USA: Wyoming | collected... | reverse complement strand
ATCTCTTTTAAATGAAGGTGACCTGGAATAACTTCGTTGGCTGCTTGAGCAACACCAACAAAAGGCCTTTTCATCTCTTCATCGGTTATCCCTAATGCTTTGAGCAAGGAACGATGCGGAGCCCTGGTCAAGCCTTTTTTTATTACCTCACTTTGCATAATTATTCACCTACTTTTGATGTTTTATTTTTATATAAAAAGACCCCAGCAAATAAATCCATTCTGTTAATTAAACAAAAGGGACCTATCCGCTGGGGTCTTTTATACCCACGGTGTAACACTATTACTCATTAGTAATAGTATCTTACGCCACTTGGTCCAGACTCTAACCTCAATTGATTAGACGGAACCCTAGGCATACTCCCGAAAAAATAAAAACTTTCATCCTTAATTTAGTCTATAAAGACTAAAATAGGGACGAAAGTTATTCGTGGTACCACCCTACTTTAATAAAGATAAGAAATACAAATATATTTCATTTCTTATCTTTATACTCAGTTGGTTGATAAAAGATAACGTTTTTAAGACGTTACAGGTTACTTAATATTTTGCCTGTACCTATAGGTATTTAAAGGTGAGATTTTCGACAAACTTTCGCTACCAATTCACCATAACCATTGGCTATCTTTAGCAGTTTTAGTTCGCCTACTTTTCCTTCAAGTTTTACTTTTTTATTTAAAATATAGATTACAACAATTAATCCTAAATGTCAAGCAAAATAGAAATATTTGTTATAAAATTCTTATTAGGTGTTATAAAATTTATACTTTAAGATGTTTTTTGCAATAAAATTATTAAATCTTATTTATCTCCTTTTGTAATAGCATTTATAACCGCTTCAGCATATTCTATTGTCCCGGTGTTACCACCGAGATCGCGAGTTAAATATTTTCCTTCCTCCTTTGGATCAGTAAGATAATCAGTAATTGCTGATACTGCGGCAACCTCAGGACTTACTAAATATATTTTTGCAGAGGAATTTGTACAGCTACCTATAACTTTCTGATTAACCTTAATCCCTTTTAAAGAAGATACCGATACTACCTTATCCGGGCTATGAGGACAGGCTACTAAGGGTTTTAATTGATAAATCATAAAATAAATAAATTAAGGCCAGATTCCTCGGGATTCCATTGCCTTCGCTACCTGTGATACAGCATATATATATGCTGCAGTTCGATTATCTGTTTTTTCTTTCTCAGCAATTCTTGAGACTTCATTAAATGCCTTTAAGATTAGTTTTTTTAATCTTGAATTCACTTTTTCTTCACTCCAGAAATAGCCATAAAGACCTTGCACCCATTCAAAGTAAGATACAATAACACCACCAGCATTAGCTAAAATATCAGGAATTATGAAAATCCCTTTCTGAAACAATATTTCATCTGCCTCTGGAGTAGTAGGCCCATTTGCAGCTTCAGCTATTATTTTTGCTTTTATATTATTTGCATTCTTCTCAGTTATTACCCCTTCTAAGGCTGCCGGCACTAAAACATCGCATTCTATTTCTAATAAATCTTCATTAGTAATAAATCTTGCCTTTGGATAATTACTTACTGTGCCAGTCTGATTTTTATGAATTAATGCTTCTAAAGGGTTAATCCCTTCCATATTAAAAACTCCACCTTTAGAATCACTGACCGCAATAATTTTATATCCTTGCTCATGAAGTAATTTTGCAGCAATTGAACCAGCATTCCCATACCCTTGAATTACTGCTGTAGCCTCTAAAGGATTAATACTTAGCTTTTTTGCAGCTACTTCTACCGTATAAGATAAACCTCGGGCGGTAGCTTCTCCCCTACCCTCTGAACCCCATAATTCTAAAGGCTTCCCAGTTATAGTGGAAAAACTTGCTTTTCCTTTAAGTTTGTTATATGTATCTATATACCAACCCATAATTTCAGGGGTAGTATAAATATCAGGTGCCGGTATATCCTTCCCAGGGCCAATAATAGAAGAAATTTCATAGATATATCTTCGGGAAAGTCTTTCTATTTCTCCCTCTGACATTTCTTTTGGATTACAAGTAACTCCTCCCTTAGCCCCACCATAAGGAATTCCCGCAACGGCACATTTCCAGGTCATCCAAGCAGAGAGGGCTTTTACTTCATCTAAAGTCACATCGGGATGATACCTTACTCCTCCTTTTAGTGGGCCTCGAGCAGAATTATATTGTGCTCGATAACCGGTAAATACTTTTACGGTTCCATTATCCATCTTTACTGGAATAGAAACTATTAGGACTTTTTCTGGTTCTTTAAGTTGAGCTAATATATTAGGATCTAAATTCATTTTTTTAACAGCTTTTTCTAATTGTATTTGTGCTACTTCAAAAGCACTTGCTTGATTAGTATCTTTTTCCAATTGTATTTGCAGCATTTCCAAAGTGTCTATTTGACTTGTCATTGTCAATTTTCCTCCTGAATTAAGTTTTTTAATTACCATAAAAATTTTTTCATTCAACCTTTGATATTGAGAATAGAATAAATAATACCACCTCCTATTTTTTCTTTATTTGCCTCAATGAAAAGGCCTAATCTAAAAAAGAAGAAGCCCTTCTAAGACATACGCTGTCAAAAAAGGGCTTCTTTGGCCTTGTTTAAATAGTCAAGCTTCTTTGCCGTTTATTCTACTTCCTTGTAGAAATTTAAATTATTTAATTATTTTCTATTTTTTATTTGTAAAAACAATAATTAAAAATCATATCTCCTAAAAACTTAGTAATTAGTAATAGTTAATTTAGGTTAGGTGTGTAATATATTAATTCATTTTATTTGCCGAATTTCATCAGAAAGTATTATGGCCTCGGCAATCTCCTTCATGGAGATTCGTTTATCCATACTAGATTTTCTTATTAAAACAAAAGCCTCATTTTCATTTATATTTCTTTCTTCCATTAATATACCTTTTGCTCTCTCTATTTTTTTTCTGGTATCTAGTTCTTCTTGAATTATTTTAGTTTTAACTATTAGTTCAGTTTTTTCAATAGCTACCGCTGCTTGATTGGCAATGGTGCTTAAAAGAGTAATCTCAGAGGTAGTAAATTCATAATATTTATTTGTATAAACATTAAGAACGCCAATAACTTCATTTTTTACCATCATAGGAATACTAGCCATAGAGACTAAGCCTTCTTTTATAGCAAGATTTTTTTCTTTGTATTGTTCATCTTTTAATACATCAAAAATTATTTTTGGTTTTTTCTCTCTAGCTACTAATCCTACTATGCCTTCATTTAATTTTATGGTTCTTTTTTTAAGATATTCTTGGTGCATTGATTGAGTAGCTTTAATATTAAATTCTTGTTTTTTTTCATCTATTAACCATACATTACAAACTTTTGCTTTCATTACATTGGCAGTTAAAGTTACAATAAGTTTTAATATATCCTCAAGATAAAGATCAGAAGTTATAGCTCTACTTATTTTATTTAATGTTTTCAAATAATCTTCATAATCTATATTAGTCATAATTCTCCCTATTGTTCATTAAAATCAATATCTTTACCATTCTTCAAGTATTTAAAGTGTTAAATATTTATTTATAAAAAAACCTGAAAAATAGGTACTGATAATAATATCAACAGAACCTATCTCTCAGGCTTTTATCCTAAAAGTGTAGCATCAACCAGATACTTTGCATCGCTTGGTCCAGACTCTAACCATTAATTAGACGGAACCCTAGATACACTTCTGTATTTATATATTTAATTTTAAAAAATATTAACATATACAAATTGTTTTGTCAAATACTATTTTGGAAATATTTTTTATTCTGATAACTTATGGATAAAGATACCGCTACGAAGTTTAGGTTCGAACCAGGTTGATTTAGGAGGCATTAATTTCCCTGCATCAGCAATTTCCATCAATTCTTCTATGGAGCTGGGATATAAAGAAAAAGCCACTTTCATACCCCTATCAACTCTTCTTTCCAGCTCTTCTAAACCTCTAATTCCGCCTACAAATTCAATTCTCTCGTCTGTTCGTAGATCTTGTACTCCTAAAATCGGGGCGAGAAGATTATTTTGAAGTATCGATACATCAAGACTATTCACTACATCATCTTCGTCAAAAGTTCCCGGTTTGACGGTAAATTTATACCAGCAATTACCTAAATACATCCCAAAGACATGTTTAGCTTCTGGTTGGTAGGGACTTTTATCGCTATACTTTTCTATAGTAAACTTTTCAGAAATTTTTCGAATAAATTCTTCTAGAGAATTTCCATATAAATCAGCCACCACCCGATTATACTCCATAATATAAAGTTCATTATGGGGGAAAAGAACAGACAAAAAGTAATTAAACTCTTCCTTTCCGATGTAATTTTTAAATTGTTCTCTTTTTTTAAGCCCCACTTTTGTCCCTGCTGCAGCCCTATGATGCCCATCAGCGATGTAAAAATAATCAATTTTGGCAAATAAATTTACTAATTGCTGAATTATTGATTTATCATCAATTATCCAGCAGGTATGGGTTATTCTATCCTCAGAAGTAAAATCATATACTGGACTTTTTGCCTCAATCCATTTACTTATAATTTGATTTATTTCCTCCTTTACTTTATAAGTAAGAAAAACGAGTCCAGTATTAGCATCAGTATATTCAATATGTTTTATACGATCCTTTTCTTTATCTGCTCGAGTATTTTCATGTTTTTTAATTATGCCATTAAGATAATCATCAATAGAAGCACAAACTACCAGTCCAGTTTGAATTCTCCCTTCCATGATTTGCCTATAGATATAGAAAGTCTCTTTTTCTTCTTTTAAATATACCTTCTCTTCAATCAATTTAATCAAATTATCTCTAGCTTTTTCATACACTTTCTCCTCATAATAGTTTATAGTAGAATCAAGATCTATTTCAGCTTTACTCACATGAAGAAATGAATAAGGATTATTCTTGGCCATCTGGTAAGCTTCTTCTCTATTAATTACATCGTAGGGTGGAGAAGCTACTTGGGATACTAATTCAGGTATAGGTCTTAAAGCTCTAAACGGTTTAATTATAGCCACTTTTTATCCTCTACCTTGAAAATTTTCTTTAATAATCGAAATGATCTCTTGTCCAATCCTTTTTTGAGCTTCTTTGGTAGAAGCTCCGATATGTGGAGTTACTGACACTTTTTCATGATTTATTAATTTCAAATTCTTACTTGGTTCCTCACTAAAGACATCTAATCCTGCCCCGGAAAGTTTTCCGGAATTTAAAGCATTAAGTAAAGCATCTTCATCTATCACATTACCCCGAGCACAATTGATAATATAAACACCATCCTTCATTTTGGCAAATTCATTCTCTCCAATGAGAGGAGATTTATTTTCATTCCCTGGTATATGTAAGGAGATAAAGTCAGAATCAGCCAGAAGTCGATCCAGAGAAACAAAAGTATAATTAGAACATACTTTATTGGGACCCAATACATCAGTATAAATAATCTTCATTCCCAAAGCATAGGCTTTCTTAGCTAATTCTTGACCAATTCTACCAAATCCAATAATTCCTAAAGTCTTACCAAAAAGTTCTATACCTTCGTAATATTTTTTATTCCACTTTCCTTCTCTCATGGTAACATTGGCAATTCCAATAAATCTAACTAAGGCAAAGATATGTCCTAAAGCTAATTCTGCTACTGCTTGACTGCTCGCTTTGGGGGTGTTTCTTACTTTTATACCTTTTGCTTCCGCATAAGAAACATCTATATTATCTACCCCTACCCCGCCTCTAATAATCATCTTTAAATTTTCTGTTTCTAAGGCTGAATCAATAATCTCTTTTTTAACTTTAGTAGCTGAACGAACAATTAACACATTAAATTTTTTAATTTGTTCTTTTAATTCTTTCGGTGCAAAGAATTGTACTATCACTTTATGACCCAGATCTTTTAGGGTCTGCACCGACTCCTTATCCATTCCATCAGTCACTAGTATCTTTAGCATCTTTATTGCCTCTTATTATAATAATCCTAAAATTTCATCAATTATAGAAAGAAGTTCTTTGATTTCCATAATTGTCGCTTCATTCATATGAGCTATTCTAAAGGTTTTATCGGCTAGCTTTCCATATCCATTAGAAATCATATATCCTCTTTTACCCAAGGCTTGGTTCAGATCAGCTATACTAATCTCTCTGGTATTCTTTACACAGGTTACTGTATTAGAGGCATACTCTTCTGGGGCAAATAAATCAAATTTCTCTTTTGCCCATTTTCTTACATAATTGGCCAACTCTATATGACGAGCAAAGCGTTTTTCTAAACCCTCTTCGAATATCTTATCTAATTGATAATCAAGAGCAAACATATGGGATAGAGAAGGGGTAGAAGGATATTGATAATCTTTCTTTTGAATATAATCATATAGCTGTAAGAGGTCGAAGTAAGTTCCTCTAAATTTAACCTTTCTTGCTGCTTCTAAGGCTTTTTCCGATATAGAACAAAGAGAAAGACCAGGGGGTAAGCCCAAGCATTTTTGACTGGAAGTAAGGCAAACATCAATCCCTAATTTATCTACTTCTATCTTTACTCCTCCTAGAGAACTTACTACATCAAGACAAAATATTACTTCTGGATATTTGGTCATTACTTGAGCAATCTCTTCAACTGGATTCATAATCCCAGTTGAGGTTTCATTGTGAGTTATAGTAATAAGGTCATATTTACCGATAGCTAAGGCCTTATCCACTGATTCCGAGGTGGTAGGTTTTCCCCATTCCACTTCAAACTTATCTGCAGGGACATTGTTATCTCTAGCCATATCATACCATCGATTACCAAAGTTGCCACAAGAAAAGACAGCTGCTTTCTTCTGAGTACAGGAACGGATAGATCCTTCCATTAAGCCACTTCCCGAAGAGGTGGAGAGCAAAATTTCATTTTTAGTATACATTAATTTTCTTAATTTATCACTAATACTTCTTTGAAGATTAGAGGCTTCTTTGCCCCGATGTCCAATCATCGGAGTAGCCATCTTTTGTAAAACATCTTCAGTTACAGTAACCGGTCCGGGAATAAATAATTTTTTGTACATTCTATTTCCTCCTTATATTTTAAATCATTACTAATATAATAATTATATACTTTAATTTTTCATTAGTTTTATACAATTTAACAAATAATCTTAATTTCGTCAATTGCTTCTTTAGAGACTTTCAAATAAAAGAAAAAGTTAACTACTCCTAGGATGCGGTATCATGCAGAAATTTGGAGGGATGTTATGAAGTTAGAAAAATTTTATCCTTTCACCGCCCCTGCCGTCATACCAGATATCAGCCACTTAGAGGAATAAAGAAATAGGATCATAACCGGGACCGCAACTAAAATGGAAGCAGCAGTAAAAGTGCCCCACTCAACCCTAAATTGCCCTGCAAGCGTCCAGATGCCCAGAGGCCAGGTAAATATCTTTTCTTTTTGCAACATAATGCGCGCTAATATCCAGTCGTTCCAAGCCATCATAAAATTAAATAGGAAAACAATGGCCAATGCTGGTGTAGAAAGAGGTAAGATAATTTTATAGAAAGTGCTCATTTGTGATGCACCATCTATCCGGGCAGCTTCCTCCAGTTCTCGAGGGATAGTATCGTAGTATCCCTTAAGTATCCATATGCTAAATGGTATTGAACTAACCGAATAGGCCAAAGCCAATCCTCGATAGCTATTAATTAAGTTTAGCTGTACTGCTAGAACATAGATAGGTACTATAAGCATTGCTGCTGGAATCATTTGAGTAGTAAGTAAGAAGAGTAAGCCTGGTATTCGACCAGGAAACTTCCATCGTGAGAAGGCATAGGCTGAAGTAGCAGCTAAGACAAGACCGATAAAGGCAGTTGTTACAGTGATGCATAGGCTATTCCAAAGCCAGAGTAAAAAATCTTTCTCAAAGATAATTTTATAATAACTTTGCATTGATGCATCTTTAGGAATAATAGCTAAAGAGGTGGATAGTAAACGGTCTCCTGGACGAAGAGAAACACTAATAACCCGCAATACAGGATAAACAGCTATAAGACATGCAAGAATCAGCACAATATGAATAATGAGTCTTTTGAAGGGACTATCACCCCGAGCTCTCCGTCGAAAAAAATTATACACTCTTTTTTGTTCTACTTTAATCTTTAAACTCATTCGTATACCCCCTTTATCCCGCCAGTAACTCGGATATAAGTTAAAGTAAAAACAAAAAGAACAAGAAGAATTACCAGTGCAAAGGCTGCAGAAAAGCCATAACGATTATACTCAAAAGCCGCTCGGAATAGAGCCGTTACCAGGATATCCGAAGTCTCCAATTCATATTTGTTAATCATATAGGGCACATTAAAATTATTAAAGGTCCATATAGTACCTAAAATAATAGCTGGAGTAAGTATAGGTCGTAACATAGGTAAAGTGATACTTCTAAACTGCTGCCATCTTGAAGCACCATCGATCTCTGCAGCATCATAAAACTCAATGGGAATACTTTGTAATCCCCCCAAAATAATTATCATCATAAAAGGAATTCCTAACCAGATATTAGTAATACAAGCCGCAACAAAGTTCCAAAAGGGCTCGACCATCCATTGTATTGGTCGTAATCCAATACGTCGTAACATCACATTAATAAAACCATATTCAAAGTGAAATTCACCTCTCCAGGCCAGAACAGCAACAATTTGAGGAATAGCCCAGGGAAAGACCAGCAGTGTACGATAAATTCCTTTTCCTCGCATTCGTCGATTGAGTAAAATAGCCAATACTAAACCGCCACTAACATGAAAAATAAGATTTATGACTGTCCATAAAATAGTACGAGATAATAAAGGGAAGAATTTAACCTGTTTTAGTACTGGCTCAGTAAATATCAATTTGAAGTTTTGCAAGCCTTGTGCCAGGCTCAAACTATAGTTTCTAAAATGTCGTAAACTCATATTTGTAAAAGCCAACCTAACTTCATAGGCCATAGGATAGATAACCAGCAAAGTCAAACCAATAGCTGCAGCTGCTAATAACATATAAGGTAATGTATATTTACTCTTAAAAATTTTACCAAAAACAAAATAGACGACAACCTCGACGACTAGGGCACCTAAAAGTACATATAATACCATACTACCTACTTGACTTAAACTACCAGTAATTACCTCCCGAGTTAGTGAACTCATATTTATTCTCCTCTTCTGCCCTAATAGGTTTTTTAATAAAGGATTAAATAATTATATGAGGGAGGGGAATTCCTCTCCCTCATATAACTTGCTAACATTTATTCTAAAGCTTTTATACAAGCTTCTACACTCGTCTGCATTGCTTTAGCGGCATCTTCAGGAGACTTAGTGTCAGTTAACACCGCCAGCATTTCAGGTTTCATAGAATCCCAATTACAACGCATCTCCAATACTGTAGGCATAGGTGTCCCTACTACCATCTGGTCAGAAGAACCTTTAAGAATGGGATTCTCAGTTACTAGTGGATCCTTTAAAGCTTCCTTTAAAGCTGGTAAACGATTTAGTAATTTAACCATCTCCAGCTGTTTTTCTTTAGAGGCCACAAAACTGATGAAATCTTGGGCCGCCTTCAGTTTGTCCCCAGAAAGACCCTTGGCCAACATAAAATATACTCCACTGGTGTAAGGCTTGGGCCACTCGCCTGTGGCAACTACTTTAGGAATACGAGCCACACCTAAGTCTTCACCTAAAACCCCCATATACCCACCCAATGACCAGTCACCGTTGATAATCATTGCTGCTTTACCTTCCTTAAAGAGAGTATCAGCTGCGTCATAATCACACTCTGGTGGAATAATCTTGGCATCAAACTTCATATCATGTATGAATTTTAGAGTAGCAATCATCTCTGGAGTGTTAAGGGTAGGAGTTACTCCATCTTCAGCGAAAACTTTGCCTTTAAAACCACCTAACCAGGGTACTAACCAGAAGGGTTCAGTCTGGTTCCATACTAAGGCATAATTTCCTCCTTGGGTTAGTTTTTTACCTATGGCAAATAACTCATCAGTATCTTCAGGAACTTTGGAAATAAGTTTCTTGTTGTAAAGTAGCATTAAGTGGTTACCATTGGAAATAGGAATACCCCAATATTTCCCTTCTAACTTCACAGCTTCCAGGGCTGAGTCAACAAACATACTCAGGTCAAAGAGATTATCTACTGGCTCGATAACATCAGCTGCGACAAATGGTCCAGCATGGTCGTTTACGGTCCACAACAGATCTGGTGGAGAACCAGCCAAACTGGCGGTCAGGAAATCCTCACGTAGGACCTCTACATCGATCTTTTTAACCAGTTCAATTGAAACTTCTGGATTAGCCTTCATATATTCTGCGACTAAGGACTTATTCCAACCTAAAGGCTCTTCCCCCTCTTTAGTCCACAATACCAGATTCACCTTAGAGGCACTAGCAATGCTAACTAAACTCATTAATATCATTGATACCAGCAAAATTGTTACAAATTTTTTCATTTTTTTTTCCTCCTTTTTATTTATAAATTTATTTATTTTAAGTATCTCTAACCCGGCAAAAAGTTTTTACCACCCCCTTTTTCTTTTTAAAATTTCAATTTACTTGATGTACTAGTATTTTTCTAAAAAATTATAATTTTTTATCTAAGGTACTCTTTTAAGAGGAGTTATATATGTTCCAAGATCTTCACCTGTAGTGGTGGTATCTCTATTATATTTTTATTTTGTACTATCATTTCCCCATTTATATACTTCCAATCTCCTGTAGGAAGTTCCAAGCTAACTGGTTCAGTACCATATATTAGCCATTACCAATAATTCACCTTTACCAGCTTCGCCTCTAAAGAAGGCAAGGAGGTGACCTTTCCCTGCATAGATACGGATTATACTACTGGTAAGCACAGGCAATTCTTGGCGTAACTGAGCCAATTTAGTGTAATGAGATATAAGACTTTCATCTGTAATACCCCACTGGATTGGATAACTATGGGCATCATAGAATTCTTTTTCACCCAGGATTCCCCTTTCATCACCCTGGAAGATTACTGGTGCACCAAGCATAGTATAAAGTAGAGTAGAAAGTAGTTTTAATCTTTCCACTTCCTTGGAGTTGGGTGAATCGCCAAAATTTCCCCCTCCTAAATCGGTAAGTATGCGTCCCGTATCATGAGAACTCACTAAATTAAAGCCCATAGCAGTAACATTTTCTCCGTAAGTGCCAAAATAACGACTCAAATTAGCTAAAGTACCTTCTCCGTTGATGCTCCCTTTGACAAAGTTGAGTAAGATATCTCGTCCCAAGGCATAGTTCATAAGTGAATCGAATTGATCACCTTGCACCCAGGAAGGGTCAAGTTGCCAGATCTCAGCAATAAGATAAGCATCTGATTTTTCCATCTTAGCCAGTTGACGCATCTCGTTGAAAAACTTTTTAGCCTCGACTAATTCGTTAGGAACATCCACTCTCCAGCCATCCGCGCCAAAGGCTAACCAATATCTTACTACTTTAAAAAGATATTCTTTTACTCCTGGATTACAGTATTTAATTTATAAACTTCCCACTCCCCACCAAGCTTCATAAGCCTGAGAGTCACCAGGTAAAAAGGGCCATTTATGAATAAAATACCAATTCCAATAAGGGCTCTCTTTCCCCTTCTTTACCACATCCTGAAAGGCCCAGAAGCCTAAACCGGTATGGTTGGGAACTAAATCCAGGATTACCCGCATCCCTCGAGTATGGGCTTCATCAAATAGAGATTTTAAATCATCTTCGATACCAAATTTGGGGCTTATTTTCATATAGTCTTGGGTATCGTATCCATGAGCACTGCCAGAATCAAAGATAGGATTTAGATATAAAGCAGTTACTCCCAACTCTTTTAAGTAATCGAGTTTCTTAATAATACCAGCTAGGTCACCACCAAAATATTGATGGCAGCAATGTTGGGAAGAAATAGGATCATTCCAATTTGCTAAAGCAGGTCCTTCTTTGGCCCATAATTTATTATGAGCCCATAGTTCATTATAGTGAAATTCATCACTTTTTAGAGCGAGGACATCGTTTTCGGGATTTCCGTTATAAAAACGCCCAGGGAAAATTTGGTAAATTACGCTTTGGCTTACCCATTTAAGTTGGGAGAAGCGGTCGATGCCGTTAAAAATGAAAGATTGGGAGGGGTCTTCTGGTAAGGAAAATTTAGTGCCTTCAAAGGTAGTTCCTGAAAAGTGGTATTTCAGTGAATCGGGTAACTCCAGAGAAAAGCGATAGACTTCTCCGTATTCCCATTGTAATTGTCTTTGCATAGACCATTCACCCCAACTATTAAAGGAAGCACGCAGACTCACTGAGACTATTTCTTCATCTTCAAGGGGGACATAGGTGAAGATAAATTCCGCTGCCAGGGCTAAGCTATCCATTATAAAGATTATTAACAGACATAATGCACATCCAACAATAATAAATTTCCACATCCCTTTTACTCCCCCTTCTTTTTGGGATGACTATTATTTTTATTTATATTTTTACTTCTCCTGAGGACTCTCTTATTATCAACTGGGTAGGCAGTTCTACCTGTAGTGGTTCTTCCTTCTTCCCTTCTATTAGTTGAACTAATAGACTTATTGCGGTAATCCCCATTTCATAAATAGGTTGTCGAACTGTAGTTAGGGTTGGTTCTGTATAGGAAACTAACTGAATGTCATCAAAACCAATTAAGGAAATATCTTCTGGAATTCTCAAACCTTTTTCCCTTGCTGCTTTCATTGCTCCAATAGCATCCAAATCATTGGCTACAAAGACTGCGGTGGGAATTGATGAAGATTCTAAAAGTTTACGCATTGCTTCATAACCACTTTCCTGAGTATTAATGCTTTCCATAGTTAATTCTTTGCCATACTCAAGATTATGTTCTTTTAATGCTTTAAGATAACCTTCAAATCTCTCCTGATTAAAAATAAATTCAAACGAACCACCAAGATAGCCAATTCTTTTATGTCCCAGATCTGCCAAATAAGATACTGCTTGGTAAGCTCCCCCCCTATTGTCAGCATCAACATAATTTACTTCCTTATAATCTACTTTTCAGGTAAGGATATAAGGAAATTTATTCTTACTCAAGTCGGCAATACCTTTATCATTTCTTTTTATTCCCACAAGTAAGAGTCCATCTACTCGTCTATCATAAAATAACTTAGAGTAGTTAAATTGGTGTTCATCTATAAATAACAAAAGATCGTACCCCTCAACTTTAGCTTGATGGGTAAATCCCCGGAGAATTTCTGTGTAAAAAGGATTGCCGAAAGTTTTATCTTGGGGGCTGGGAATAATGAGTCCAATTGTTTCAGCTTTATTAGTGGTGAGTCTTCTGGCCATTGTAGTGGGATAATAGCCTGATTCTTTTATATCTTTCATTACTCTCTCTCGAGTTTTTTCAGTAACTTTAGGACTATTGTTTAAAACTCTTGATACAGTGGCTTTGGATACTTTAGCTAACTGTGCTATATGTTCAATGGTCTTTCTCGTATTCCCCCTCACTAATGTAAGCGGTTACATAAGTTACTAAAAAAATAATATACTATCTTTCAAAAGATGTCAAGGGCATTCACTTTAATGCTTAAAACGTCTTATTCCAGTAAAAACCATAGCCAGATTATGTTCGTTGGCAGCTTCTATAACTTCCTCATCTCGCTTGGAACCACCTGGCTGAATAATGGCAGTTATTCCTGCTTTAGCTGCTTCATCCACTCCATCTCTAAAAGGGAAAAAAGCATCGGAGGCAAGATAACTACCCCTAGAACGCCCTCCAGATTTACTAATAGCAATTTTTACTGCATCTATTCTACTCATCTGCCCAGCTCCTACTCCAACTATCTGTTTATCCTTAGTCAAAACAATAGCATTCGATTTGATATATTTTACTACTTTCCAGGCAAATAAAAGTTCTTCTAATCCCTTTTTAGTTGGTTTTCTCTTAGTAACTATTTTTAAATCATTTAGGTTAAGATCTTTTAAATCTAATTCTTGAACTAAAAAACCACCTATTATTTTTTTTATATCTTTAAGTGAAGGATCTCTTTTGTCTAAATCTCCTACTTTTATTAATCGACGATTTTTTTTCTGTCTTAAAATATCTAAAGCTTCTTCTTCAAAATCAGGAGCTATAATTGCTTCCACAAAAGTAGTATCATTAATTAAATTAGCAAGTTTTACTCCTATCTTCTGATTAACCCCAACAATACTTCCATAAGCCGATAAAGAATCTCCCTGATATCCCTTTTGATAAGCCTCTTCAATGGTAGATGCACTAGCCAGACCGCAAGGATTAGTATGTTTTATAAAGACCACCGTGGGCTCTTGAAAATCTTTAATTATTTCTAAAGCGGCATTAAGATCAACCAGGTTATTGAAAGACAATTCTTTCCCTCCTAACTGTATGGCATTCCCCAGATTGGCCTCCTCGATTAATATTTCTTTATAGAAAGAAGCAGGTTGATGAGGGTTTTCTCCATAACGTAAATCGGAAACTTTTTCGCCAATTAAATTTAAAGTAGGCGGGAAAAGGTTTGCTTCTTTAGTCAGTTTTTTTCTTAGATATTGAGCAATTATTCCATCATAAAATGAAGTATGTTCAAATACCTCCACTGCTAATCTCTCTTTAGTTTTTAAAGATATTTCACCATGGTTCTTGGTTAATTCTTCTAAAACTACCAGGTAATCTTGGGGATTTATTACTACAGCTACATCTTGATAATTCTTAGCTGCTGCCCTCAAAAGAGAAGGACCTCCTATATCTATATTTTCTATAGCCTTTTCTAAATTAACTCCTTCCTTTTTAGAAATAGTATTTTGAAAAGGATATAAATTTACTACTACCAAATCTATTAATCCTATCTGTTGTTCCTTTATTTCTTTTTTATGAGTCGGATCGTTCCTTTTGGCTAATATTCCCCCAAAAATAAGAGGATGCAGAGTTTTAACCCGCCCCTCTAATATTTCTGGAAATTTAGTTAAATCAGAAACTAATCTTACTTTTACTTGATTCTCGGTTAAAAATTGAGCAGTCCCTCCGGTAGAGATTATTTCAATGCCTAATTTTTCTAAACCTTTAGTAAAATCAATAATCCCTTCCTTATCTGAAACACTAATTAAAGCCCTTTTTACTTTGGTCATTTTTTCTCTCCCTTTTATCCATCTCTAGATAGGTAAGAAAACCATCTCCTTAGAATTTTTTATTTTATACCCTTTAGAGCAATATCTTTTCGATAATACATCTCTTCAAAATATATTTTTTCTACCCCTTCATAAGCCTTCTCTTTAGCTTTAAAGATAGTGTCAGCCCAAGCAGTTATGCCTAAGACCCTTCCTCCTGAGGTAACTACCTTTCCATCTTGAAATTTTGTACCAGCATGAAAGGCTATAATATCTTTCATCTCTTCTAAACTTTTCAAACCACCAATAACCTTTCCTTTTTGATATTTACCCGGATATCCCCCCGAAGCTATCACCACACAGACCACCGCATTATCTTTCCATTTAAGATTGATTTTATGAAGGTTACCTTCAATTACTGCATTAAATATTTCTATTAAATCTGTTTCTAATCTTGGTAATACGACTTGAGTTTCTGGATCACCAAAACGGGCATTAAATTCTAAAACCTTAGGTCCTTCTTTAGTTAATATCAACCCAGCATAGAGTACCCCCTTATATTCTCTGCCCTCTTTTTTTAAGCCTTCTATGGTTGGTTTTAAAATTTTTTGCAAAACTGTCTCCCTGGATAGGTCATTATAAAAAGGAACCGGAGAGTAAGCTCCCATACCTCCGGTATTAGGTCCTTTATCCTTATTAAATATTTTTTTATGGTCTTGAGATGCAACCATAGGTAGTACAGTCTTTCCATCACTAAAAGCCAAAATGGATATCTCTTCTCCTTCTAAAAATTCCTCAATAACTACATATTCACCAGCATCTCCAAATATTTTTTTCTTCATTAAAGAGTCTAACGCCTCTTTGGCTTGTTTTATACCCTGGACAATAAATACTCCTTTCCCGGCAGCTAACCCATCTGCTTTTATTACCAAAGGAAAGACTTGTTGTTTAACATAATCAAAAGCCTGCTTAATATCTTGGAAGACCGCGTAACTAGCTGAAGGGATATTATATTTTTTCATTAAGTACTTAGAAAAAACCTTACTTGATTCAATCTGAGTAGCCTTTTGGTTGGGACCAAATATTTTTAAACCTAATTTATCAAATTCATCTACCATCCCCCGGGATAAAGGCAATTCTGGTCCTACTATAGTCAAATCAATCTTCATTTTTTGAGCAAAATTAGCTAATCCTACCATATTATCTTCGCCGATATCTACACATTGAGCTAAATGAGAAATCCCCGCATTACCAGGCGCACAAAATATTTTAGAAACTTTCGGACTTTGACTAATTTTCCAGACCAGAGTATGTTCTCTTCCTCCACTTCCTATTACTAATATTTTCATTTTAATCAACCTAATATTTCTATATCCTACTTTAAATTTAAATTATTTTTTAATAAAAACTTTTCTGCCTTTAATAATTAATCTACCCTGGGAAAATAATTGAATTGCCTGAGCATAGATTTGATGTTCTTCCTTTAAAATTCTTTCCGCTAAAGATTCTTCCGTATCATCCTCGCTTACTTCTACTGCACTTTGCAAAATAATAGGTCCTGAATCTACCCCTTCATCGACAAAATGCACCGTACAACCAGAAATTTTTACTCCATATTCTACCGCTTGTTTCTGGGCTCGTAAGCCAGGAAAAGAAGGGAGTAGTGCAGGATGAATATTTATTATCTTATTCTTATAAGCTTTGATAAAATAAGAGCTTAAAATCCTCATGTATCCAGCTAAAACTACCAGTTCAACTTCTTTATTTTTCAAGGTCTCTACAATTTTTTTATCATAATCTTCTCTGTTTTTGAATTCTTTATGGTTAATATATTGAGTTTCAATATTATGCTGTTCAGCTCTTTTAAGTGCATAGGCATCAAGATTATCGCTAATCACAATCTTAATCTTTCCTTCAATTTTACCTTCTTCGATAGCCTCAATTATAGCTTGTAAATTTGTCCCTCTGCCTGAAACCAGCACCCCAATATTAATCATTAACCCTTTCTCCTTAAAAAGGTAAAAAAAGGTGCCAGGCACCTTTTTTGTCATTTTACTAAATTATTACCTGTTTATTACCTTTTATTACCTTACCGATAATATAAGAATCACAATCCATCAGTTTAAGTTCTTTTATTATCTCTAAAACTTCATTCCCATGGACAATTAATACCATCCCGATACCCATATTAAAGGTATGATACATCTCCTCATCAGAAATATTTCCTTCCTTTTGAATTAAAGAAAAAAGGTAAGATTTAGGCCAGCTTTTCTGGTCTATCTGAATTGAAACTCCTTCTGGTAAAACACGAGGAATATTTTCTATTATTCCTCCTCCAGTAATATGGGCTATCCCTAAAATCTTATATTTTTTACTGATATGCAAAATCGGTTGAACATAAATCTTGGTAGGTACTAGTAATTCTTCACCTAAAAGCCTTTTAAAAGAAGAAATTTTATCCTCTATCTTATACTTGTTAGATTCAAATAAAACCTTTCTAACTAAAGAAAAACCATTACTATGTAATCCATTAGAGGTTAATCCTACCACTAAATCTCCTTCTTTAATCTCTTTACCTTCAATTATTTTACTCCTCTCTACAATACCTACTGCAAAACCAGCCAAATTATATTCACCTCCTGGATAAAATCCAGGCATCTGTGCAGTTTCTCCTCCTACTAAAGCACAATTAGCCATTTTACACCCGGCAATAATTCCCTTTATAAGATCAATAGTTACTTTTTCTGACAATTTACCCATAGAGATATAATCCAGAAAGAATAAAGGTTTTGCTCCACAGGTAATAATATCATTAACACACATGGCTACCAAATCTATCCCCACACTATCATGTTTGTTCAAGGCAAAAGCAATCTTTAGTTTGGTACCTACTCCATCAGTACCAGAAACTAATACTGGTTCCTGGTATTTCTGTCCGGTTAAAGAAAATAATCCACCAAAACCGCCTATTTCACCGATTACACCAGGGATAGAAGTTTCTTTGATTAATGGTTTTATCTTCTCAACTATCTGATCAGCTAAGTCAATATCCACCCCAGCAGCTTTATAAAATTTGGCCATTTAATTAATTCACTTTCTTTTTTAGACTAATAGACAAGCGGGACGCCTGTCCTACGTTGGGCACGATAAATCGAGCCTATACACATTTAAAACTAAAAATGCAAAGCTACCTGTCTGCGTGCAACGCACAGGCAGAAAAGCGAAAAACCATAATTCAAAACTCAAAATCCTTTCTTTTAATTTTAAATTTTGCGTTATAGTTTTACGTTTTGCGCTTTCAGCTTTTCGCTATATTCTGTACACTCTACGCTAAACGCTATCCGCTATTTTCTTCTTCACTATATACTAAATACGATATACTATATACTAGTCTTTATACCGGATACTTTCCATCAAAGCAAGCCATGCAAAAATTATCGGCCGGGATTTCATTAAAAATACTACCTAGTCCTTCTATACTCAAATAACCTAAACTATCTGCCCCTAGCCATTCCCTCGTCTCTT
>Ga0315279_10004518_pt1 | contig 18632 bp, 17 predicted proteins | sample YL17G06_20_MG_FD_203694 | JGI IMG/M metagenome (GOLD analysis project Ga0315279, IMG submission 203694) | Sediment microbial communities from Yellowstone Lake, YNP, Wyoming, USA - YL17G06_20 | ecosystem: Environmental > Aquatic > Freshwater > Lake > Sediment | place: USA: Wyoming | collected... | reverse complement strand
CGGGGACGCGGAGCGAGGGCGATCCATCGGGTCGCCCGAACGGGGACGCGGAGCGAGGGCGATCCACCGGGTCGCCCGAATGGGAACGCGGAGCGGGGGCGATCCATCGGGTCGCCCGAACGGGAACGCGGAGCGGGGGCGATCCATCGGGTCGCCCGAACGGGAACGCGGAGCGGGGGCGATCCATCGGGTCGCCCGAACGAAATGGATTACAGGATAAGGAGCGATGATGAAATTTTCAGCAGCATGCAGCATGATGTTCATGGCCGCACTGGCGGCGGGCGCCGGCGACGCCAAACTCTCAATTTCCCCCTATGGCATGGCGCAATACCGCCTCCGCATCGAGGGCCTGGCTAACATTCCTGAAACCGGCGAATGGCTGAAATCATATTCCTATGCCAACCGTCTGGGCTACCGGATCGGCGCGAGCATCGCCCCTGATTCTTCCGTGAAGCTGCAATTCGAAATCGGCAATGATTGGGAATCCACCGAGGATGTGCATGCCCTGTATGGCAATATCGCCGGCAGGCGCAATGTTCTGACGCCTTATTTCAATAAGGCGGATGTTCAATGGGACCCCGGCTATATGCGCCTCGCGGCAGGGATCCTGCCGGTTGAAGGTTCCTGCTCCATGGATCTGATCGGCACTTCGCTCTTTTGGGGAATGTCCTATGTGGCCGCCGCGCACCTGCCGTGGGGCATTGTCGGCAATTATTCGCTGCCGGGCCTGCGCGCCGGCGCTCCTTTTATCAAGGACGAGATGAAGCTGGATTTGGATCTTTTCACCACGGTGCTCGATCAACGCACGGCACAGGCCGCCATACCGTCGCTGTACAAGCAACTGTGGAGCGCGGTAATGGTGATGGCCGATGCTCCGGTGCGCTGGCAAACGCTGACCGTTTCGCCCGAGCTGGTGGTCATTTTCAACCGCATATACCGCAACGATGCCTATGTGGCGCAGGCCGGCGATCACGAAATAAGCGGCGGAGTCAATCTGTCCTATGGCCTTGACGCAAGGACATCTTTGCGCGGCGGCGCCGGCGCTGCGCGTATCGCCAACACCAACACCTGGAGCGAACATGACAGTGTAGCCGGTCGGAATGGCGCAAAGACGCAGGCGCCCCAATGGTCCCGCTTAGGCGCCGAAGGAACGGCCGGCGTCACCATCTCGTTGGGGCATGCGAAGCTTGATTGTGACGCCGGCCTCAGCTACGACAACCTCAGCACCGATCCGAATGCCCCGACATGGTACGAATTCCTTGACGTGCGATACAGCAGGCCGCTCACGCCGCATTTCATGATCATTCCCCGCATTCGGATCTTCGGCATCACCCCGCAGGCAGGCATCGCCAAATCGGTCCGGGCATGGCCTGAGCTGGCGTTCACGGGATCGTTCTGACCGGCGTTCGCCAGAGAAGGCCGCGGCAAGCAGGCGTGATTATTCAATTCTATCCGCGGCGAAATAGTATATTCGATAGCCTTTATCTGCATTGGTTCAACCATAAAACCATTTCCAGGAGGGTTCATGCGCGGAGTCATCGCGTGTCTTGTATCGATGTGTTGTGGTTTGAGCGTGTGGACGGCGGCGGCGGATGTCGTGTTTAACGGGGACATTCAGTACCGGCTTGAGCACAATTATTATCGGAAGAACGCGAACAAAGCCAGCTACTATACATCCGGCGATTACACCAATAAATACGCGTGGAACCTGTTCATAAAAGCCAATCCGACCGATAAGCTGCTTTTAGGCGTCCGGTTCTGCAATCCCATGGGCTACAACATGGACGTGATCACCGACAACAACAAGACCCTTTTGTCAAACCCGCTTTCGGTGGCGGAATTTTACCTCAAATGGTCGCCCGCGGCCTTCTTTTCGGTGTCCGCCGGCATCATTCCGGTCACGGAAACCACCGTGCGCGACCTGACGATTTTCGAACCGAACGGCTATCTGAACCCCAATGGCTTTATCGCCATCGGCCAGTCTCCCTGGGCCGTGTATATGAACAATTCATTAAAGGGCGTTGACCTTGCTTTTGCTATCGCAAGCAGCAAGCAGTTTTCCATCGGCGCGGATTGCATTTACGCGATCGCCTCGGAATACACTCCGCCCAAGGAAGACACGACCACGGCGCTTATGGCTGAACTCGGCAAAAACCAGTACCGCGTTTTTCTCTCGGTCCCCATGGACTTTATGGACAAAATGATAAGCGCCCGGCCGGAATTTTCAATGCGCGCCAACGTCTACCGTTCCGCCGATGCCGCGAAAGCGGACCATTCGTACAGCGGCGGACTTGATGTGGGAGCAAAGCCCGTCAAAGAACTGGGACTCAAGGCCGGGTTCGCGTACGGCGGGTATTCGAACGCAGCGGTTGCCGATGCTCCGACGCATCCGGACACCATGCCCACGGGCATGCAGATCAACGCGGGCGGCTCGTACGCCCTGCCGTTCATGTCCGTGCTGCTCGATTATTCGTTCGGCATGCGCGGGGATGACAAAGCGGTAACCAAGGTTGCGCAGTTCCTGAGTTTCTGGGACTTGAAATTCCCCATTCCGATCACCAGGGTCACGCTGATCCCGCGCGTGCGCGCCTGGCTCTATACCAACGATCAGAACGATCGTATGAAAATCTGGGTGCGTCCGGAAATAAATTTGAAAGCGGGTTTCTGATCTTTGGACCAGGCTAGGGAAAGAGAAGCTCCCTCACCGCATCGGCAACGGTCTCCGGCTCGATCTTTTCCAGGCACCGGTGGTCCTCGCAGCCTTGATAGCCGTCAAAGCACGGCGCGCAATCACACTGGGCGCGGATAATTTTCCCGCGCCGGAACACCGGGGCGGTGAGCTTCGGGTCCGTGGGCCCGAATATCGCGACAACCGGGATGTCAAGGGCCGCGGCCGCATGCGCCGCGCCGGAATCATTGGCCACGATCAGATCGCACTCCGCCATCTGACGCAGTAATTGCGGCACCGAGCCGGACGCTACGATCCTTACCGGCAGATGCGCCGCGATCGAGAGCATGCTCCGCTCTTCGCGCTCCTCCACAAGAAGCACCGGGACCATTGCCGGCTGCGCGGCAAGGATCTGAAGCAGCGCGCGGAATTTTGGCGCGGGCCAGCGTTTGAATTCATACCCCGCGCCCGATCCCGGGCAGACCCCCACGATCCTCTTCGCCGGGTCGCGTGGCGTCAAAGTTATGCGCAGCGAAAGCGGGTATGACAACGGCGCTTCGTCGCCGCCGCGTCCCAGGCCCCGGCAATTGACAACCGTCGTATGCGCCGGCGGCAGCAACGCATACGGCCTCGAGTATACCGAATGTCCGCCGGCCGCATCCGCGGGATGGCGCGGGCCGATGCGGACCGACGCCCGCGAACAAATCGCGCACCACTCGGCGAGCACGCTATAAACGCCCTGTTTGTTGACATAGGCGATATTCCACCCTTTGAGCGAATGCCACAGCAGCGCGGCCGGGTTATTTTTTGCCCCGGGGACCGCGGCATCGAATTCCACGTTCGCCGGCTCCAGCGATCCTTCCATCCACGCAACGCACATATGCGCGTGCGGATAGAGCGCGCGCACACGCCGCAATGCCGGCAGCGCCATCAGCCGGTCGCCCAGCCCGCCGCAGATGATGCACAGGATCCGGCGCGGCGGAATGGTCGGGTCCGCTTCCGGCAGCAGACGCGAAAGCATGGCGGCGAAAAGCCGCAGGCGCCAGCGGAGAAAATTCGCAATGAAGGGAAGGCGGGTCATGATAATCGATCTCTCTCGTAATATACGAAATGAACATGCGCGGCAAACAGTCATTCATTCCCCCCTTGCCGCTCTCGGAATTATTTTAGAATGCAGGTCAGCATTTCCGTCTTTCGAATTCCAAAGCGAATTCAAGGCCCAATCCATGGCGTATATCGGTATCGGCTACACCGGCGACGATGATGCCTTCCTGCGCAACCAGGCCGAAGTGAACGGCGCCTGGCTCAAAGGCGACCGTATTCCGCGTTTTTTCGGCGACCGGTTCGTCATACTGTATGATTCAAACACCGCGCGCGAATTCGCCAAGAAATGCCGCGCCGCGGCAGCGGCGCGGACCATCACGGTCTTCCCCATGGAACGTCCGCTGGACTGAAACGAACGCATCATGCTTGACTTTTCCGATAAACTCGAATCACCGAAGATCCTGACGCTCCTTTCCCGCGCAATCCCCTATTACCTTCAATCATGGCACGATCACGGCGACGGGACCGGCCTGTTCGGCACGACGGACCCGCAGGAGTTCAACATGCGGGCCGTGGCATCGTCATCACCGGTCATCGAATATGTGGTGCGTCCGCATCTGAATATCCTCTGCATGCTGGCGGCATACCTCAACACAGGTCGCGATGACGCGCTTGCAGGCGTGCTCTCCCGCGACGAGCTTCTTGATAAAATGAATAAGGGGCTGCGGTGGGCGTGCGAGACGCACGTGACCGGCACCTATGACGTGGACGCCTTCCTGCAGCGCAAGCGCTGGGGCGAAAACTGGCGGAGCGGCCTGTGGAGTTCGATGCTGGCCCTTGCCGTCTTCCTGTCGAAACAGCACATTGAACCCGATCTGGTGGAAAAAGCCTCGGCCATCCTGGCGCATGAGGCCGACCGGTTTATCGATCTGTCGCCGCCCACCGGATGCGAGATCGATACCAAGGTCGAAGAGAATGCCCAGGACTCGATGGTGCTGGCCTGGGCCATTGCCATGTTGCCAACGCATCCTCATCATGACCGATGGGAGCGCAGTCTTAGGCTCTGGGCGCTCAATATCGCTTCCTGCATCCAGGACAAAGCCGATCATACCGAATACTTCGGCAGATCAGTCTCCCAGCAGGTGGTCACACGAACGCTTTTTCCGGATATGACCGCCGAAAACCACGGTTTTTTCCATCCGCTGGTCATGTCGTATTCCATGTGGGTGGTGCTGGCCATGGCGGCCTATGCGTTCCATGGCCTTGAGCCCCCGTTCTACCTGCGCCGCAAACACCACCAGGAGACCTTCGATATCCTTTTGCGGTTCTGTCTTCCCACAGGCATGCTGTACGAACCCGGAGGACAGGACCTGCCCATGTTCGTGCCGCGGCCGTTCTGCTTTGCCTGGGGCCTGTGGAACAACGATCCGCGCGCGCTGCGCATGACCGGCCGGCTGCTGTCATGGATGGACGCGCTGGCGTCCACCGAGGCGTCCGCAACCGGCCAGTGGGTGCTGGGTTTCAAGCCCGTTTGCGAAGGATGGGAGCTGTTTTTTCAAAGTCAAGTCGGCTTCGAACTGGCCCTGCTGGCGGTGATGCCTTGCGAAAAGGAGATCCGGTTTTATTCGTCGGGCCAGATCGAAAACGCCGTGGACACGCGGCGCGTCTACCCGCACATCCAGATCTGCTACCGCCGTAACACACGCGCCACGCGCAGCGTGGCCTGGAAGGCCATCGGCAACCACCCCCTGGTATGCCTCAACATACACGACATGCCCGAGCTGATCGCCGCGTACAAGGCCGAACTCCTGGGAATACCATCAGTCAAGGAAACAACGGCATCATGGGAAGTATTGTTCCACCACGATCGTCTGCTGAAGGACGGCTTTGACACCTTCGGCCGCATCGCCTATTACGACGACGCCCATGAGCCGCTCATGCGGCGCGACATCCGGGTGATCACCTGGGGCGACGACGGGCTGGTGGTCTTCGACCAGATCACGGCCGAACGCGACCTTTACTTCAACGAACAGTACCTGTCCCCCGTCTACCTGGTCAACGACCACTGGACCAACAACAAACTCGCGTTTACCAGCGGGTCCCTGCGCGAAAGCTTCGCGGCAAGCGAAAAGAAGCACCGCGAAATAAGCTGTCCGTCGTTCTGGGCCAGCGTTGAGAGCATGCTTCTGTTCCAGTTCCTCTGGGGCCGCACCAAAGGTCTCATTTACCTTCCCGGCGGCGAGCGCAATGCGCCGCCCTACTGGCAGAACTGCCGTCTTGACATGATGGCCATCCGCACCGAAGGCATGCAGGCCGCCGCGGGCTCCGTCCTTTACAGCGTCGGGTATTACGTGGGCGCAGGCAAAGGCCCAAGGCCGTTCAAGGCCAGCGGCGCGGCAGGGGAATTCTTTAAAGGCCTGGTCATTATGGACGGGAAGAATACGGTAGGACTGGATTGAGAGAGAGGCCAGAGGCCAGAAGCCAGAGACCAGAAGCCAGAATGAAGCCAGAATATCGGAGCAAAATGCTTATGTACTTCGCTCACACTGCAGAGCCCAACTGGTATCTGATTGGCTTTCAGGCCCAGAGGGCCGGCATGTTTGTAGAAATTGACGATAGAAATCGTCGGAGCCCCATAGGGGCGGCATATTCTTGGTGCGCTGCAGTCACATGCCGGTCCGATGGACCTCTCAGCGGTCGAGCATATTCCTTTTTCTACAAACATGTCGCGCCTACAGCGCTAATCGCAAATAAAAACCATCGAGTGTGAGCCAAGTACATAAGCATTTCGGAGCAAATTATGAGATTGCGGTCCGCTGAGGATCTGATCGTGTATCAAAAGGCTTATCGGCTTGCAATGTAAATATTTTGAATAGGGGTATCCCTTTCATTCAGGTTGTTCATTTTTCCCATGCCGGCGGGATGAATCCACGCCTCTGGGGAGAGCAAAGCCCGATGCCTGCTCCGCCGTAGCTTCTTAGCGGAGGCGAGAATCGGGCTGGAACACCTGGATTGAACCGGTTTTAACCGGTTTTTCTCTGCCCAGAGATGGGTTTCAACCCATCGAATGGGGATGCGGGCAAAATGCTTGGTTCAATGATTCGTGAACCCGAAAAATTCATAACGCGCAGTATACTCTAATTCCGATTCTGGCTGGCCTCTGGTCTCTGGCTTCTGGCCTCTGGCCTCTGGCTTCTGGCCTCTGAAATGCAAACCCTCGTCTATCATGCCGGCGCGCTGGGCGATTTCATCACCGCCTTTCCGGCGCTTTCGCACTGGCGCAGGTCCCACCCCGGCGAGCGGATTGTCCTTTTTGGTAAGCCGGCATGCGGCGATCTCGCGCGCGCGGCGGGATTGATTGACGAAGTGCGCGATGTCACCGCCGCGCGATACGCCCCGCTCTTTGCCGATGGTCCGCCCGCCGCGGCGCTGGATGAACTCCGCGAATGTACGCACGCGATCGCCTTCGCTTCGCCCGCATCGCCGCTGGTGGCCAGCCTGAAAAAAGCCGGCATCGCCGATGTGCGCGCCCACGATCCCTTCCCAACGGAACGCATTCCCGCAAGCCTGTATCATCTGCGCTGGATAGCGGGAAATCCGGATCTGCCGGCCATAGATGCCGTCCCCACGATCCAGCTTCGCGATGACTCCCGCGAACGCAGGGGGCGCCGGATCGCCTTGCATCCCGGCAGCGGCAGCGCCATCAAAAACTGGCCTGTTTGCTATTTCGTAAACCTGGCCCGGCGATTGAAGTCCGACGGATATTCGCTGATCTGGATCGCCGGGCCCGCGGAGGAGCGAACGGATATTCCCGCCGATGTTGAGCTGCTGCGCGATATGCCGCTTTCAGGTCTGGCGCAGGAACTGGCCGCATGCTCGCTTTACATCGGCAACGATTCCGGTATCACGCATCTTGCCGCTGCCGTGGGAACACCGACCATCGCGCTCTTCGGCCCTTCGGACGCACGCATATGGGCGCCGCAAGGCGGGCATGTCGAGGTTGTCAGACGAAACTTCCCATGCGCGCCCTGTCTTCCTGGCGGAAAAACGCAGTGCGACCGCCGGTGCATGGAGACCATCACGGTGGAGGATGTGTATTCGGCGTGCAGGCGGGTGGGGTGCAGAATTCTCCCCTTCTGTTAATAAAGCTCACTATGCGAAAACCATGTCTGGAAACAACGTCCCATAACCTGTCGAAGTCTTTGCCGATTTCATCTTCCGAATGCGCGTCGGAACCGACGGTCACTTTCCTTCCGCCCTGCGCAGAATACCTCCGGCAGATGCTGTCGCTGGGATACGGCTCGGAATTCCCTTTTCGTAATGGCGAGCTGTTCAATTCCAGCGCTATATCTCTCCTGACAATTTCTCCCAGGATTTCGTCTATCATATCCGCCGGCTCATGGGTCCTTCCCAGATACCGCTTGGGGAAATCGATATGCGCCAGCGCATCAAATCCGCCGAGCGCGACCGTCTTCATTACCTCGCCATAATACATCTCAAAAATCGCCTCAAGACTGTAGCGCAACAGAATATCCTTTTCGGCAATCCACTGGTCCGCAAACCAGTGAACGCTGCAGAGAATGAAGTCGAAATCCATGCGCTGGAATTTCTCGAATTCCGCGGGATACGAATGGGGCTCCGAAAACTCAATCCCGCGCAAAACCGTCAACCGCCCCGAATACTTTTCCCGGGCCTGCCGTATCTCGCGCGAATAGCGCTCAGGATTGAAGTACTGGAATCCACTGTCCTTCGGGTTCATATCAAAATGCTCCGTGAAACAGATCCTCTCGAAGCCTTTTGCGATAGCGGACGCGCACATGGCATCGATTGAGGCGGTGGAATCACAGGAAATTAATGAGTGGACATGGGAGTCGTGGGTGATGGGCAGACTATTGTTCATAGGGAATTTTCAGGATTATGGGCGCATAGCGGTTCGCTTGACGAGCCAACTGCGGAATTGGCGCTACCCATAATACTACCCGTCAATGGCGCCTATTCCCGACAATCTTCAAACTACCTGAAGCTTGACCTCTCTGCCAATGGCATGAGCAAAACGCTCAATTCAAGAATACGAAATATGTCACCAGTAAATGCTATCCGAGCTTCCTAAATACCGACAGGCTCAGGGTGCGGTCACGCGGATAGGATCAACTTGAACGCAAATTCGTATTATATGCCGCGCCATGCGCCCACCGCTTTCCTGCACCTGCGTTCATTCGTTTTCTCGCACGTTCGTTCATTCACCCTCCCCGGATCACATCAATCGGGTTCAACCGTGCCGAGTTGCGCGCGGGTAGAAATGCCGCGATGGTCCCGGCCGCCGTGGCGATGGCGATTGACAGCAGAAACAGCGATGGTTCTATTGACAATGGAAATAGCGGTTTGCCGTTGGTCTTTGCCGTTGCCGATAGAAACGCCGATATCAGCCAGTATCCGGCAAAGCACCCCAGCAGTGAACCGATGAAGCCCAGCACGCCGCCCATGATCAGAAAGACGCGGCCGATGACGGCCCGCGTGCATCCCATGGCCTTGAGGATGCCGATCTGGCGGGATTTTTGAATGGCCGACACGGCCAGCACACTCGAAATGCCCAACGTCACGGCGATCAGCACCAGCACCTGGATCAGGTTGGATGAGCCGCTCTGGCTTTTAAGCGCGGACAACAGATTGGCGTTGCTCTCCTGCCAGCTCGTCCACTTTACATACGGGTAACTGCCTTCGAGCGCGCGGGCGATGGTTTCCGCCTCAAAGACCCGCGGCACCTGCAGTTCGATGCCGGTGACCCCGTCCACGTCTAAAAGCGCCTGCGCGCGCGCAAGCCGCATGACGACCCACGTCTGGTTGACGGGTTGCGATTCAAGGTCGAAAACCCCCTGCACGGTGAAAACGTCGCCGCCGCCCGACGCCGTGGCGATGCGCACGGTCTTGCCCGGCTCAAGGCGCAGATCGCGCGCGAGTTCGGACCCGATCAGAATGCCCGAAGAATTGAGTCCGGCCGATCCCCGGATGATGCGGCTTTTAATCTTGTAAATCGAATCGCCCTGCTCCAGGGGAAAACCGCGCACAAGGACCGATTGCGATTTGTCGCCCTTGTACATGAATGCGGGCTTTTCCACCACCGGGCAGACGGTGGTGAACCATCCGGTGGCCGCGCACTGGCGCACGATCGGCTGCCAGGCGATGATCGGCTTGTCACGGCCGGCGCTGCTGACCACCCGGGTCATGGTGGGGACGCTGTCGGCCAGGATGGAGACGGGCAGAACATCGGGCGCCGAAGCGGTAATATGCGGGGCGGCGCCTACCGTGCGGTTGATCAGGTCTTTTTGCAGCCCGCCGATGAGCGCGGACAGAAAGATCTGCACGCCGATGCCCACGCTGATGGCGACCGCGATGAGGACGGTCTGTAGCTTCCCTTCGCGCAGGAAGCGGAATGCCACGCTCAATTCGAACATCAATGGTATTCCTATTTCCGCGCGAGTTTGACGCGCGCGCCGTCGACAAGCCCCGCCGCAAGCACCACCGTGTCGCCCGCGTTAAGGCCCGAATCGACCAGCACATCGCCGTTGCCCAGCTCCCGCGCCGCGATCGTACGCCGGCCGGCCCTTGGACCTTGCTTCACGAAAATTTCGTCGCCGGGCCTGGCAAAGCGGACAAACCGTTGCTGGACAATAAGGGAATTCGGGACCGTTGCGGTGATAATTTCGGCGGAAACCGTCTGGTCGGGCAATGCCTGCCCCGCGTTTCCCGCAAGAGCAAGCTGCACGGTGACCGTTCCCCGGGAGGCGTCCACGAACGGCACGATATCGCGGACGGTCGCATCAAAGACCGCGTCCGGCGAGCCGGGAACGGTCACTTTCGCCCGCTGCCCGACTTTGATGCGGCCGACCGCGTCTTCGTCCACCAGCAGCTCCACATGCGTGGTCGTATCGGCGGGCAGGAATTCGCATACCACGGTTCCGGGCGGGACCAATTCTCCTTTGTTATGATATATCTTCACGACCATGCCGTTTTCCGGCGCCATGAGGGCCGACCGGAAAAGCGCGATCCGCGCATCATCGAGCATCGCCCGCGCCTGGGCAACCTGCGTCTGCAACAGCTGCGTTTGCGTGCCGCCAAGGGCCGCGAGATTCGTCTGTGCCGCCCGGCGCTGGGACACGGCCAGATCATACGCCTGCTGCACCTTGTCAAGTTCGGCCCGGGCCAGCGCGCCCTGATCGAAAAGCGCCTTCTGGCGCGACAGCTGTTTCTGCGCCGCGTCCTCGGAAAGCCGGGCCTGGTTCACCGCCTCCTGCGCCTGCGCCTGATCGGTGGTTGACGCTTTGGAAAGGTTGATTTCCGCGGTCCGCACGGCCATCTGCCGCTGGGCCACCATGCTCTGTTCTTCGCGGTTGTCCAGCACCGCGAGCGTCTCCCCCATGGTCACGGCCGCGCCTTCGCGCACGGCAATCCGCGCGATGATACCGTTTTTCATGAAGGAAAGCGGGACGACCTTGCTTCCCGCGATGCGGCCATTGGCCAGCACCGTTTCCAGCGCATCGCGGTTCTCGACCACGGCCCATTGGACCGCAACGGCCTTCGGGCGGAAAAGCCACGCGCCGGCCGCAAAAATGATCGCCGCAATCAGGACCCACAGAACCGGCCTGCTGATGGGGAATCCGGCCGCTCCATTCATGAAAACCTGCCTTCGTATGATGGACAATCGATAATCGCGTTCACTCGATTTCGGTGCTGCCGCGGTACACCTGGTTGGCCGGCCCGGTCATGAAGACCGGGTGCGTGGGATCGCCGTCCCATTCGATGAAAAGATCGCCCCCCAGGAGATGGACCGTGACCGTGTTCCCGTTCTTGCGGTTCAATACGCCCGCCACCACGCTGGCGCAGGCGCCGGTGCCGCAGGCCATGGTCTCGCCGCAGCCGCGCTCCCATACGCGCATGTTGATTTCCGAATCGGAGAGCACCTTGACAAACTCTATATTCGCTTTTTTCGGGAAAAACGGGTGCGTCTCGAGCTTGCCGCCGTAACGATGCACCAGCTCGTCGGTCAATTCGTCCGCATAGATCACCGCGTGCGGATTGCCCATTGAAACGGCCGTGACCGAAAACGTTTTGCCGTCCACCGAAAGCTTTTCGCCGATGATCGGCCCGCCGTCTTTGTTCACCGGGATTGCCCGGCCGGAAAGCACCGGCGCGCCCATGGTGACGCGGATCCGGTCGCCGGCATATTCGGTGCGGATCACGCCGGCCTTGGTCTCGATGGTGAGTTTCTGCTTCTGCGTCATGCCCATATCGCGAAGATACACGGCAAAACAGCGGATGCCGTTCCCGCACATCTCCGCTTCGGAGCCGTCGGCATTGATGATGCGCATTTTGTAATCACAGCGCTCCGAGGGCAATACCAGAACAATGCCGTCGGCGCCGATGCCGCGGCGCCGGTCGCACAAACGCGGCGCGGCGGCGGATAGAAGCGGTATCCTGCCTTCGGCGATGTCCTGCGTCACGATGAAATCGTTGGCGCAACCTTCCATTTTGGAGAAATTCATGGGTCGCTCCCTGCAGGTCTGATCTTAAAATAAATGCAGCCTTGCCGCGGACAGAAGGGCATAGGGCGGAAAGATCAGCCCTGCCGTTGATGCGCCGGATCACTCAGAATGCGCAAAGGAAATATTTCTATTCTTGAAATCAATAGAAACGCCGAAATTGCTCAGGATATCGTTTCCGATGAATCCGCTGATTCCGATTCTTGACTTAAAGTAGCCGAATTCGATTTCGGCGTTTTGGATTGAATCATCACCAAGGCGGATAAAATCGATGCGTTGGCACACAACTTCCTGCGTTCCGTCACCGACACCAAATAGCCGACGGATTTTAGCGGGTTTACAATAGTTGAACTGTATATAATCGATATCTATGGCAGTTGTTGCGGAACCCGTATCAAGAATGCAATTGTCAATTCGTACCATCAGCCCATCGTATTGAATTTCGACTGGAAGCCAGATCAACCCATTCCGGAACTCGAAGTTCATCGCATTATTCCCATAAAGGCCACATCTTCCACTATGAAATCATCGGGCGTATTCGGAAGCGAATAGATGACCTTTTTCCCCATTGCCGCTTGTTCTCGATATGCTTTCATGATAGCCTTTACATCGTCGCTCGTTTCCAGGACATCACCGCTGATAATTCTTGATTCTTTTTCAGATAGCTTCTCTTCAATGACATTTTCCAGAAGGACAAACCTGTTTGGAAATTGTTTTCGAATATCGATCCATCTCATGCAATACCTCCAGCAAATGGCATTTGCGTCTAAAATAAATCGGGGATTATGAGGTCACTTTGGATTTGAATGAGATCGCTTCATCCGTTCTACCAGCTCTGCACCGAATTCTGCATTATCTGGTCCACGATATTGGTTTCCGCCTTCTGGCGGCCCTGCTCTTCGCGGCCGGCTTTGAAGTCATAGTAGCCTTCGCCGACGATCGTGCCTTTGTAAATCGGCTCGTTTTTGCGGTTGTCCATGAAGATGACTTCCACGGTGATGCGTACGCCGTATTCGGTGATATCCACTTTTTCAATGGATTCGCGGCTGAAGGTATGGGGATAATTGGAATAGCTCATGACGCGGCCCGTAATCGTGGCGTCGCCGGTGTTGGTGACCAGGCGCAGAAGGTTCATGGAACGCACGCGCTCGGTGAGGCTGGCGGTGATCTCCTCGGCCACGCCGGGCTGGAGGCATTCGTTGGTGAAAAGCGGGACATCAACGGTTTTCAGGTGCGCGGGCAGCGTGGAACCGTTGAAGGTGTAAATGCCGCAGGAGAAAAGATAAAAAAGCGCGAAGATAATTAATACTACAGAAACGCTTTGTTTATTGGGCATCATTGATCACGGATTCTTTCGTTAGCAATCGAGCTCCATGCATTACGCGCAGTACATATACAGTTTCATCGGCAATTCTGAAAATTATCCGATATTTTTTAAATACGAAGTGACGGAAATTCGTGCCTAATAACAGGTTTTCTTGAATCAATGGGTATTTCGCCGGATAGATTTCAAGCGAAAGAATATGCCTCTCGATTTGATAGATAAATTCAGCAGCATTTTTAACACTATCATTGCTGATATACTCAAAAATGTCCGATAGATCAGCGGCAGCGAACGCGGACAATTCAATCTTATATTTTTTTAGCACGTTTGAATTCTTTAAAAAAGGTACGCGCATCGTGGGTACGCCCGGCGCGGATGTCTTCTTCGGCTGGAATCAGCGCTCGAAGCGTATTCATCGCATCCATTGTTTTTTCGTATTCAAGTGCATCCAATAAAACAGCTTCGGCTTTCCCATTGACGGTTAATACAATTGCGCGCTTTGTCATGTGCATCTGATTTAGCAAATCGCTCGTATTTCGCTTAAGATCAGTAATAGACCGGATGTCTTTGGTTATGCTCATCGTTGTCATGGGGACTCCCGCCATCGTTAAGGGTATAAGATCGCATCAAATATAGCATTATATAATCATTATATAATAATACTATTCGGTGCTAATATAATGCAATCTTTTATCCAATAAAAAACCTTTCCACTTCCCTCAGCATTTCCTCCCCCGTCTCAAACATCCGGAAATCGGTGTTCAGCGCCCTCACGAAATGTTTCCCGTATCCCTTGGTGACGATCCTGTTGTCCAGCACGATCAGCGCGCCTCGGTCGGTGACCGAGCGGATCAGCCGGCCCGCGCCCTGCCGGAATTTGATGATGGCCTCGGGCACCGAGAATGTCATGAACGAATCCCCGAACTCTGCTTCGCACCGGTCGCAGATCGCCTTGACAAGAGGGTGCGTAGGCACGGGAAACGGCAGCCGCGCGATTGCCACGATCTCGCAGGTTTCACCGGGCGCGTCAACGCCCTCCCAGAAGCTGTCGGTGCCCAGAAGGATGCCGCCTTTGGACTGCTTGAAAAGGTCGAGGGTCGCATGCCGGTTACCTGAAATGTTCTGGGCGAATAGTTTGGATTTATCGATGTCCGGCAACCCCTTGAGCGTGCCGTAGACCTCCTGCAGTGTGGACACATTGGTAAAGAGCACCAGCATGTTCTTCCCGAGCCGGCGCGACATGGCCGCCACGGTCTGCGCCACGGCAACGGTAAAGCCGGGCGACAGGGGGTCGGGCAGCGAAGCGATGGTCCCGGCGATCAACTGGCTACCCGTAAAGGGCGTGGGATACGATTGCATACGCGTGCGCGCTTCGTGGCGCTGCGTAAGCCCCAGTTTGCGGCGCACGTAATCCATGGTATCGCCTACCATGAGCGTGGCCGAGGTAAAGACCACCGCTCCTCCGCTCTGGTCCCATACCGACGCCAGCATATCGCCGATGTCAAGCGGCACGCCGCACAGCTTGACCCAGCCCTTGTCGTGGTCGCCCTCGCACCAGAAGACATGGTCGTCGGTGACGCCCGCGCTCGCATACGACAAGTCTGCCTTGAGTTGCGACGTTCGTTCGCCGCACATGGTGATTTCGCCGGCCAGTTCCTCCCAGGCCTTTACGTCGTCTTTTTCCGCCAGACACAGGCCGAAATGGCGGAGCGTGTCCTGGATCTCGGCAAGCGTCGCGTCGGTTTCCCCCAGCGCTGCGCTCCCGTCGAACGGCCGGTCGCGGTAGCCGATCTGGAACTGCGCGGTATTCTGCCGGCGCCGCGCCCAATCCCGCACATCGGCCTGCCATTGGGCGGCGCTTTTGCGCAAGCGTTTGACAAGCGGCGCAAGCGCTTTCGCCGCTTTCGCGGAATCCGCGTCTTTGGCGCCCGCATGCTCGGTCCGTTTGGCCGCATTATTGACAAATTCAAGATACAGATTGAAGCGGTTGGTGTCCACTTCCACGCGCAGGTAGCGGTGGCCGCACGACTCAAGGTGGTGCGCCTCGTCGAATATGATGGGACCGATTTTGCCTAAAAACGACGATGCCGCGCAGATCTCCGAAAAGAAAAGCGCGTGATTGATCACCACCAGGTGCGAACAGAGCGCTTTCTGGCGGGCATGCAGCAGAAAGCAGACGTCGGCAAGCGGGCACTGCCGGCCTTTGCAATCGTGCGTTTCCGCCGACACCAGGTTCCACACGCGCGTGAACCATTTGCGGTTGAACTGGTTCTGTTCTTCGATATCGCCGGTCTGCGTCTCCTCGGCCCAGCGGATGAGCGGCAGCACGCCCGCGCGCTCGCGCGGGGAAAAATTACCAAGCTCGCTGCCGATAAGCTGAATATAGCGCAAGCGGCACAGATAATTGGCGCGGCCTTTAAGCACCGCGGCGGTAAGCCCCTCGCCCACGACAGACTTGACAATAGGTATATCGTTGGAAACCAGCTGGTCCTGCAGATTGCGCGTGTGGGTGGACACGAGCACGCGGCAGGAATTCTTGAGGGCAAAGAGCGCGGCGGGGATACAATAGGCCAGCGACTTGCCGGTGCCGGTGCCGGCTTCGGCGGCGAACAATTCGCCGCCGTTGAGCGCGCGCGCCACGCTCTGGGCCATGTCGGCCTGCGAAGGACGCGGCACATACCCGGAAAGCGAACGGCCAAGCGCGCTGTTGGCCGCGAAGAGCGCCGCCACCTCTAGAATGTCAATCGGCCCGTATTCCTCGGGCGGCGAAAGCCGGCGGGGAAGGTCGGGAAACGGCCGGGCAGGCCGGTCCGGCACGCGGCCGTGGCCGTCAAGGGACTTGAACAGCAGGTCCTTGAGCACCGAATGCGGCGCGAAAAGGGCCATCTTCCTTCTGATGAACGGCGCGATCTCGCCGATCCTGCGGATCAGCGCCACGGCCACTTTGCCCGAGGCTTTCGCATCGTCAAGCGCCCGGTGCGCGTTATCGAGCGCCGTGTCAACGGAATGCGACACGTATTTGAGCGAATACGCTCCCAGCTTCGGCAGCACGATGCGCGCCAGCAGCGCCGTATCGATTGCCGGATTGGTAAGTTTGGGCCTGCCCAGGCGCCTAAGCTCTTCCGATAAAAAGCCGGTGTCGAAATCCACCTGGTGCCCGCAGACGGCGGCATCGCCGATGAATTCGAGCAATCGGGGGGCAACATCGGCAAACGCGGGCGCGCCGGCCACATCGGCGTCGGTGATGCCGGTGAGATCGGTGATTTCGGCCGGAATGGCGGCGCTGGGATTGACAAACGTCGAAAACTCGGCGGCCGGTTCGCCGCGAATGAATTTCACCGCGCCGATTTCGATGATCCGGTCACGCTTGTCGTCAAGGCCGGTGGTCTCGCAGTCAATGGCCACGAAATCGGGGACCGGGGGTGAATCCGCATCTTGGTCGCCGCGGCGCGGGCCGGTCCGCCGGTCGGCATGGCGCGATGCCATAGCGGCCGACCGCGCCTTGCCGGCCATCGCCGACAGCGTCTTTTTTGATTCGGAATCGGGAAGAAGATCGGAAAGTCGGGGCATCCGATGCCGCTTTCATGCGTTTGGGAACGGGTTAAAATAGATGATGGTGCGAAAAACCGGATGATGCGCGCGCACGGCGGACCACATGGCGCGCCCGCGATCACCCCATGCGCCGCCAGGCCTGCATCATTGAATTCCGCAAAGGACGCATGATTTCCATGACGTCCTCGCGGTCTTCGTCGGCGCCGCGCTCCAGCAGCAGGTAGGCATAGTCATAGAGGTAAAAGAGGCTTTGCGTCAACCGATCGCCCTCGTCCAAACGCAGGGCGCTCTCGAGCTGCGCCAGGATGTTCTGCGCTTTATCAAGCAATGGCCGCCGGTCCGCGCCGTGCCTGCCGGCCGCGGCGACCAGCGCGATGCACCGCTCATGCAGCATGCAGATCGCCCTGGGCTGGCTGGCGGTGCGGACCTGCCAGTCGGCATAATAGCGGGAAACTTCGGGTTGACCGGTGCGCAACATACGCTGAATCCGCCATGTTCGATCCGGGCATGAGGCTGTCTTCCCCGCAATGGGGAAGACAGCCCAAACGGAACGAGAGCGACCCTATTTCAGCAATCCCAACAGGTGATTATAGCTGATCTCATTGAATCGCGCGAAGGTTTTCGTGCCGCCCTGGTATAGGATCTGCTGTTGCACCAGATCGGCCAGCCCTTTGGCCATGTCCTGATCGCGCAGCGCCGATTCGGCCGCCTGGGTATTGATTTCGGCCACCGACAGATTGTTGATGGTCGATTCAAGCCGGTTCACCATGGCGCCGATATTGCTTCGCTGCGTATGCAGCTGATCGAGCGCGGCATCGATGGCGGTGAGCGCGGTGGAGGCGCCGGCACTGCTGGCAATTGACGTGCCGGCAACTCCAAGGCCGACGGCGGTCATATCATTCTTCGGCAGTGTGATCTGATCGCCCGCATTCGCGCCGACCTGCGCCTGGGCGGTCCCGGAACCCAGTCCTTGACCCGCGGCAACCTGCTGGGTATTGAATTGCGTGGCTTGCGGGATGCGATTGATTTCCTGCGTGATCTGCTGGTATTCGGTGTCCAGCATGCCGCGCTGCTTGTCGGTGAGCGTGTCATTGCGCGCCTGGATGGCAAGCTCACGCTGACGTTGCAGCATGCTCTCCACCTCCGTGCCGGCGCCTTCGGCGATATTCAACGCGGACTGGGTGTCCACGGCATTTTGCGTGGCCATCTTAAAGCCGCGAATCTGCGTGCGCAACTGTTCGGAAACAGCCAGGCCCGCCGCGTCGTCGCTGGCGCGGTTGCTTCGCTGGACGGTGGAGAGACGTTCGAGGATTTTCTCGAGGGCGCGGCTGGTTTTATTAAGTGCGCCGGTCCCGATGGCCTGCTGGCTGGCAAGCCCCAGTGTGCCAAGATTGGAGACTTGCATAGAGCACCTCCCTGTTTGTGTGAAACGTTTGTTGACTCATAACTTCCCCTGTTATGAATTGTCGGCAGATTTAGCGAAAACTTTAGTGAAAAATGAAGATAT
>Ga0315279_10004517_pt1 | contig 18633 bp, 11 predicted proteins | sample YL17G06_20_MG_FD_203694 | JGI IMG/M metagenome (GOLD analysis project Ga0315279, IMG submission 203694) | Sediment microbial communities from Yellowstone Lake, YNP, Wyoming, USA - YL17G06_20 | ecosystem: Environmental > Aquatic > Freshwater > Lake > Sediment | place: USA: Wyoming | collected... | reverse complement strand
AGCGGCTCGCCCGGATTCCGGAGGGCGGCCTTCACTTCCTTGCTTTGAGGCAGGATGACGGGCACGTCGGGAACGAACGCCGGGTCCGCCGCGATCTTGAAGGCGTAGGCCTGCTTGCAGGGCCGTTTCTCCTCGGCCTGAAGCGCGTCGGGCATGGAGATGACCAACCTCCTGGCCGTCGTGTCGTATCTCCACTGCAGCGGTTCGGAATAGCCGATGAGGAGGACCCGCGAGCCTTCGAGCGGGCGCACCGTGCGGAGTTCGAGCGTATTGCCGGGCCATTTCTGGCTGATGGCGTAAACCGTCTTGCCGTCCTTCGACTGCGTGTAGCGGATATCGTCGCCCTCCTTCCAGTTGGCGCCGGGCCGGGGGCGTGTGCCGTAGATGGCCTCGCCGTTGACGCGGAGCCACGCGCCGGCGTATTCGAGGTTCTCGACCGCCGCGGGGTGCCATGTGCCTTTTTCATTGGGGCCGATGCCCACCATGAAGTTGCCGCCCTTGGACACCGTGTCCACCAGGTTCTTCACGATCCACGGACCGCCCTTGTGGTTGGCGGCTTCGGGTTCGTAGGAGAACGAGCGACCGAGGGGATAGATGACCATCCACGGCATGTTGGTGTTTTCCTTGGCGCCGGGCACGAAGCCTTCGGGCGTGTAATAATCGCCGTAGTTGCCGATGCCGCGGCAGCGGAACATGACGTCGGGCTGGATCTTGCGCGCCATCCCGATCGTCTCGCGCATGTGGGGCCAGACCGTCGGGCCCATCCACTGGTCCAGGCACATCATGTCAATCCGTCCGTAGTTGCTCAGGAGCTCGAGGATCTGGGCGCGATGGCGCGCGAGCATCCGGTCGGTTTCCTCGGGCGTCGGGTCGGGGGCGATGAAATCGCCTTTGCCGGGGGCATAGCCGTATTTCTCGGGGTGCGCCTTGGCGTCGGGGGTCTGGACGGGATGGTCGTTGTAGGGGCGGAAATCGGCGTCGTACCAGTCGGGGTGGGAGAAATAGAGGTCAATCCTAATGCCGTACTTGTGGGCCGCGTCACAGAGTTCCTTCACGATGTCGCGCTTGAAGGGCGTTTCCATGATGCTGTAGGCGAGATCGCAGTCCTCGAGCTTCGGCCCGCCGGGAGCGGCCCAGTTGACGCGCTTCTTGACGCGCGTTTTGGTGTCGAACATGGAGAACCCCTCGTGGTGCTTCGAGGTGAAGGCGAAGCATTTCAGACCGGTGCGCTTGAAAAGCTCCATCCACTCCTCGGCGTTGAAATCCGTCGGGTTGAGCTTCTTGTAGAGCTCCTGGTACTCCTGCTTCTTCTCATAGGAGTAGTTCAGGAACGGCCACGACTCGCCGGGTTGGCCCCAGATGGAGTAAATGCCCCAGTGGATGCGCACGCCGTACTTCATGTCGCGAAAGGCCTCGTGGGCGGCCTCGGAGGCGTGCCGGTAGCCCGGCTCGGGTTCTTCCTCGACGTAATACGCCACCTTCTGGAGGTGTGCGTCGGTCTCTGGAAGCCGGATATTGCGCTCCTTCTCTGTTTTGTCCCCGTCGCCCTGACACAACACCACCGCGGGGATGCCCAAGATAAGGCACGCCAAAAGGGTCGTGTATAGGTTCCATCCCATGATCGGGTACTCCTTTCCGGGGCGGCCCCTTTGGCCGCTTTGGTGAGAGGATAAGGGTGGGTAACATGCCTGCTTACGACTCGTGTGCGTCTTTGTGACCCCCGCCATCCGCGATTCAAGACTGCGGCGTGACGATTTCGCCATCTTTGAAACTGTAATACGAGTCGGCGCCGATGATGATGTGGTCGAGAACATGGATCTGCAGGAAAGAGGCGGCCTCCTCGAGACGCTGGGTGATCACGTGGTCGTCGTGGCTCGGCGTGGGGTCGCCGCTGGGGTGATTGTGGATGAAGAGGACCGACGCGGCCGAGGCCCGGATCGCGGCCTTGAACACCTCGCGCGGGTGCACTATCGAGGCGTCCAGACCTCCCCGCGAGATCATTTCCTCCCGGATCACCTGGTTCTTGTTGTCGAGCATCAGCAGAACGAACTCCTCCTGTTTCGCGTGGCTGTAGCGCCCGCGGTAGCAGTGAAAGACGTCATCGCTCGATTCGATGGTGTCGCCCGGCTGCAAAACGCAGAAGGCCTGCCGGCGTCCCAGCTCGAAGACCGCCTTGAGCTCCACCGCCTTCATTCTGCCGATGCCATGAATGGCCTGGAGTTCCTCGAGCGAGGCCTCTTCGATCCCCTGGAGCGTGCCGAACCTCTCGAGGAGCTTCCGGGAGAGATCCATCACGCTGCATTTGACCGAGCCCGTGCGCAGGATGATCGCGAGCAACTCGGTGTCCTCGAGGGCGTGTGCGCCGTGCTCCATCAGCCTCTCGCGGGGACGGTCCGTGGCGCGCCACTGCTTGACGGTGAGCGGCGTGGGGCCGCCTTCGCCCAGGGCCTGATTGTAGCGGAAGTATTGGCAGTACTGCTGGATGGGGCAGCGCCCGCACAGCGGTTTTCGCCGGCATAGCGAGGTGGGAGCCTGCGTACCCGGCAACGCGCCGGTGAATGCGCGGACCCAGATGTTGACCTCGTTGATGGGCCGCTTGATCGCCTGGGCAACCACCGCGCCCGCGCGGCAGGCATCCAACTGGATCGCGAAGGCGGCACCGGTCTTTTCGAGCAGCCCCAACCGGAAGAAGAAAGCCTGGGCGGCGCTGTCCGGAACCAGCGTGGGATACCCGATCCGACTGAGGAACCGGAACGCGTTGAGATTCGAGAGACATGGCAGCTTCTCACACACCCAGCCGATGCGGGCGGGAAGGTGCTCGAGGCGGTCCATCTGGATGTCGAACGCAATGCCCAGGGAGGCGGTGTTGTTTGGGGCGCCGGGCGCGCGGTGCTCCTCCGCCAGCTGCTTGAGGTTCCGGATGGATTCGCCTAGCTTCTTCTTCTGGACGGGACCGAGCGGCCTTTGCAGCACCCCTCCCTTCTCGCGAACCATGAGATGCTCACGGACATACTCCGCCGGCTGCGGGGTTTCATCCAGTTCCAGGATCAGCCGCCGGATCCGCCGCTTACCCTCTGCGCTGTGCTCGTCCAGACCCGTGAGCAGGGCCACCAGATGGGTGAGGAAGTACGAGAGGTTCCCGGAGCGGTAGGCGTACGGGGAAACGGATTCGGCCAGTTTCTGCAGGTCAGGCTCATGCCGCAGAAGATATTGATGGAGGCGTTCGAAGCAATCAACCAGCCGGATGTCGTCCATATCTCGGAACCTTGGCGCCGTCTGGGCAAACCAGGAACACTGGCTGCGTTGCCCACGTGAGTTTGCGACGCCGGGCGGGCGATCAGGAGGAAGCGCGGGCCGCCAGCTTCGCGTTCTCCGCCTCGATGTCCGCGGGCTGGAACTCGGGCACGATCCGGCGCAGTTCGTCCACGATCCGGTCTTCCCGCTGCTCGGAGATCAGCGCATCGAACCGCCTGAGCCATCGCTTGACGGCCTCGAACTCCGGCTTGTCCACGCGGGTGGCGAAGATCTTGTGGTGCTCAGTCGGACTCAGATCCTCGTTGTCGGTCAGGAGTTCCTCTTTGAGCTTCTCTCCGGGCCTGAGGCCGGTGAACTGGATGTCAATGTCCACCCCGGGCTCGTATCCCGAGAGCGCGATCATGTGTTGGGCCAGGTTCAGAATCCTGACCGGCTCGCCCATGTCCAGCAGGAAGAGCTGGCCGTTGTCGCCGATAGATCCCGCCTGCAACACCAGGTTCACCGCTTCGGGGATTGTCATGAAGTAGCGTTCCACGTCGGGGTGTGTGACCGTGACCGGGCCTCCGGCGGCGATCTGCTTGCGGAAGAGGGGAACCACCGAGCCGCGGCTGCCCAGGACGTTTCCGAAGCGGACCGACAGGAACGCCGTGGTATCGGATTCCCTGCTGAGCGCTGAGACGATCATCTCGGCCACGCGCTTGGTGGCCCCCATCACGCTCGAGGGGCGCACGGCCTTGTCGGTGGAGATCAGGATGAACCGCTTCACTTTGGCCTTCTTGGAGAGAAACGCCACGTTGAAGGTCCCAAAGACGTTGTTCTTGACCGCTTCGGAGGGATGCATCTCCATGAGGGGGACGTGCTTGTGCGCGGCGGCGTGGAAAACGACGGTCGGCTTGTGGCGCTCGAAGATCGCCTCCATGCGCTCCACGTCCTGCACGTCGGCGATGATCAGCGTCAACCGGTCCTGATTCGCGTGCATACTCAGCTCGGTGGCTATCTCGTAGATGCTGTTCTCGCCCCTCCCCAGAAGCAGGATGCGCTTCGGACCGGCCAGGAGCATCTGGCGGCACAGCTCCGACCCGATGGACCCGCCGGCGCCCGTCACGAGCACCACCTCATCCTTCAGGTAACTCGACTCCTTGGCCAGCGCCAGATCCACGGGTTCCCTGCCCAGCAGGTCCTCGATCTCCACCGGGCGGATCTGATTGATCGAAACGCGCTCGCTCATCAGGTCGCTGACAGCGGGCACGATCTTGAAGCCCACGTGCGCGCGCTCACACACCTCGACGACGTGGTTGAGGAAGCGCAGGGACGGCTTGGGCGCGGCCACCAGGACCTCCGCCACGCCAAGGCTCTGGATCAGCTTGGGGAGCTGGTCCACCCCCCCATACACGGGCAGGCCGTGAATCTGCTTTCTCCAGAGCGTCTTGTCGTCATCCACGTAGCCCACGGGCCGGTAGCCGGTCTGCGGATTGTGGATGAAGCTGCGCGCCACTAGTTCACCGACGTCGGTGGCGCCGACGATCAGCACGTTGTGGATGGCCGCGCCGCGGGCAAAGCGCGACAGGCTCCACAGCCGCCAAGCCATCCGCGACCCACCCACCAGCACCAGGCATGCCATCCAGTCCTCGGCCACCACCGGAACGGGGATCAGGGCGGGCACGCCATACGGCTCCCAACCTCGCTTGAGGAAGAAAACTCCGATGTCCCACAGACACACAAGAACGGTGCCGCAGGTGACCGACAGGATGATCTGCCGAAGTTCATGCACACCGGCGAAGCGGGAGATGGAGCGGTAGAGACTGAAAAGGAAGAACAACAAAACCCTCACCGCAACAAGGACACCCACCATCAGGAGCGCTTGCCTTATGTACTTGTGTATAACTACTGCAAGGAGGGGGTCAGCGACGATGGCGCGGAAGGAAACGGCCAGCATCACATAAGACAGGCCAAAGGAGCATGCGGCAAGGCAAGCGTCCAGAACGACCCATCTGGTTTTTTCGAGACTCATGAAAGGCACACCACCCGGAAAGCGCTTTGCGCCGCGTTCCAACTCGCGAGGAATCATCCACTTGCGCCGGGGCCGGCTTCCCTTGGGACGAAAACGAACGGAAGCAAAGGCACCGGCTTTTCACTCTATCCCGAACGAGGCGCTCATGTCAAACTCATATATCAGCAGTTCCGGCATCTTGGCAGGCTCTTGCGACGTGGGTTTCCTGGCCGCTTCTATCAGAGCGTGGGGTGGACGGACACGGACAAGCACGGACGAACACGGGAGGAATGGTGAGAGAGTATGCCATTTCGCAAGACCCTCTCAACCGTCTTTCTGAGCCGTGTTAAATGTTGCCGGGCGGCTGGGTTTGCGGTATTCTCTGTACGAGCATGATCTGTGCCGCAATCTGCCGGCGGAAGGGGGATCGCTATCATGGTCTTTGTCTCGGCGCGCACTTGGAATGCAAACAGGCGACTCGCGGGAATACGAACTCTAACAGGAATCATGGTTCTCCTCTGTGTAAGCGGCGCCTCGGCGATGGGCGAGACGCCTCCCCGCCAGACCGGCCAGGCCAGACCCGCTTTCGGGAAAGATCCCGCCCCCATTGAATGGAAGGCGCCTGCGCCCACTCCCGAGGTGTTACCCGCGCAGCCCACGCCGCAGCCCGGCCTCACCACCGGGACCATCACCGCCCCTGGACCGGGCCTGGACAACCCAGCTGCCCGTGCGCTGGGCGTCAGTTCCGCGCCTGCTGGTTTCGCCGCTCCCACCACGGATCTTCTTACCCTGCCCTCCCCGGACGTTCCCGATCTGAAATCCGTTGAGAGCAAGGCCAACCGGTCCCTTCAGGTTGGCATCCAGGGCAGGGGAGCGGTTATCCCGGGCTGCCTGATCCTGGCGGAGCCCGGTCAGTCCCTGGAGTTCACGATGGAGATGGCGGAAGGAGAAGGCGCGCCGGCGGCTCCGGGCGCCTCCCCCGCGCCGGTTTCCCGCGTTGCGGGGAGAGGCCGCCTCGCTATCCGGTCCAACAGGCAGGTGATGTTCGACGCGGCGGCGGGTCTGATCAAGTCGTCCGCCTCCTCCTCCGTTGTGTGGGAAGCGCCGCAGCAGCCCGGTCTGTACAAGCTTGGGCTCACCGTCCAAGAGAGTTTCACGGGGCACTGGGCCTCGGGGGAGGAGGTCCAGTCCGATCCCGTCGTGGGAAAGCAGGAGATCCTCGTCTTCGTGCAGTATCCCTTCGACCGGGCTGGGTCCGGCGTCATCGAGGGATACCCGATCGGTATTTACCCGAACGAAACGGCCCCGAATGTTCCCGGGATTGTTCAGCGCCACGCGGAGAATTACGCCCCGCCGAAGTGGTTCGTGAAAGTGACGCAGGAAACGGGCCGGCTGCAGCTCAGTCCCCATTTCCGGTTGGGCGATTTTGCCTCGCCCGGCGAGACAGGAAAAGACCACTTCATCGCGGTCAAACCGGAACTCATTACGTATCTGGAGGAAGTGTGGAGCGCGGCGATCCACGAGTATGGCCCCTCGGCCAGAGTCGTGATCCTGCGCGCGTACCTGTCGCCCTTCGAATGGCAGCGGCTTTTCCAGAAAGGCGCGGCCTACACCACCTTCACCCGGTTCCAATACGGCGACGCCGCGGCGCTGATCATTGACCTGAACGGCTCCGGCCGGCTCGGGGATCTCAACCGCGACGGCAAGGTGGACCTGGAGGACGCCAAAGTCCTGGCCACCCTCCTAGTGAAGGTCCAGGACAACCTGAAACTCAAAGGTGAAGTGCTTGAGGTAGCTAAACCGATCGAGCCGGACTGGCCCGAAACGCCCTATGTGGCGGCGGACCTTCGCGGAGAAAGGAGCCGGTAGGGGAGATCCACCGGCTCCTTCTCGCCGTTTCTTCTCATGCCCGGGCGAGGTCTTGTCATACAGCTTGTGCAAAGAGTTGTTTGTCCCGCGAGGCCGGCCATTCGAGGGTCCCGGCGGCGGACTCCTGCCGCACCACCTCGGCGTGCCGTCAGCGATCCGCCTCAGATCAACAGAGATTTCTGGGGAAGGTCCTGGAAGTAATACTGAAAAGCAATCAAAGAGACACTATACAAACCCTTGTCTGCCTGTCTTCAGAAACAAGGCGGGAGCATGGCTCCCGCACTCCAAAAACGCCGCGCTTGCGTCTTTTCTCTCACGCTGTCTCCATCTTGGAGTGCGCAAGCCATGCTTGCGCCTTTTCTTTCCCGTTCATCCCGTCTCGCAAGTCGATAGTATGTATCTCTTTGATCGCTACTCAGTATAAGACAGGGTTTGCCCGATTCTCTCAACGGGGAGGCTACACGATCACTTTTTTCGGCCGGTCCTGGAAGGTGCGCCGGATTTCCAGGAACCTGTCCTCAAGCGCCGCGAAGATGTCCACGATGTCGGGGTCGAAGTGCCGGCCCCGCCCATCCAGGATGATACCTCGGGCCTCCTCATGCAGGAAAGCCCGCTTGTAGCAGCGCTGGGTGACGAGGGCGTCATAGACGTCTCCGAGCGCGATGATCCGGCCCACGAGGGGGATTTCCTCCCCGGCCAGCCTCTTGGGATAGCCTGAGCCGTCCCACTTCTCGTGGTGGCTTTCGGCGATCTCAATCCCCATGTTCACGAACTTGTTGCCGGGGTATTGCTCCTGGATGCCGCGCAAGGTTTCCGCCCCGATGGTGGGATGGAGCTTTACGATATCGAACTCCTCGGGGGTGAGCTTGCCGGGTTTGAGGAGGATGCGGTCGGGGATTCCCACCTTTCCAATGTCGTGCAAGGGACTGGCGGAGTAGAGGTTGACGACGAAGGTACTATCAATCAAATCCTCGTATTTCTTGAGCTTGGATAGTTCTTCGGCCACGATCTTGGCGTATTCGCGCATGCGCTCGAGGTGTTCCCCCGTGTCCTCGTCGCGTGACTCCGCTATCTTGGCGATGGCGAAGATCGTGGCCATTTGCGCCAGAGAGATCTCGCGGACCTGCTCGCGAACGCGGTCTTCGAGCGTGAGGTTATAGGCTTCGAGCTCGCGGCGATAGTGCTCGCGTTCATCAATCAGCAGTTTCTTGGCCAGACACCCCGATATGCGGGCCTTTAGAAGATTGCTGTTAAAGGGTTTGGTCAGGTAGTCATCGGCCCCCTTCTGGATGCAGGAGACCACCGTGTCCGCCTCGTTGACGGCGGAGATCATCACCACGGGAATATCTCGCAGGGCGGGGTCGGCCTTCATAAGCTCAAGAACCTCGTCCCCGTTCATCTCCGGCATCATCATATCCAGGAGAACCACGTCGGGCCGCTCGGAACGCATGAGTTGCAGCGCGCGCAGGCCGTTCTCCGCCAGAACGGGCGTGTGGCCTATCGCCTCCACGTATTCGTTCAGGAACTGCCTGTTGGTGTCGTTGTCCTCGACGACAAGAACCTTTCCGTGAATCTCCATAGGCGAACACCCTTCTTCGGTGCGCAACGGCTTCCAAGAGGTGTCATCGGGTGAAAAGACGAGGGCCTTTACCACATTCGCCACGTTTGTTTGGCTCAATCTTCTTCGAGAAGACGCAGTGTGCACCGCCCCACGTTGCAGAGGACCTCGTAGGGAATAGTGCCGGCGGCCCGCGCCACCTCCTCCACCCGCAGAAGGTCACTGCCCTCGCGGCCAAACAGCAGCGCGGTGTCCCCCGCCCTGGTTTCGGGAATGCCCGTCACGTCCGCAACTGTGATGTTCATGGTGATCCGGCCAGCCAGAGGCGCCCGGCGGCCACGGATGACGGCCTCTGCCTTCCCCGACGCGTGCCGGGGATAACCGCATCCGTACCCGACGGGCAACACGGCCAGGCGGCTGGGCCGGGTGGTCTTGAAAGTGCCGGCATAGCTGACGGAAAAGCCGGCGGGGACCCTGCGGATGTCGGCGATTCGGCAACCCAGAGTCATGGCGGGCTCGAGTTCGAGGGCGGCCTCCGGCTGGGGGCCTGGATATACGCCGTACATGGCCAGTCCGGTCCGGACGAGGGAGAAGGCAGTGTCGGGGAAATGGACGATGGCGGCGCTGTTGGCGGCGTGGATCCAGCGCGGCCTCACACCGCGCGCTTCGAGCATGCGCAGGATCAAGCGGAACCGGCGCGCCTGCTCCCGCGTGTACTCCGATCCCGGCTCGTCCGCAACGCTGAAGTGTGTGGCCGCGCCCTCCAACTCCAGGTGAGACAGCTGCAGGAGACGGTCAAGGGCGGGGCCGAACTCCTCGGGTGTGTCCAGGAAACCGAAGCGGCCCATGCCCGTGTCAATCTTCAAATGAACCCGGGCGCGGGTGGTCTGCTCGCGGGCGGCGGCATCGAGGGCCTGAGCCACCTCGAAGTTCCCGGCGAAAACCGAAAGATCGAGGGCCACGGCCTCGGGAGCCTGCCACGGCTCGATGGGGCCGATGACCAGAACGCCGCAGTCAAAGCCCATCGCGCGCAGGGTGGCGGCTTCCTCCACCGAGATAACGGCTAGAAACACGCAACCTTCGGCCACGGCGGCACGCGCCGCCAGCTCCATTCCGTGGCCGTAGCCGTCGGATTTGACCACTGCGGCAATGGCGGTCTCGCGAGGGAGGCGGCTGCGAATCGCGGCTAGGTTCCGGCGGATGGCGCGGGGAGAAATGCGCGCCCACAGGCGCGGGATGCGTTGAAAAACGCCACGGGAGATTGGGGATTGCGGATTGGGGATTGCGGATTGCGGATTGCGGATTGCGGATTGCGGATTGCGGATTGCGGATTGCGGATTCTCCATCTTCTCTATCAACCTCCCGCCTGAGACTTTAGGCTGTAGGCTTTAGGCTGTAGGCTGTAGGCTGTAGGCTGTAGGCTTTAGGCTGTAGGCTACAGAATGTCTTGTTTTGTTTCCGTTCCTCAAGCCTCAAGTCTCCAGCCTATCTTCTTGTTCCTACAGCCTACAGCCTAAAGCCTACAGCCTAAAGCCTACAGCCTAAAGCCTACAGCCTACAGCCTACAGCCTACAGCCTAAAGCCTACAGCCTAAAGCCTATTCTTTTGGATAGTCGCTTTCCGGCGGAGTTCCTTGATCCACTTGGCGCGTTCCTCCTCGAACCGAATCGTGTAGAGGATCTCGCGCGGCGTGGTCTTGCGTTCAATCAAAAGGAAATGCACCCCGCGCCTCGTGCGGACCGGACCGGCGGGCTTCCCGATCTCCATTTTCTCGAGGGTGGCGGCCAGCTCGGGTTGCAGTTCCTTGGGTTGCACGATCCCCAGAAAACCTCCCTGGACGCCTTCATCGCGGCTGCGTTCGGCGAAGGTCCCGGCCACCTCGGAGAACGCGCGGCCCGGCGATACCGCCGCAAGCACCCCTCGGCCCCGCTCCTCGGCGTCCTTCCAGCGCTCTTCCGGGGCGTCCTTGCCGATCGGGAAGAACAGGTGTGAAAGATGGTAACGCAGAGTGGGCAGCCCTTTCTGCCTGCGTTCCTCGACGAACCGCTTCACCTCTTCGTCGGTGATGGCGATCCGCTCGTTGACCGCCTGGGCCAGGATCCATTCGCGCCGCGTCCACTCACGCAGCTGACCGCGGAGGGTCCGGCGATCCGTCCCGCCGCGGACCAGGAAACGGTTGAAAGCCTCGGCTCCCCCGTGGCTTTTCTCCATCCCGGCGAGGACCCCTTCCACGCGGTTGTCCAGCGACTCGGTGGGGACCTCGATATGCCTCTGCCGCGCCTGGGCCAGGATCAGAGCCTCGTCTATCCACCTCTCGCGCGCCTCGCGCAGCTTGGCCTCGTCGGCCTTGCCGGGAGCGATATCGCCCTGGGACTGGTAATGCGCGAGGGCTTCCTGGAGCTCGGTCAACGTGACGGCGTCTTCATCCACCCAGGCCACCACACGGTCGGTGAGCGGGGCGGCAACTCGTGGGGCGGCAACTCGTGGGGCGGGAGTTCCCTGCGCCGCTGAAGAAGTATGTAGTGCAGGCTTTAGCCCGTCTTCGGACGCCGTAGGGCTGGTCTCTTCCGAGGAGGTTTGTTGTGCGTGAGTTCGTAGTGCGGGCTTTAGCCCGTTTTCAGACGCCGTAGGGCTGGTGTCCTCCGAGGAGGCTTGTTGTGCGTGAGCGGGCAAGACAATGGCCCACGCATAAGCGGCCAGGAATAGGCAACATACGAAAAGGGGCCGCATGGAATATCCTTGCTGGGCGGCGGAATCATGCCGGGGGCGCCGCCCTTACCTGGTAGCGGCGCCAGACATCACAGCCGAGAATACGGCTTTCCCCCGCAACTATCAAGTTGAAGATGGAGGCGGCCCTTGTTAGATTTGGTTGCGGGTTGACGCGAGAGTCTTCCGTGAACCGCGCCCCTGGCGGGCAAGATGCCCGCCTTACACTTGCGCTTGGCGGGCAAGATGCCCGCTCTACACTTGCGCGGAATCGAGCGGCATTCCGCCGGACAGAAAAACTCATGGAGCCTGGCATCCCCCCTGGTATCCCCCAAAACACGGCAGACAGCCCGCTTCAAAACGGGGCGGGCGACGGGGCTGCGCGGGGCACGTCGTACAAGGTAGCGCTTCAAGACGGGGCAGACGGCGACGCGTTTCGGGAGGGGAATGTTAACCATATTCGCCGGCGCGGGCCGAGCGACCGCTCCCTGATCCTGGGTTTCCTGGCTTTCAACGCCGTTTTCCGTTTGGCGCTCATCAACCTGAACGCCGGCGAGTACACCGACGGCATCCTTCAGATCACCCAGTTCGAGCGGGCCGATTCCTTCTGGCCGCCGCTCTACACCGCTCTCGTGTGGCCGTTGCGAATGATGGGCGTGGAAAGTATCCTCGCGGGAAGGCTTGTGGCCGTGGCCGCGGCGGTCCTTCTGGTCCTGCCTTTGTGGTCTCTGGCGCGGCAGTGGAGCGGCCGGCGCGCCGCGCTTTTCACGGTGGCTCTCTATACGGTTTCGCCGCTGGCGCTGCGGTGGTCGCTGCACGTGATGACCGACATGCCGTTTCTGCTGTTCTTCCATCTGGCATGCGCCGCGCTGTTGAGAGCCGCCGCACTGCTGAACGGTGTGGACAGGGTGGACGGCATGGACAGGGTGGACGGCATGGACAGGGTGGACGGCGTGGACAGGGCGGACGGCATGGACAGGGTGGACGGCGTGGACAGGGTGGACGGCATGGACAGGGTGGACGGCGTGGACAGGGCGGACGGCATGGACAGTGTGAACGGCGTGGACAGGGTGGACGGCATGGACAGGGCGGACGGCATGGACAGGGTGAACGGCGTGGACAGGGTGGACGGCATGGACAGCACGGACGGCGATGAGTTCGTAGTGCCGTCCGGTGGCTTCGTAGCGCCGTCTGATGCGGGAAGACAACTTGTCTGGGCCACGGTGTGGGCGGTCCTCGCTACCCTCACGCGCTACCAGGGGCTGATGCTCGCGCCGCTGGTGTGGTGGGTTCTTGTGCTGGTGTGGCGGCGGCGCGGCGCGGGGCGGGCGGCGGCCACGGCGATTCAGCTGGCTTGGCTGGCCTTGCCCGCATGGTTCCTCTACGAAAGGTTTGGGCACATCGGGCAGGTGGTGGAGCGCACGGGCGCTGGCTGGACGCAGACGCTGCTGAATTACTGGAATCTCTTCGAGATGTTCGTCTATATCCTGCCCTATGCCGTCACGCTGCCGGTTTTTGTGTTTTTTGTGATTGGGCTGGTGCGGGGACCGGTGGACGAGGTGGACGGAGTGGACGGGCCGGTGGACGAGGTGGACGGAGTGGGCTGGCCGGTGGACGAGGTGGACGGAGTGGACGGGCCGGTGGACGAGGTGGACGGAGTGGGCTGGCCGGTGGACGAGGTGGACGGAGTGGACGGGCCGGTGAAGCGAGAGGCCGGGCCAACCCGCCTGCGTTGCGCTGAAGAGATTCCCGGAGTGGGCTGGCCGGTGAAGCGAGAGGCCGGGCCAACCCGCCTGCGTTGCGCTGAAGAGATTCCCGGAGTGGGCTGGTCGGTGAAGCAAGAGACCGGGCCAACATATAAAGGGTGGGAAGGGCCAACGTGGGAAGGGCTAACGCGGGAGGGGCGATCTCCGGTGCGCCCGCCGGTGCGGTGGCTCTTGCTCTACGTCGCCTTGGCGGTCCTCGTGGCCCAGAGCGTCTTCCAGTCCTTTCTCACGCGCTATCTGCTGCCGCTGCTGCCGCTGGTTCTTACGTGCGCGGGAGCGGGGATGGCTCGGGCCGAGCGGTTCTTCACGTCAGGGGAACGCGCCCCATCCGCGCGGCGCGGAGCGGGCCGGTGGCTCCTGCCGCTGGTGGTGAGCGTCACGATTATCTGGCCGCTCGGATTCGGGCTGGCCTCTGTGATCCTGCAGCGGGAGGCCTTTGGGGATTTGTACGCGGCGGGACGCCTGATTCGCCGCGAGATGCCGCCATCCACCAAGGTGTATTCCAACGAAACCTATAAGAAAAACATGAACGCCATCAAGATCGCGTTCGCTTGCGGACACCAGGCCGAGCTGATTCCGGATATCCAGGGAATCGAAGCCCTCGATTCCTTGCCGCCGTCTCAGCGGCGCGGCATTCTGGAAGCGTGGAGCGAAGAGGCGGACGCGCGAGGGGTCCCCCGGATGGAGAGCGGCTCCGTGGTGGCGTTGCACAGCGCCTACGGCGGGCCGGCGAGCATGGCTTTCCTGGAGGCCCTTCTGAGCAGGCGCTACAAACTGAGGGCCATGCCGGATGGATACTTCGAGTCCCGCATCGTCCCGCTCTTTCCCGACATCATGCAAGAGCCCGGCACGCACCAGAATCCGCTTGCGTGGACCCTGCGCTACCAACCGCAGAGATTCCAGACCAGGTTATACCTGGTCCCATAGCCAGCCGGCGGAGACAAAACACGGTTCCAAAGGAGAATACTGAAGAACGGGTTTCCGCGGGCCTAATGCCAAGGAGGCGGAATATGAAGAAGAATGCCTTTACCCTGATCGAACTGCTCATCGTCGTCGCCATCATCGCCATTCTGGCGGCTATCGCGGTTCCCAATTTCCTCGAGGCGCAGGTGCGCTCGAAGGTTGCCCGCGTTAAGGCGGACATGCGGTCGCTGGCCACGGCGCAGGAGGCCTATCGCGTGGACTACAACTCCTACACGTTCAACGACCGCGTGGACCCGGGCCTGGTTGAGGGCTGGCGGTGCCTCACTTCGCCCGTGGCTTATATCACGAGCATTCCCGCGGATCCCTTCGGAGTCAACCGCGCAGCCGATAGCTCGGTTATCCTGCCGGCCTACTTCGAACTGGGAACGGGAAGAGTGGGCGTGATGTCAGCGGGTAATCCTTGGAGCCCCTATGGCTGGCGTCCAGAGGGCATGCCGTCGGACACCTACGAAATGAATTCCGCCGGTCCTGATAAGGTGGAGGATACGAACTCTGTGAGCGGCGGTTGGGACGACGACCAGTATCCCATGTGGGCTTTTGGCAGCGCCGACGCGGAAGCAAACATCCAGAAAATGAGCGGCCTGATCTATGACTCGACCAACGGCACGAAGAGCCGGGGCGAAATCTTACGGGTGGGGGGAGTGAAACCCAACGGGCGGATGTTCGAGTTGCTGTGGAGTGCCGGCAGCAGATAGGACGCGGCCTGTGGGAAACATATTGCGCGTTTACGCGGAATTGCGCCGTCGTTTCAGCGATACCGGCGGAATTCGCTCGACTTTTTGCGGAATAAGCACGGACAGCGGCTGGGGTTGATATCTTCACTCTTGCATTCCGCTCCCACCAAGAGTACAATCCTTCAATCCGTGAGGGGAAATCCGCCCCCCGGCACACTAATCGCGCCGGCCGCGCGCAAGGAGACCCCCGTTCAAATGGCTGACCCTGTTACCATCGTTCTAGGCGTCATTGGCGCGGATTGCCACGCTGTGGGCAACAAGATTCTCGAGCACGTTTTTCGGAATGCGGGATTCAACGTCGTCAACCTGGGGGTCATGGTGTCCCAGGAGGAATTCATCGCCGCGGCCATTGAAACGAACGCCCAAGCCATCGTCGTCTCCTCCCTCTATGGGCACGGGGAGATAGACTGCCGGGGATTCCGGGAGGCATGCATCGAGGCCGGAATCCAGGACGTCCTTCTGTACGTCGGGGGAAACCTGGTGGTTGGCAAAGCGGATTTCGCGGCCGTCGAAAAGATATTCCGCGACATGGGATTCGACCGCGTGTTCCCTCCCGGCACCGATCCTCTGGAAGGCGTCGCCTCGCTGAGAAAGGACCTGGCCGACCGGAGCGCTTCACATGCCTAGGTATCTCCTGGCCGACATCGGGAGCACGTTCACGAAGGTCTGCCTGGTGGATACGGCCACGGTGGAGGTGCTCGCCACTTCCTCCGCGCCCACCACCATCGCCAGCGACGTGAACGCCGGCTTCGACGCGGCCCTGGGGAAAATGCCCGTTCCCCTCGACGGGATCGAGGCCACCCTGGCTTGCAGCAGCGCGGCCGGCGGCCTCCAGATCGCGGCGGTGGGGCTGGTTCCCGAGCTCACGCTCCAGGCGGCCAAGTATGCGGCACTGGGAGCGGGGGGCAAGGTTATCCGGGCCTTCTCCTACCTCCTCACCGGCGAAGACCTCCAAGCCCTGCGCGACCTGAAGCCGGACATCGTGCTCCTGTCGGGAGGCACCGACGGCGGCAACACCCGGTACATTCTCCAGAACGCGCGGTTGCTTCAGGAGCGCCTCCCCAGCGTCCCTCTGATCGTCGCGGGGAATCGCGCCGCCCAGGACGAGCTGCGGGAAGTGTTCCGGGGCCGGCCGGACGTTTTCTTCACCGGGAACGTGATGCCGGACCTGCACACGCTGAACCTGGAGCCCGCGCGCGAGCAAATCCGAAACGTGTTTCTGGACCGCATCGTCCTCGCCAAAGGCCTGAGCAAGCTGCAGGCGCGCGCTCAAGTGGTGATGCCCACCCCCGAGGCGGTGCTCCGGGCCGTCTCTCTCTTATCCGCGGGAGTTGAAGGCCGGGCGCCGGGTATGGGGGAACTGCTGACGGTGGACATCGGCGGGGCCACCACGGACGTCTATTCCTGCGCGGCGGGGCTCCCGGAATCCGCCGCCACGATTCTCAAGGGGCTGCCCGAGCCATTCAACAAGCGCACGGTGGAAGCCGACATCGGGATGCGCCACACCTTGCGTTACCTCCTGGAGGAGGCGGGGCTGGAGCGTCTTTGCGCGGAGAGCGGGCTTGAGCCGGATGCCGTGCGGCAGTGGGCGGACCTCGTGACCGCCGAGCCGGGGCGCGTGCCTGCCACCGGCCAGGAGCGGGCGATTGACGTTGCTTGTGCGCGGGCCGGGTGCGGGGTCGCGGTGGCGCGCCACTGCGGGCGGCTGGAGGAAACCTACACGTCCGCGGGACGCCTCTACGTCCAGCAGGGCAAGGACCTCGGACGCGTGAAGACGGTGATAGGCAGCGGAGGCCCGCTGGCTTGGGCGGACGGAGCGGCTGCCGCCCGGACCATCCTGGAAGCAACCCGCCGCAAAGCCGGCGATGCCGCGCTCAAGCCCCGCGCGCCGGCCCTTTTCGTGGACGAGCGGTACCTGATGTGGGCCATGGGGCTCCTGGCCGAGCGCGAACCGCAGGCGGCGCTGGCCCTGATGCGAAAACATATAGTTAAGGTTTGTGGGGAAGATGGAGACTGAGGAAAACCACGGAATACACCGAACACACGGAAACGAAACGCGTCCGTGTCAGTCCGTGTTAGTCCATGTTCGTCCGTGTTCGTGTGGTAAAAGGGGTTAAAAACGTGACGCTTCAGAACAAGAAGATCCCGATGGATGAGTTGCTCGAAGAACGCCGCGGCGTGTTGCAGTCCTGGAAAACCGGACCCGCCGTGGAGAACCTCGAGGATTCGCTGGCCTACCAGAAAACGATTCCCCTGGCCAAGCGCTTTGGCACCGCGCTGCGCCAGGCGGTGGAGACCCGGAGCACGCTCACGCAGCCGCGGGCCGGAGTTTGCCTGGTCCGCAACCACATCGAATTGCTGCGGCATCTGCAAAACGAGGGCGGCGCGGACCTCCTGCCCACGACGATAGACAGCTACACCCGCCAGAACCGCTACCAGGAGGCCGAGAACGGCATCGAGGAGAGCATGCGGTCGGGCCGCTCGCTGCTCAATGGCTTTCCGGCGGTCAACTACGGCGCGCAAACGTGCCGGGAAGTGACTGAGGCCGTTGACAGACCCATCCAGGTGCGCCACGGCACTCCCGACGCGCGGCTCTTGTGCGAGATCACCCTCGCCGGAGGCTTCACCGCGTTCGAGGGCGGCGGCATCTCCTACAATATCCCCTACGCCAAGAACGTGCCGCTGGAAACCAGCATCGCCCACTGGCAATACGTGGACCGCCTGGTGGGCTACTACGCCGAGAACGGCATCGAGATCAACCGGGAGCCGTTCGGCCCGCTGACGGGGACAATGGTTCCTCCGAGCATCTCGAACGCGGTGGGGATCATCGAGGCGCTGCTCGCCGCGGAGCAGGGGGTCACGGACATCACCCTGGGCTACGGCCAGTGCGGAAACCTCTGCCAGGACATGGCGGCGGTTTTCTCGCTGAGGGAACTCTCCCGCTCCTACCTGGACCGGTTCGGGTACAACTCGGTAAGTATCTCCACTTGCTTCCATCAATGGATGGGCGGCTTTCCGGCGGATGAAGCCCAGGCGTTCGGGGTGATTTCCTGGGGAGCGGTGGCGGCGGCGTTCGCGCGCGCCACCAAAATCATCACCAAGACCCCTCACGAAGCCATGGGCATCCCGACGGCCGAAGCGAACGTGAGCGGTCTGAAGACAACGGGCCAGGTCCTGAGAATGCTCAAGAACCAACAACCCATGGACCGGAACCTAATCGCGAAAGAGGTCGAGATGATAAACGCCGAGGTTGTCGCCATGCTCGAAAAGACGCTCGAGCTGGGCGAGGGCGACTTCGCCGCCGGGACGGCGCGCGCCTTCCAGGCCGGCGTGCTGGACGTTCCGTTCGCGCCCAGCCGGGCCGCCCTAGGCGCGATCCTGCCCGTGCGCGACATGTACGGCGCCGTCCGCTTCTTCGAGTTCGGCAATCTCCCGTTCAACGCCGAGATCAAGGCGTTTCACCGCGCCGCGATCGAGGAACGCGCCAAGCGTGAGAAACGTGTGCCGTCCTTCCAGATGGTGACGGACGACATTTACGCGGTGAGCAAGGGACGGCTGGTGGGAAGTCCCCGTTGAAAGTAGGGCGGGCGTCTCGCCTGCCTCCTGCGGATTGCGGATTGGGGATTGCGGATTGCGGATTGCGGATTGCGGATTGGGGATTGCGGATTGCGGGTTGCGGATTGCGGATTGGGGATTGCGGATTGGGGATTGCGGATTGCGGATTGCGGATTGGGGATTGGGGATTGCGGATTGGGGATTGAGAATTGCGGA
>Ga0315279_10004516_pt1 | contig 18636 bp, 15 predicted proteins | sample YL17G06_20_MG_FD_203694 | JGI IMG/M metagenome (GOLD analysis project Ga0315279, IMG submission 203694) | Sediment microbial communities from Yellowstone Lake, YNP, Wyoming, USA - YL17G06_20 | ecosystem: Environmental > Aquatic > Freshwater > Lake > Sediment | place: USA: Wyoming | collected... | reverse complement strand
CGCCTGTTTGATAATAATCAAGCATAAATGGGCCTGTTCCACACATGGCATTTATATGTGGACCTGGAGGCTCCGTGGTCTGATTTTCAATGGCTGTTTGAGATGGTCCGTTGTAGAGTGTCCAATTATTCCATGTTCCAGGCCAATCTCCAATCTCCACGCACCATTTTTTGCAAAGGACAGATGACCATGCTTGTGCCAATATTTGCATGAAAGGCGGATAAGGCTTTGCCAAGTGAAGCGTGACAGCCGTCTCATTCCTTGTAATAGCATTATCTATTTGTTGTCCTGTTATGGTGAAATTTCCTTCAGCATCTCGACTTCCAAATATATCAAATAATGGTTCATAAAGCATCCACGCAGGGCCGCCTGCTTTATCTATGACCATGAGCCTCTCAAAAGAGTATTCTACATCCTCGGCTGTGAGTATTTCATTATTATGAAATTTAACACCTTGCCTTATGGTGAAAGTGTAAGTCAAGCCATCGGCACTAACGTACCAATTGGTTGCAAGACGTGGCACAAACTGGTTCGTCTTTTCTTCATCAAAAAAAATCAAAGTTTCATAAACATTCATGATAGGCTCTGCACTTGCAGTGTCATAAGCCACAGCTGGATCCAGCGTCTGCGGAGAGCCTGGATAAGACACTATCATTTGATTTTGAGTGCCTAAATCAAGAATCCACGGATCCATGAGAGGATAATTATCGACATTATTCTCGTCTATGGTGTAAGGTGCGTCACCTATTCCATCACTGCCAGTCTCATTTTGGTAAACACCAGAATAAAGGTCGGTGCCATTATAATCAATCCAGTAATTGCCACATATTGGATAACTCGCATCCCAAAAATCCACAGACTCCAACAACGAGACGTGCACACTATTGTTTACAAAGTTATTATTGTAAATAAAATTGTCTGCGCAAGATTCAAACCCAACGCCCCCATAGCTGTCTCTTATGTCATTTTTAGTCAAATTGTTGTATGAAGAAGTTCTGATGTATATGCCAAACGCGTCAGTTGCTTTTATAGTATTTCTAAAAATAATATTATAATTGGAAGAATCTTGCAGACTTATGCCGTTAGTGTTGTCTTTTATGTTGTTCTCACCTATGGCGTTGCCTGAACAATTATCATAGAGCAAGATGCTGCAATTGTAGGTGTTTATCAAAATGTTTTCAATTAAGGTGTTGTTTGAAGAACTAAACAGTCCTATGCCAATATCGCTGTCTGTTAGGTTGTTTCCACAGATAATGTTGCTTAAAGAGTTAGAGAGGTAGACGCTGTAGGAGAATCTTCTGATCTCCATATTCTTGATTGTCACATTGCTTCTGCCCGACAAGTCTATTCCCTTCAAGTCTATTCCCGTCAAATTTATCCCATCAACGACGTAGCCTGCCCCATCAACAACAATGCTATCCCTTTCGATAACAATACAATCATAGATATTATCAGTAAAAGTGTAGACGTTTCCGTCTCGACTGATTGGCGCTGAGGACGGGTCAACACTGCCATCAGCCCTAATATAAATGGTTCCACTTGCCCAAACTGGTTGAATGTTAAACGCAAATGTTAACATGCTTAATATCAATAGAATCAGCATCATCCCTACAACTATTTTCTTGTTCAAAGCCATATCCCCTTTCAACACATTATCAATATGTTAAAGACGCTATTAAGTTTTAAGAAAGAATCTTCTATTGAATCAAAACATATACAATCAACTGCTTCAGCAATCACATAAAACGAAAACTAAGCTGAAATTTCAGTCCCAGCGGCTAGCGCCTCTCAATTTTTATATGCTAGATATACCAGATTAATATTGTAACACGACCCCTAGTGATTAAATTGAGCACAAGCAAGAAAATTATCCTCTCAATTTTAATTTCGATTTATCTCTTGCCATTCGTCCTTGGCCTACAGATGGGTGGCACTAGGATTGTCGGGGTTAAGGAAAATCACTCGACGGCTCGGGAAGCTACTGATGCTGTAAATTCAGCAGGCGTTGAAGTGTTTCAAAAGAATTTAACCGGAAACTTCCAAGGAGGGAGTCAAATGTTGAATTTTTCTTCTGTTTCTAGTTTTGCCTCGCCTACTCGACACCTAATGTGTAGGGATTATAACCTTTCTTACTATCCGATTGAGCCCACGACAATTTTTAGGCCAAGCGACACTAAGGCAGTATGTTTGATGACTGTTTCAATGAATATAGGTGATGTAATTGAGTGGAGATGGTATTACAGGAACGATTCATCTGAGACTTGGGTTTTTTGTCCCCTTCCTTATGAGAACAGATCCTACATTGCTCGATATTGGAGTGGAGAACACGTCGTCGCGGCTTATCTTAACATAGCTGAATGTTGGCTATACTACCCTAGGGCATATAAAGTTGAAGTTTACTACTTAAATACCTTTCTTTTGTTTTCAGAGTTCTTTGAAATAACCAACGGTGGGTTAAATAGCCCTCGCCTGTGCAAAGGTATTGATGCGAGTGGAAATCCGGTTAATATGACGTCACGATTTACAATAGGTAATGACACTAGAGCGTACCATTATTTGAGATTTGACAACATCGCCTACTTCAACGAGGAGCTGAGAGTCTGTCACAATTTCACAACTGTTTGGATTCAACCAAACGGCAGCACATATAAGACATACTCTGGTAGCTTCCGTGATTACAAGGATCCCAGTGCTAATGGAAATGTCACTTGGGACTATTGGAGATACGGAGCCGTCTCCGATGATTACATCGACATTAGTTCAGACACTCCTGTTGGAGACTGGAAGGTGGAAGTCTACCTCGACACCTATCTCAACAATAGCACATGGATGCCTTACGGGCCCATCGCAACTACCCCGTTCATAGTTGGAAGCGAACCTGTTGCAGATTGGGCTTTCATGATCTATCTTGACGCAGACAACAGTCTAGAGAGCGCCGGCATCGATATTTTCCTGAAAATGGCCAGTGTGAATTCCTCATCCCAAGTAAACGTCGTTGTGCAAATGGATAGAATACCTGGTTACGACGATCGATATGGCAATTGGACGGATTGTAAACGCTTCGATGTCACCAAAGGTATGACTCCTACCCCCGAAAACGCAATTCTAAACCTAACAGAGGTGAACATGGGGGACCCTGACACATTAGAGGCCTTTGTTAACTGGACAATAAGCAATTGCCCAGCGAATTATTACTTCTTGGCACTGTGGGATCATGGAACTGGCTGCATGGGTGTTTGCTTTGATGTTACAAGTGGAGGAGACAATTTAGCCCTCCCTGAACTCAGCCAGGCTCTGAGCGGGCTTCCTGCAATTATGGATGTAGTACTCATTGACGCTTGCAGCATGGGCATGGCAGAGGTAGCCTATCAGATTAAAGGCTGTGCCAACGTATTAGTTGGTCCAGAAGGACTTGGGTATAGCCCAGCGCCCTACGACAACTACTTGTCAAGTCTAGTCGGCAACTCGTCAATGTTGCCAACCGAGTTTGCTGGGGATGTGGTCACAGACTATATAGATTGGTGTTGGAGTATCCCCGTCGACTATATTCCAAATGCAACAATGTCGGCGACCGACCTGACTAAGATCGCGAGTTTGACGGCGGCAATCGACGACTTTGCTGCAAATCTGAAGGAAAAAGAAAACACCTACCATGAACAGATAAGTCTCGCCAGAAATCTAACTCAGGGATACCCAGGACCTTTCGCTGACCAGAATGGCTCCTACATTGATCTGTACCATTTTGCTCAGCTCACCTATCAATTTGTCCCTGATGCAGAACTTCGGAATACTGCCAATCAAACGATGACAGCGCTTTTAACGGGGAACACAATAATCATAGAAGCCGGCAAGGCCGATCCAGATTCTCATGGTTTGGCGATATTTTTCCCGGATGGAAAGGGAAAATATGATTCCTTTAAAAACATATATGAAGACGCGGCCTTCGCAATAGACACGACGTGGGATGAACTTGTAGAGTACCATCTAACTGGATACGTCTTAATGATTCAGACACCTTACCCGAACATGCAAGTGAAGATCAACGAAGAGCCGTATTCAACAAATGCTTCTGGAATCATCCAAATGTTTGTCTTGCCTGGTTCTTACACCATCAATCTTACGGCCCTCATTTCAACCACATCTGGCGCCCGTGGAGTCTTTACTAAGTGGAAGGACGGCGAGACGTCGAATCCAAGAACCTTTAGTATTATGGACAGAGATTGGAAGGTTGAAGCTGAATACGAGACTCAGTATCGACTAATCATGGATACAAACTTGGGCACAACAGATCCTCCTGTGGGAGAACATTGGTGCGATAACGGTTCAAAAATAGCTATCCAAGCTTACCCCCCTAGCTTATTTCATACATCAGATCAAGAGCGATATGACTGCAGATGGACCGGGACAGGAAATGAAAGCTACAACGGTACAGACACCTCATCTTCCATAACTATGAAAGGACCTGTCAACGAGACTGTTACTTGGACACACAAATACCTCCTGACCATAACTTATCCGTCCTATGGTTCACCTGCCCCCCTGAGCAACTGGGCTGAGGCTGGGACATCCATAAACGAGTCGGTCTCATCACCAGCTTCAGGACCAGCGGGCACACGCTACGTGTGTACTGGGTGGACTGGAACCGGAAGTGCCCCAAGTTCAGGGACATCTACAATAGTAAACTTCAACCTAGACAAACCATCAAGCATAACATGGGGTTGGAAAACCCAATATTTGTTGACAGTGCGCACAGATCCTATAGGACTGAGCCCACAACCAGACCTTTCTCCGCCGGGATCATGGTACGACAACGGTACGCTAGTGACCTGCACCTCGCAGGAAATAAGTGGATACGTATTTGATCATTGGATTACGGACGGGGCAAGCTGGGATGTTGGCTATGACCCAGTAACGGTCACCGTGGATGGGCCCCATGAAGCCTCTGCTCATTATGAGCGCGCTCGGGCATGGTGGGAACTATTGACTCGTCCTGACGTACTGCAAGCTTTGTTGGCTATCGTCGGGACAGCGGTAACAGTTGCCTTGATCGGAACTACATGGATCAAAAACCGTAGAAGCAGAAATATCGTCAAGGCTTTCTCGGACGAGATTGACGAAATCTATTTGAGTTATAAGATGAATCCTCAAAAGTGCGAAGAAGAGCTTCACACATTGAGAAACACGATTTTAGAAGGGTTAACCGATGGCAAAATCACTGAAGAAAACTATGATGTCCTGGATAAGAAGATAGACAAATACATGAAGGAACTTCATCGCGCGCGCACGCGCTAATCCCACCCCCGGCGCCATTAACATTGTTTTGGATAAGCCCCCAGATTAAAGTTTGTTTACGTTTTCTGAAGATCTTTGCGTTTCCATTTCGCAGACATACTCAAACCATGCCTCTATCAACTTACAGGCTTCTTCAAGTTGTGTCTAAATCCAAGTGTTGTTGATATTTTTATGTCCTAGAAGTCGCGTCACGTGCGCCAGCTTGTTGCTAAATTCAGACTTTAATAGATTTTATTCGACAACTATCCTTCCGTAAAAACATCGAGACACATGACAAGAAAAAACTCAGACCCATTAAAATCCATTTTTGTCCGAATTTAGCAACGGCCCAGCGCGCGCTGGAGAACGTCTTTGGTCTTATGGTATTCCATGGTTGCTTTCCAATGACGGAAGGTGCGAAGCGTTACTTGTATTGATTCGATACTCTGTTAGAATAAATGTTAGTCTCCGTATCCTTCATTTTGGTGGGTGTCACTTCATTCCAATTGTTATCAGAAAACTGATGGAAGCATCTACCGTTCCTGCTTCAAATTCGACCTCTTTCCTTGTACGCTTCTGTTCCGAACTCAGCACGTTTGCGTTCAAACTCCTTTTCAGATTTCTGTGCCTCTTCCAACTCCCGTATAGCCCTCTCTTTTTCTATAGGGATCAACTCATTCAATTTCTCAACGAGGCGTTTAGACTCATTCGCCTTGAGTGGAATAACAATATCTCTTCGATGTGGAATTACTACCTTAACATGCCCTTTCTCATCCACATTTACAGATTTTATGTCTTTTAAGTGAACATCTAGAGGTATAACTGTTTGGAAGAGTAAACCCAAAGTTTCTCGCAAAATCGGCTTGGCCTCCACAACATCTTCCAACTCTTTCTTAACCCCTTCTTTCAGGTCCACCTCCAAAAGAGTCTCATGAAGCTTAACAACGAAATGAGGCTTATCAATAACCATGACCGGATCTTTATTTCCCATCTAGATCACAGTTAATACTATACGTAGAAATCGATTTAAAACTTGTGCCTCAATGTTTCTCATGGCCACACTGTTACATAATGCCCAAATCACTCGGTCAAAACGAGCGGTCCGAGCTTGAGAACCACCGAGCCATCGACCTCAAGGAAGCAGAGCGAGTCGCCAGGTTTCAACCCAAACTTTCTCCTAACTTCCATAGGAACCGTTATCTGACCCCGCGCCGTCATCTTTGACTGCCCTCTGAAAACTGCTTCTACAACGGGCTCCACTTTGGTTTTGCTCTCCGACTTCATCGTTGATCCACCACGCAGCGTATTACTTTGTAGTTCTAGTAATAAAAAGCTTATTCTAACGCCTCTTCATGCATTTCTTACAATTTCTTAAATAAAGTCCTAGCCATATTCTACCGTAAGAAAAAGGGTGGAGGTGAAGTTAAATGGAGAAAAAGAAGGAGCCTAAGGAAGAAATAAGACCTGAAGAAAAAGCAAAAATTCTTCCAAAAATGAGGTCATCCGTAAAAATGGTAGCTCAGACCAGATCAGTTCAAAAGGCCGAAATGCGCGCTGGTCAAAAAGCCCAGATGCGAGCAGGACAGAAGGCAGGGATGCGCGCTGGTCAAAAAGCCCAGATGCGAGCAGGACAGAAGGCACTGTCAAGGAGCCAGTAGCTTAGAGAAAGCAGTTACACCCATCTAACAGGGAATTATCGTATTAGCTGCGTTTCTCTCTCATTTTTCTATGTTATTGCGGCAGTATCAAAATGTCTTCTGTTGTGGCAAAGGCATAAACTGCTTCTGTAGTGGCTAGGAGAAAGAGGTGTGTCATGTTGAAGGCTTGGCTCGGATACTTTGTGACTCTATGGAATGAGGCCCATGTCCGATAGACAATTAGCCAGCAGCACACCTGCAGAACCGAGGCCACGGATAGGAGCGTGAGTCGCCATATCTCGAGACCTGATTGAAAGCCCAAAATGAAGAGTACAAGCGACAAAGCGACCACAAAAGGATAAATCTTTAGCGTTCGCCGTTTCTTGTTCTCGATTGTAGGTCGCCTGCTATCATGTTCCTTTTCGATCTGGTCTCTAATCTTTTTGACCCGTTTTGAAATAGTTTCCCATTCTTCTCGGAAATTCCTGATTCGACTCGGTAGTTTCGCCAGATTTTCTATGTTAACATTGAACAGTGTATCCGACAATTGCATTTTGGAACTTGTTGAAGACTCGAAATTCGCTCGGATCTGCTGAAGGTTTTGGCTCATTCCTTCAAGGTGATTTTCAGATGCTTGTACACTTCTTTCTATCAATTCTCGATTTTGCTCGAATGCCGACAAATCCTTTGACAGAACTGACAGTTCTCCGATGCCCATTTCACTGATTTCCTTGACCGTTGGGAAACGAGCCCTGCGCAAACTGGAGAGTTTGAAACATGTTTCACGCAGCAGATTGTCCAAATAGCCAGACCACGCATAAGTAATGAAAAGGGGAGCAAAAGCAGGTATGTTTTTCTCTATCTGTTCTGTTCTACCAATGATAATAATCCTGCTTCTGACAGGTTGCAAGAGGATTATGCACTGATACTTATCTGGTTGTGCCAAGCCTTTCCTTATGTCTTTGTCTGTTTCTGCCGCCAATCTGGCAATCGAATCGAAACCGTAAACAGTCTGCTTCTTAAAGCTCTCAGTGTCACCATACAAATCGGTCAGCGTCAAGTCGTCAAGAAGCAGACTCCGCACCAACTCTTTCTGCATGTCATACTGCTGTGCGGGTTGCACTTCGATTGTCCAAACTGTGCCAAACGCCGAATTGAGAAGACACAATAGCGTCTCTTTCTGCTTCTCTCTGCAAGCCTCCATGAGAGGACGTGCTGTGGGGTTGCCCGCCCGACTCGATTCGCCTGCAATTTGATCAAACATTTCTGTCAACTTGATCTTGTCGGGCGAGTAGATTCCAGTTGACCTATGAAAGATGTCTTTGTGATCGTTGATGAGGTGTTGGTAGATTGAAATGAATTCATGCTCCATTCGCCTGAGATGCTCTTTTAGTTGTATGTTGGCCATGTTGGTTCCGCCGAGCCTCAGGATAGCGATACATGACCGCCCAACCTGTTTTATCTCATAAACTGGCGTCAACCTTTTTGCGGCCATTTCCAATTTCGCCCTCAAGCCGTTAGAAACCGATTCCGGAACGTTCGGAGGGAGATACGCGAAAACTGCAAGATTTCTATCGTGTATAGCTTCGACCTTAAGAGGTTTCTTGAACGCCTTCTTGACAGCTGCCGAGAAAAGCAGGCCATACCCCATGACCTGCATGCCAAAATAAACGGTGGAAGCTACCGCGATTATCACAACTGACAACTGTATCGCCTGTGAGGAAATGACTGCCTGAGCAATATTGGCAAGCGCGAAGGTTACATCTTGACCCATGTAGATCAGGAAGACTGAAGACTGAAACACGATGTAAAGTACCCAAGCAACTGACAGAACCGCGTACATCAGGAAAATCCTCTTTTTCCGCGTCGTTAGATTCAAAATCTCGGTTTTCGCGGGTTTTCCCAAGGCCCGTCTGAAAAGTGAACCCAAATAACTGTAAGAGTCCCGCCGCAAAGTTGGAATATTCACTACATCTGCTAAAACATAGTATCCATCAGTCTCAAAGGGAGGCGCAAAGTTGATCAATGATATCGAGAAGCAATAAAACGCAACCATAGTAAGAATGTGACCCGCAGGATCAGGAAAGTGCACAAACAAACGAATCACAACGACCGCGGCGCCTATGAAGAGAGTGCTGAGGTTACCTGCCAAATAGACCATGATTCTATGCAGCCTGCGCAAACCCCATGCATCAGTCGTTTCGATATAAAACATCGGACTGAAATAGAAGAAGCCTGTTCCCATTTCTCCTGGCTGTCCGCCGTAATGGGCGAGGGTCAATCCATGAGAGATCTCATGAATGGCAATGACTGGGGCTAAGGTAACGAAATAGTAGAAGAAGAAACCGACCACAGAAGATCCTAGAACCTCAAAATTCGCCTTTTTGCCGTAAATTGAAATGAATTCGCCAGCGAACAGAAGTGCACTTACGACTATCAAGGCGATGATTGCCCATAGAAGAAAGCTCTTAAAGATCGGCTTCACTTTTGAGTTGAGAGACTGAAAGAACTCGTTGCTGTGTCGAACCAGAGTGTAGTTTGTTTCAAACGGTGAAACAACTTTGAACCTTTTCCTTGGTGCCACCTCTAGAGCTGACGACAACAGGTTGGATTCAGCGAAGAACAGGAGCATTTCAAGAACCGTTCTCTCGTCGGCTTGCGGATCCAGCTTTTGCGTTTCTTCAACGATTTCTGATACTGTTCTTTTTCCGTCGAGGAAATGCCAGATGGAATTGGTCAATTCATCAAGGTCATAATATGTTCCAGTGGCATGATTCTTCATCAGGTACGAGGGTTTCTCATGAACCACTGTTGTCTTTACTTTGACAGTTGGAGAAGGCACCGGTGCGAAAGCTGGATTGTAGAGAACCTCATACATCAAATCCGTCTTGGAAGGTCTCGGTGTTGACGTCGACATGCTTTCCCTTTGATTCATAATCCACAGATGACTGTTTAAGTTTTGCCACAGTGAAATCCTCGCTTAACACTTATAAACATAAAAGCACATGTCTAATTGGTATAAATGTCACGAATCGGCCGCCGAATTTTGAAGGTTCCATTCAAATCAATAACCAAAACACGTCAAAAAGCTCAAACAGACGAATTGAAGCCTTCAAACGATAAGGCCGCCAATTTAGTACACCCTATTCCTTTGCTGCACGGGCTCAAAGAAGCCCAATCGCCAAGCTCAGCAGAGAGAACTTCCGATAAAAGACTGCTGAGACCAAGATTGGTTGGGAACTTTCCGAAGAATTTGGGAGGGAATACTTTTTCGGGTAAGCTTGTGAAGTCTCCAACCGTCAAAATGGGCAAGATACCGGAGCACAGTGCATCTCTTTTCAATAAAGAAGCATGTAGTTCTCGCATGGTCACGAAGGATCTTGTACGAGACGGACAGGCGGGTTCGGAATTCCTGTCCATTCTGGTCGGCAAGGGAAAACTCACCAAACACAAAGCAAGTGCCCAGATCACAACAAGGAAAACTTTGGAGAAAGCTGAAAAATCTACGCGTTTTCCGCATGCCAAAGAACTGCGGCTGCTTCAAGCGCTTGCGAAGGAGCCCTTGCACTTTCTGGAACTTCATGGTCGCTTTGGCGTCTCGAAACAATCGGTGAGAGGACTTGCAAGAAATCATCTCCTAGTAGAAGTGTGGGGACCCAAAGGCGTTGGTGTTAGATTCAAACTCTCAAAGAAAGGCAAAGCCTATTTGAAGGAACTTGAAGCGGCCATAAGGTATGAATCGAAGATTGGAGAAAAGGAGTCTATTCGGCTTGAACACAAACCTTTTCTCTGATGTTACTCTGTGTTTCCTAGTCCTTTGAACTAAACTGATGTTGCCATTTCTTTGACGATTACCGTTGTTTCTTGTTCCTAGGAATCTTATTTGCCATTCCGTTGAAATATGGTACTTGTTCAAATAAGAAAGTGCAGCTATTCGTGTTTGTTGAAGTTTAGTATGGCTATTGTTATGTCTCTCATGTTGCACACGCCGTCGTCGTTCACGTCCGCGTTTGGCTTCCAGCTCGGAGATTCAGGCTTGGTGTTGAATAGTATGATGAGATATGTTATGTCTCGCGCGTGTATTGTTATGGGGCGCTTTGTCCTATGTTGTTTTTGACTGTTTGGAAGTCTTGGCCGTCGACTATGCCGTCGTCGTTCAAGTCTGCGTTCGGGTTCCACCTGGGACTGCCAGGGCTTGAGGGCACGGCCTTCTTGACAAGCTGGTAGTCTTGGCCGTCAGTTACGTAATCCCCGTTCAGGTCTCCCGCACATGAGACTTTTATGAGGCCGTCCACAAAAGTGTTGTCGCTTGTGTCCGTTTCGCCTAGAACAGGCCAAGCATACGCGCTTATGGTGTAGTTGCCCTTAGCAAAACCAGAAGTGTTCCAAGTGAAGGTTATGGTTGTGGAGTTTCCATTTGGTAGGGTGACGTTTTTTATTTGGATGATTGTTGTGTTGGCGTAGGCAGTGATGTTGAAAGTTTCAGTGTTCCAGCCTTGATTTTGAACAGACACGTATGTGTACAGTGTGAATCCTTTTCCCACAACGGTTTTAGACGGTGAAATGTCTAAAATAGCAATGTTGGTCCATGGTTTCATGAGGGGATAGCGATCTTGGTTGTTCTCGTCGATTGGGTATGGAGTGTCTCCGATGCCATCTCCGTTAGCGTCCACGCCGGAGTAATCGCTCCAGTAGTTGCCTCCTGAAGGATATCCGTTGTCCCAAATTCCGATAGAATCGTATACGTAAACTTGGTTCACGTTGTTGATGAAGTCATTTTGACATATTCTGCTGTTTGAAGAAGTCTCCAGGCTGATTCCATATTGGCCGTTGTCTGCAACTGTGTTCAGAGTAATATTGGTTCCAGAAGATCCAACGATCCATACACCGGCAAGATTGTTTGCGGTTATGTTGTTTCCGATGATGTCGTTGTTGTCCGCATAGGCCCAGCAGTTGATGCCATAGTCGTTGCCTTCCAATTTGTTTCCTGAGATTCTGTTGTAAGTTGAGTACGCGTCGAGCAAGATGCCGGATTCGAATGTTTTGATATCGATGTTCTTGATTGTTACATTGTAGTTTCCTGATAGGTATATTCCCCTAGAGGATGGGGCATTTGTACCTTCGATTGTGTGGCCTGCTCCGTCCAGCATAGTGTTGTTCCTTTCAATCACTATTCCATCAAAGTCGCTTGCTATATTGTTCGTCAATGTGAAAATGTCCCCATTTCTTTGAATTGGAGCAGCGAGAGGCTCGATGCTACCGTCGGCCCTGATGTATATGGTCTCTAGGGCTCTCGCTTCTCTGACACTGCCTAAGGCAGTGAACATGCTGATAACAATTACCACAACTGTTATCGCGAAGACTGCACGAGTGATTTCTCCTTCCTCCTCGAGCGTCAAGACAATGTGAGAACCCACTGGCCTATTTCTACGTTTTTGTGAACAGAACTATAGAACTAAGTTCTGCCTCATGCAAGCGCCAGAGCGCGCTTGTTAATAACAAAAAAGGGGGGATTTGCTTCTTGTGCAGTTGGGTCTGTAGGCTAACAGAACTTCCACACAGGTTTCGTTGTCACTTGGAACTTGTAGTCTGCTAAGCCTTGCGGCATTATTGGGGTGACAACCAACACTATGTAGGTCGGGTTCTTCGCGAAGCCGATGCCCATGCCTTTGTTTGTGCCTTTCGTCAGCCACATGTCCAGAGGTGCGTAGATCGTCTTTCCACGAAATACTGCAGCGTAGACTATTGATACTTGGAAGCGCACTGCAGGGAAGAATACAAATGGTGCAAGCGAGACAGCTGTGCCGCTTACTGTTGCACTGTTGATCAACCAACCTGCTTCGGTGTAGAGATCGTCTGTCATGTAGTGGAAGCCGATCTTGACAGTTTTTCCAGCGTATGCTGACAGGTCAAAGGTCATCGTTATCCAGTCTGGGAAGTCTGTGCTGATGCCTGTGAACCCTGGAAGGTTGGCAACAATGGTCGGTCGGGCACTAGGATCGTGTTCAAATGTAGTATAGTCGTTTGCCAAGGATGTCCATGTTGCTCCACTATCTGTTGAAACTTGGACGAACCCGAAGTCCCAGAATTCCTCAAAGGCCCATGCTGTGACTAGCGTCATGTATGGATCTGCAGGATCTACGTAGGCATCGCCTGCGATGAATTCGTCTGCCGAGTTCACTCCTGTGCCGGAGTACCAGCCATCAGTTGTATAAGTCCAAAGGTACGGCAACGGAAGCGCTGCCGTGTCGTCTCCGTCGAAGTAGATGAATCCTGGTTTGTTCCAGTTTTTCAGGGCGATGTAATCAGTGCCGTAGGTCGATATCATGGAGATGCCAGTGTCATATCTTGGATTGTGCGGCGCTTCAGGAGGATCCCAATTGGTGTGTGGGTGTTCCCAATACCATGTTTTTGTCGTTCCAAAGCTTGTGCCCGTAGTCCACGGGACTGGTACACCAATCGTTTCGTACAGCCTTACTGGAACGTAGACTGGGTCATTCAGATTTACGTTGTGGTAGTTGTATTTTCCGCAGCCAGGATTATCTGAGCGGATGAGGTTAGCGAGTTTCCAGTCGCGATAAACGTCGTCGAACGTTGTTTTCTCGGGCAGCAAAGCGTCTATTCCGGCAATACCCGGAATTCCTCCTTTTGTGAATCTAGAGAGGAAGTCTGCACCGTAGTGATCGTTTAGATAAAGTCCCCATAGGGCTGCGACTCCGTAGTCGGCGATTATGTTTATGTCGCCTTGGTCACCCCAGACTGTGAGCGAGTTGTCCGGAGTAACGAAGTAGCTGTTAAAGTAGCTTGGGCTGATTCCGTAGCCGCAGAGGTATTCTGCGTACATACTGCAGCCTTCGTTCATGAATAGCGCGTCTCCAGGCAACATGTCGCGGTGTATGAGGTGCTGGTATTCATGGGCAATCGTGCCCTCATAATCATAGTTTGGCGGTCCGAGTCGGGTTTCCCATTGGTTGCAGTCGATGCTGATGATGTTCCGGTCAAAGTAGGTGTCGCCGAAGGTTGAACTGTAGAAGCCTATGACAAAATACGGATAGGTGTAGTCATAGTAGTTCTCGTCTCCTATGTTTGAGACCAGAATCACGTCTCTGCCATTATCCTCTTTGTAATAGTCGTCTGGGAGTGGGGGATAGAAATAGCTTGGAGCCTGTGCGTATGAACCATCCCGGAAGCCTGGCTGACCGAAGTATTGCGTGTCTTTGTCGTAGATGTTGCTCTCGAATTCACCTATCAGATAGTTGATCTGGTCATCTGTCACTATCGGCGTTGGTCGGGGGTCGCCCGCAGGCCAACCCAGTCTGTCCGCGCCGCTAACATAGCATCTGACCCACACCTCGGTGTGTGCACCGATCGCCCTCAATTTGAAGCGCGTGAAGACGTAATAACCAGTATAGAAGTCGGCCATTGCCCAAATAGCTATGTCTCCTACTACAAAGTATGAATGATGGCTGGGCAGGTCAATCGGCCCATCCACCTGGTAATCGAATTTCGGGGCGTCTGCAACGTCAATTGGGTAATACTCGGGGAGAGTAATTTCTGCGTTTGCTGGTCTTATCGGTATTGCAATAAGCATTATTGAACTCAGAAGCACGAAGACTATCGCTATCGACATTATTTTCTTCATCTTTCTTTCTCCTTTATCTTTTACGCACCACCAAATAGGATGCGTTTGCAATATGAATTTTGTGGAAGTATCTTCTACACGCACCTCTCAGCCCGAGGGGGTGGGAGGGGTGTCCAATAATAGTATATATACTAACTTTCTAAGCCCTTCCTCAAGCAGGTGAGGCCAGCTGCTTTCCAATTAGCGTCTGCCTGGCCACTGATAAACAGTCTCGCCGTGGCGACCCTTTGTCTTGCCCAGTTCGCACGTCTGCACTTCGGCCTCTAAGTGTCTTTGAGCCATTTTGTAGTCACCAAGTGCCGGATCGATGTCCCGGCATTCCCTAAAGTCGTAGACCGTGAACTCGCACGGGTAACTATCCCTCCAGACCCGCGGATCGCATATTCTATCTTGAATACACGACTTCTTCGCGCTCTCTATCTGAAGAGATCGCTCAAGATTCGGGTTGGACGCTAGCACTGCCGCAGAAACAGATGAACAGGTTTTCCGATCATGGTCTTCTCCGTCCAGACAGAGCAACAGTACGAGGCCACCGACCCCTAGCAGGAAGGGCCAGAGAAGTGAGTTGCTCTTCACTGTCATTGAACCACTAACCTTGTGCTATTATATTATGGGGATAAGCATGCTATTAAATCAAGCTGAAAGCGCGCCGTGCAAACCAAGAGAATTGCCGGCTCTAACGTGTCCTGTCTGTGGTTTCAGATTCCCGCTCAGGAAATTCAATTCCACAATGAAAAGGATTCTCTACCCTGTGCAAATCGTCACTGGCGGCGGAAGGGCAAAAGGATTCCACGTGTTAGAATACGTTCCCTGGGAGGCTCTCTCTGGACTCCGACCGCCCGAAATATGGAACAGTCTTCTATGTCTGTACGCGCGGCTTGGAAGCGCGTATGACAATTTCTACAGAGTACTTGGTTTCCTAAGTCCCGAAATCAAGAAACTCGCACTAGAACTTCAGAGGGGATACACAAGCCCCTACCTAACAAGCACCTTCCCAGAGTACACCAAGCCTTATGCACCAACAGAATCGTCTGCAAACCTCGAAGAAGCATATCCACACGACGACTACCCAGCCGCCTACTCGCAACCCCCTTGCAAACCAACCATCATAGGAGGTGTACAGAATGAGTGAAGCCGAAAAACCCGCGGCAGAACGCTACGAAATGAAAGCCATCCAAATCCTCGTGCACTTGAACAAGCAGGGAGCTTTTGGATGGGTTCCAGCAGCCCAAGCCTGTGGCACTCTGAAGAAGGCCGAGACGATCATAGACGTGCTGACGGAAATGCCAAAGAGCAGACGCTTGGTTTGGACTGAAAGACTCGACGTCGAAGACACCATCTCGAGATGTCCCGTCATCCGAGAAAACGCTGACCTAAACAGGAAGTTCGCCGAGCTCAAAGCCGCTCACAACACATCCAAACCGAACACGCCCAACGAACAACAAAACCCGCAAGGAGGTGAAAACCCATGAATAACCAAACTTCAAAAACAAGCAGGGGCATACACAAACTCACCGCAGGCTGGGCCAGCTGGCGCTGGTTGTCGGGCGTCTCATCCAAGGAAAAACAGTGGTTCATCGGAACACTCAGGGGACGAGGAGGCTACGAGTCATGGATGGTCCATCTGGCAAGAGGCCTACAGGACCCAGACTTCCTGATCAAGTTTGAAAGCACCACCGACGCTTGGGAACGCTCCAGACTCGTTGGAGAGAAAATAAGAGAACTGCGCAAATCCTATCAAACCATGACCCAGGAACAGCGTGTCGAACTCGCCAGACAAGCCGAAGTTGAGCTTAAGACAGGCCTAGAACTGCTCGGAAGAGACAAGAAGACAATACAAGACCTTATCACACTCGTCGACCCGCCCACAACCGTTTAGAACCCAGAATTAACAAAACACACCCCTTTTTTGAGGGCCAACAGCCATGAAGCAAAACCTTCCACCAAAGAAAAAACAAGTGCACCATTACTCCAAAGGTGAACTCAACCGAATAGTCGACAGTTTACTCCACCCATTTTTTGGCTCCAAAGCAGCACCAATAGTCGTAGACCTTGTTCTCCACGCCCTTGTGGAAAAAGATCCTGAAGAAACGACAACGAAGTTCATCCGTTACAGTCTGCCCAAGATAATTAACCTCCTCAAACGCGAAAAGGACTGAATCCCGGAGGCGCCAGAAAGCGCGTGCTGGTGTAGCGCGCCTGCAGAGAACCAAAACAGATAACAGACAAGTTTGCGATAACAACAAACTATTTACGGCGGAAGCCGTCTCATAGAATTTTGGGAGGGAAGGACATGAAAAAGAAAATAGTGGCGGCGATAGTTTTCGCGTGCTTGATGGTTATCTCACTCACTAGCTTAGCATTATCACATATGCAAGTTACTAAATCAATGAAGATTCAGAATGAGAAAAACGCTGACCTAAACACGCAACTTCCCGACTCACAAGTCGCGACCCAAGATGCACATACGTTTGAATCCGTCAACCCGCAGACCCTCAAATCTGACAATCAGCAAGCTTCCAGCCCCGAAGCGGCGGAGAACAGTGGCAAAGTTGACGGCTCATGCAAGGATGAACCAACACTCAACAACAACGAGTCTGCAGGGAATTCAGTGACAGATCAGAGCCAGGATGATGGAACCGGTACACCTTCCCCTGATGGACGTATATATTTGGACGGGGAGCCTCCATACCCGTATATCCCTACGTACACGCCGAAAGGGATTAGATTTCCGCCAATTCCTTTAGGACCAGAAGATTGAGCTAGAGCGCGCGCGCCACAGGCATACGCGCTAGGAAGCTAGAAAGAGTCAAGTTTCGGGACGATGTTCTGTTGACTCTTGTGGGCTTAATGTAAAAAAGGTTGAGTGACTCGAAACCTTTTAGACGGCACCTGTTTCCAAACTGGTTAGGAGCTGGTCTTCTGTTTGTAGGTGATATATGAAATGTTGATTCGGATCCTTCAGCAAGACGTAGAGCCAGTAAATTCCGAAAAAGCCTAACGTTATTGTTGTCAGAATCAAATAGAGAGCAAAGCTTCTTTCAGGCAAGGGCTCCGTTCTTCTGGGCACTGAAAACTTGATTCCACTTTTGTCGAGTACTCTGCCCACGTCTTCCCAAAACCCGTCTTCTCTTCTCTCATGCTTGTAGAAGTCTTTCATCAGGAAGTACCAGACATACCAGACTGCAGGAAATATGAAGGCTGACAGAATAGCCCAAAGCACTGCGCCTTTCTCGGTTTCCTCAGCCTTCGTCTCCCTCACAGTCCTATCGCAAGATGCTAAACTGATTTCTGCGTCAACACCTCTTTTGGTAGCTATGGCTTTGGCCGCGGCCACGATGTCCTCGAAAAGGAAGATTTGTCTTTTGAAATGTGTGTTGCGCCTATTCACAAGCTTGTATATGAGTATGATATTCACAATCAAACCGACTATCATAAATCCATAGAGCAATGCTATGGATGCAAGAATAGGCGCCAACAGAATCGTAGGAATCGGCTGGCCAGAAGGAGGGGTTGGAGTAACCGTTACACGAAATGAAATTATGGCGACAATGAATATTGAAACCCATAAGACAGCAAGAAGAATGGGTAGGAGATAAACAAGTATCCACGCACTTGACATCATTGAGTCGGTCTCAACACGCATCCGAACGTCTTTCCTTACGTTTTCAACTTCGACACTCAAATTCTAATTCCCCATTACTTGTCATACTAGGATTGTTTAAGTAAATGTAAGCTAACATGGAATAAAACTGTTATGTCGGCGCGCGCTACGCTCAATCCTTGACCCACGAACTTTCCTCACAAGCACGCATACAGTGAGAGTGACCGACATCAACAACACCAGCGCAATGCCCGCAGGGAACTCTGGGACAACGTTGGGGGAGGAACGCATCACGACAAGCGCCGCAACCTTGATGTGGTTTCCAAGATCAGCTTTTTCAACCCAGTTCAGCGCTGAAGTCGAGGTTGAGTTGTCATAGGACGTGTGAATCCATCCAGGCGCGCCCCTGTTCCACAAGTCATTGTAGAAAAGCGGGTACGAGTCAAGCATAGCGCTCGCCAGCACAGGCGTGGCATCAGAAA
>Ga0315279_10004515_pt1 | contig 18639 bp, 18 predicted proteins | sample YL17G06_20_MG_FD_203694 | JGI IMG/M metagenome (GOLD analysis project Ga0315279, IMG submission 203694) | Sediment microbial communities from Yellowstone Lake, YNP, Wyoming, USA - YL17G06_20 | ecosystem: Environmental > Aquatic > Freshwater > Lake > Sediment | place: USA: Wyoming | collected... | reverse complement strand
AGGCAAGCATGCAACCTATCATTCAGCAGACGTTCCAAGCTGCCGGAGCTGATCTGGGAAACCGCGCTTTCATCCCCGGAACGGATCGCGTCCCGGGTCTCTTCGAGCACCTTCTGGATTTCGCTGACAACGAATCCTCGGCTGGTTCGTTCCACCCACGAGGAGATACCGGGAAGCAACAGCAGTTGGTCAACCGCCGGGATTTTGCGTAGCAATTCGAGCTGCGTGCTGTCGGTCATCAGGTCATTTCAGCACAGCATCCGGAGGCTGTCAATGTCGACCCCGATTTCGAGGCCACCGCTGCAACCGAAAGGGATACTTGGGAGAGGACGGTACGACCTTGCCGTCTTGCTGCAAGTTCGCAGTTCGCAGTACTTCAGATCCCGACGGTCCACACGAATCCACTGCGAATTGCAGACCGCATGTGTTTTTATCTGCGACCTTGTCTCCTCAGGGCAAAGAAATCGTGTCAAAAAGAACTAGATTTTCCCACGCCTTAAGCACCATTTGTGAGATAAAGCAGTCATGACCAGGCTGGCAGATATACCACCAGAGCGCACTGCGAACCACGAACTGCCAACTCCCGGGAGGGCGACAGGACAGAGGAACTGAAACTCGTGTACGATGACGACCTCACCAATCTCGATGAATGGCTCCGCCGGCTCAAGGTGGAATACGATATTTTCTTCAGCGGACACCGCAAGAAGCCGCCTGATGATCTGAGATTGCGCGTCGAGAAGCTGGTCAAGAGACTCTCCGAAGTGCAGAACATGTCCTACTCGGAGCGCTTCCGCTACAACACCCTCGTCACCCGGTTTTATGTTTTCCGGGATCGTTGGCGGCGCACGCTCTTGTCGCACGAGTTGGGCAGTGAAGCCAGAAATGAAATTCCTGCAGCTGCGGAAGCCCCAACCCCTGCGACACCGCGGCTGCGCATCTCAATTGCAGATCCGGAAGCGGAGGATGGAAAAGTGCGTGAGTTGTATGACGCCCTCGTCAGCATCAGGGAAAAGCACGCCAACGCGTCCGCCATTTCCTTCCAGCAATTCGCGAGCTACATTGCCAGGCAAACCCAAAGCATCCGGGGCAAGTACGGATGCTCCAGCGTACTCTTCACGATCGCGCTGGAAGAGGATGCCATCCGGTTTACCGCCACCGCAGAAAATGACCACTAATTACGGATTGCCCAATTGATTTTTTCAATTCGCAATCCGCAGTTGCGAGAGACAAATTCTCAGACTTAGGGTTTGTCACGAAATAACAGGCCCACTTTGCTGCAGGCCCCCAGGCCCGAAGGGGCGCGGCGGCGGGCGCTCGCGCCAAAGTGGACCTGTTATTTCATGACAGACCCTTAGGATGAATGAATCGAAGAGGACTGAGGACACCAAGCCAATCGGTTGCGGCCGTCGGGCTGGCGTCGTATAGTATCTTCTTCCTTTTAGCAGACTAGCCAACAATGGAGGCAAACTTGATACCCATCCGCCGTGCTCTCCTAAGCGTCTCCGACAAGACCGGTCTCGTTGAATTCGCCCGTTACCTCCACGAAGCAGGTGTCGAACTGCTTTCCACCGGAGGGACCGCCACGTTTCTTCGTACATCCGGGATACCAGTGAAGGAAGTATCGGATCTCACGGGCTTCCCGGAAATCCTGGACGGGAGAGTCAAAACTCTGCATCCCAAAATTCACGGCGGCTTGCTCGCAATTCGGAAAAATCCCTCGCACCTCGAGCAACTAAAGAAGCAGGGCATTCAGGAAATTGACATGGTGGTTGTCAACCTCTATCCATTTCGTGAGACGGCTGCACGGGAAGGAGCCACTTTTGACGAAGTCGTCGAGCAGATCGACATCGGCGGCCCAAGCATGATCCGCTCTGCCGCGAAGAATCACGCAGGCGTGGCCGTAGTTACCGATCCGAGCGATTACGGCTGGATTCTCCAGGAACTAAAGGACCACAACTGCCGCTTGAGCGCCGCGACACGCTTCATTCTGGCGCAGAGGGCTTTCGCCGCAACGGCCAGCTATGACGGCGCAATCGCGGCTTATTTCTCCGATCGAGCCTGGTCCGCGGACGGTCCGAAAAAACAGGGGGGAGCATTGCCGCCGCTGGAGGTACTGTGCCTGGAAAAGGTGCGTGACCTGCGCTACGGTGAGAACCCTCACCAACGAGGCAGCCTCTACCGCAGGACTTCTCACTCGTTCGGAGGGGTTGCCGGCGCTGAATTCCTGCACGGCAGGGAACTCAGCTACAACAACTATATGGACGCCGACGCTGCCTGGAATCTGGTCCTCGAGTTCGATCGTGCCGCATCCGCGGTCATTAAGCACACCAACCCCAGCGGAGTCGCACAGGCGGACCTGTTGCACGAAGCCTACGTCCTCGCGCGCGACTGCGATCCAGTCTCCGCCTATGGCTCCGTGGTCGCCTTCAATCGGACGGTAGACGCCGATACTGCCACTGAGCTGAACAAAACTTTCGTCGAGGTGGTGCTGGCGCCGGATTTCAGCCCCGAGGCACTAGAGATACTACAGCAAAGAAGGAACCTACGGTTGCTTCGCGTCGGTTCGCAGCAAGTAGCTTCTCTGGAGCACCGGCAGATTGGCAGCGGCTTCCTACTCCAGGACAAGGATCTCTATCGTGTCCGACGGGAAGAACTCAAGATAGTCACAAAACGCGCCCCCACCGAGCAGGAGTGGGAAGCCATGCTGTTCGGCTGGAAGGTGGTAAAGCACGTAAAGTCCAACGCGATCGTATTCAGCAACGCGTCCCGCACTCTTGGGATCGGAGCCGGCCAGATGAGCCGCGTCGACTCGGTAAAGTGGGGAGCGCAGCGGACCAGCCTGTCCCTGCAGGGATGTGCCATGGCCTCCGACGCCTTCTTTCCTTTCCCGGACGGTGTGGTCGCCGCAGCCGGTTACGGAGTGCGCGCCGTAATCCAGCCGGGAGGATCAATTCGGGATCCGGACGTGATCGAAGCCGCGAACGCCCACGACATCGCCATGATTTTCACGGGCATCCGTCATTTCAAACACTGACCTTTTTCGCCGCAGAGTGTAAGTGGGGATCAGGGGAATCAGGGGATGGGACCATCGCTTTCCCATGCGCGATGGGAGTATTATGAGTACTGATGCTGATGTCGGAAACGAGGTGGTTTGGTGAAAACGACGATTGAGAATCAGCTTCGCGAGGAATTGGATCGCTTGGCTCCCGATCAACAGCTCCAGGTGCTGGCATTCGCCCGAGCAATAGCTGGAAAAAGTCCACGTGGAGTGACTGGAGCGTCCCTGACTGGCTTCAACGGTACCATTGAGCCTGCCGATCTGGCAGTTATCGCCGGAGCAATTGACGAAGCCTGCGAACAGGTCAGAGTTGATGAATGGTAGTGTGCTGCTCGACACGAACATTGTAATTGCTCTCTTCGCGGGTGAAGCGGCCGTTCTGGCACGGCTCGCGACAGCACCGGAGGTTTTTGTGCCTGCCATAGTTATTGGCGAGCTTTACTACGGCGCTTTGAGATCCAAGAAATCCGAAGACAACCTTGCGCGAATCGAAGAATTCGCTGCGAGCGCGGCCCTCATCGGCTGCGACGCAGAAACGGCGCGACATTACGGAGCCATCAAAGACCACCTGCGTTCAAGAGGCCGGCCGATCCCGGAAAACGATATTTGGATTGCGGCAGGAGCTCGGCAGCATAATCTTGTTGTGATCTCCCGCGATCTCCATTTCAAGGAGGTACCAGAGCTTGCGGTCGAGGCATGGTGAGCCGCTGTCGAACGCCGCATCTAACAACGGGACTCAGCCGTCTGCGTAAGAAGCGCACCGAGGCTGATGGTTGGCGTTATGTGGTGAGGCATGGCGAAAAGCGAGCTCACAGCGGGCCTTCTCGACCTGAGGGGCTGCATCGGTCGTATAAACTCGGGTAAGTACGGGCTGGACGTAGTGTTCAATACCGCAGTCGACGCCCATGGCAAGGTCACGCTCGTCTTCGATCCGCTCCCAGCATCGAGTGATACACGCTTTCTCTACGACATCTTTCACCATCCCGGACCGACATTGGAGCCCTTCCAGCTCGAAGCCACGCACCCCGACGGCGCACGACTTAGCACACGTGCAGCATACATAGTCTCCATAAGCTCCCAACCTGATCACACTGACCTCGAAGCGACGTGTTACGACCTCGAGGTGGAATTCCCGTCGAGTCCTGACCAGGTGCCAATTGAGAACAAGGTCGAGTACCTCGTGCCAGGCCTGAAGGCCTTTCGGGTAATCGAGGTCAATACGCCGATTGGACTCTTTGCCGTATGCGGAGCGAAAGATCCGGCTGATTCGGGGGCGCCCTACGGCGTCATTTCGATCGACACGGCGATCGACGCCACGGAAGAGCAGGAGCTGATTGACGATCAGGTGAGTCGGCTCCTCGACGTCCTGTCCTTGGCAAACGGTCAACTCCTCCAGTGGAGCATGCGGAAACGCTTCTCAGGGAGTCGCGGCGTTGCTGTACACTTCCGCACCACCTCGTCAATTTCAGATCAGCCGTTCCCTTTATTCCCATCACTCCATTTACACCCCGCCATAGAGACGGCACTCAACAACTACACGCCGGAGCTTCGACAGGATACGGGCTTGGACGTCGCCATCGCCTGGAGCCTGATGATTTCCCGTTATTCAGAAGCAGACTTCCTGGCGGCCATGACGGCGCTTGAGCATTTGATCGGCGTCTACTCAGACAAAAACTCACTGGGAGGAATAATAGAAAAGGGATCTTTCAAGAGCACCATTCGGCCGTGTGTCGAAGAGGCACTGCGGAGGGCATTCGCGTCTCTAGGCATCCCTTCTGGAGATGACCGAGAGACAAAAATGCTTGGCAAGCTCGACGATCTCAACCGTTCCCTCAAAGTATGCACCGAGGCGTTCTTGACCGATCATGGAGTCCCTGTCGACGATCTGAAGGCAGGGATACCGCAGTTGGTCAGGCTCCGGAACGATATCGTACATCGTGGCCAGGCATCGCCAAAGAATCAACCTCATCTTGAAAGGCGATTGGCGGTTCTTCAAGAACTCCTTGCACGCGTATTCCTCACCCTGCTCCGCTATCATGGGCCATACTGCAGCTATCTTCATGGTTATCAGATCAAACAGTTCCCATTCGACAGTACCAGCCCCTAACAATTAAAAGACTCTCCCAAACCTTGATGTTTTCCGTTTGGGCTGATGGTCGCGGTTAGCTACGCTGTGTCTCTGCGGGGTCATGATAAGATCCCGACTATGGAAACCTATCAGGAGATCTCTCAGGCACAGGAAGACGAGACAACCGGCCAGCCTCCGGCCTGGCTGCGGCACTTCCCTAGACTGGCGCGCCTGTATCGCAAGTACGAAAGATACTTCGCTATCATCGTGTTTGCCGTCGGGTTCATCTGGGATTCCCTGACCATGGTCCGGATCGACAGCGTGATCGATAATGTCATCCTCCTGTTCTACTTGACAGCCTTGGCGATCATGATCTTCTTCACGCTGCGCCGGCAATCCGGGCGCGATCTGCCAAAGTGGACCTGCAAGCTGGAACCCCATTTCCTCTATGCGATGCAGTTCGCCTTCGGGGGCCTCTTTTCCAGCTACGTCATCTTTTACTTTAAGAGCGCTTCCTGGACACGAACCCAGTTCTTTTTCCTCATCCTCGTCTGTCTCTTAGTGGGCAACGAGTTCCTGAACCACAGGCTCAGGAATCCTAAGCTCCTGGCTACCCTGTACTCATTCTGCCTGCTCTCTTTCCTGGCCTTTTTCCTACCCATCGTATTCGCCAGTGTGAAACCTGTGCTGTTCCTGATTGCGGGGGCCCTTAGCCTGTTGATCAGTACCACCGTTTTTGCCCTGGGATTTCCCATGGGTCAAGGATACTGGCGCTTGAAGATGGGGCCCGTTCTCGCCTGCATCCTCACAGTCTGCCTCAGCCTGAACCTGCTCTACTATGCCAATCTCATACCGCCGGTACCGCTGGCATTGAAGACCGCGGGCATTTTCCATGGTGTAGCCAAGACTCCTGCCGGATACGAAGTCCAGTATGTCAAGCCTCCGTTCTACAGGCTCTGGAGGCAATACGATAATCCCTACTACCTCGCGCCAGGCGAGGCGGTTTGTTGCTTCACCGCGATCTTTGCCCCGCGCAAGATCCAGGTCCGCGTGCGTCACGTCTGGAGCCGTTATGTCAAATCGGTGGGATGGCGTGTCACAGACCGAATGGATTACGAGATCTCCGGGGGACGCGAGGGGGGCTTTCGGTGGTTCACCCGAAAGCGGATGGTGACACCCGGTGAGTGGCGCGTCGAAGTAGAAACGGATCGAGGTCAGATACTCGGAAGAATCGACTTCACGATCTTGAACAGCCCGGACCCCCATCCTCCTCTGGTAACACGAATCATTCCCTAGGTACTCACCGTGATCTCTGTGCCTCCGCCCAACCAATGGTTAAAAATGACGAATGACGAATGACGAATGAAAAGCAAGACAGGGGTCAGGAGTTCAATTTGTGTCATGTAATAATCGTCGTGATTTCCATCCATTTTGTTCCCAGAAGCTGAGTGCTTCGCTATGATTAAACCTGATGCATGGGGAGCCCATTTGTCCTGCATTTTATTCGTCATTCGTCATTCGTCATTCGTCATTTGTCACGCCTGGGGGACACGCGAATGGACAATGTAAGACGCCCCACTCTGGAGTTGTTGGACCAGCCGCTGCTGGAACGAATCGTGGCCGAAGCTCTGGACGTGCTTTTGAAGGTCGGCGTGCTGATCGAGAATGATGAAGTGCTGGAGATGCTGGGGGATGCCGGCGCGAAGATCGACAAGCCGACACACAGAGCCTTTCTCCCGGACTCGCTGGTATGGCGATGTATTCGCTCTGCCCCGTCCAGCGTCGTCATCTTTGACCGGGAAGGCAATGCCGCTTTGCAGCTCGAGGGCATGAACGTCCATTTCGATCCCGGATCCGCTGCCCTTCGAATTCTCGATTCGCAAACGAGGGAGGCCCGGCCCCCTATTACTGCTGACCTGATATCACTGGCGCGACTCACGGATGCGCTTTCTCACATCCAGGCCCAGAGCACCGCAATGGTCCCATCAGACGTGCCTGTGGAGATTGCAGATCGCTACAGACTCCTGATCGTCCTTTTGAACTCCACCAAACCAGTTGTCACCGGAGCTTTCACTGAAGAAGGCTTCTCCGTAATGAAGGAGATGCTCGTCGCCGTCGCCGGAGGCGATGACGTGCTCCGTAAGCACCCTCGCGCAATATTCGACACCTGCTCCACCCAGCCTCTTACATGGAGCAACCTTACATCACAGTGTCTCATGAACTGCGCCCGGGCGGGAATTCCGGCTGAACTCATCTCCGCACCGCTTTTGGGGGCAACCGCCCCGATAACGTTGACCGGAGCGCTGGTTCAACACACGGCAGAGAACTTGAGCGGAGTTGTCATTCACCAACTCGCCGCGGCGGGCAGCCCCGTCGTTTACGGGGGATCTCCTGCCGTTTTTGACATGCGCCATGGAACGATTGCTCTCGGCGCCATGGAATCGGCAATGGCGACATGCGCCTACGCTCAGATCGGCCGGTTCTTTCATTTACCCACTCACGGTTACCTCGGCTTGAGCGATGCTAAAGTCCTCGATGCCCAATGCGGGCTGGAATCGGGCATCGGCGCAACGCTCGCGGCACTCGCCGGCATCAACGTTGTGTCCGGAGCGGGAATGCTGGAGCTCGAGAACTGCCAGAGCCTCGAAAAGCTGGTGATCGACAACGAGATCTGCGGCATGGCTCAACGGCTCGTGGCCGGAATTGAAAAACGCGAGGAAATCATGGGCGAGGACTTGCATGCGGACCTGGCAGGGGGAGACCATTTCCTTACTTCTCCGGTTACGCTGAGATGGCTGCGCCAGGAGGTCACGTCACCGGGAAGCGTCATAAGCCGCGAGACATCGGAGGTCTGGCAACAGAACGGCCGGAAAAGCGCCGCAGAAAGGGCTCGGGAAAGGGTCCAGGAACTGCTCGCAAAAAACCAACCGAAACCGCTGCCCGACGACCTGCGGCGCCATCTGAGAGAGATCATGGAGGTGGATGCATTACACTACGGGATGGCTCACCTACCCCTTTAGACTCACTACAGAGACACAGAGAACGCCGAAAGGGATGAACTACTACAACTACTTCACTGAAATCGAAGAACACTTCGTACGCCGCCGCGGCAAGCATCTTCTGGTCTCTCCCATGGACTGGAGCCTGATCGCAACGTGGCGCGATTCCGGTGTGCCACTCCACGTGGCGCTGCGCGGCATAGATATCGCCATGGACATGTTCTTCTCCGGCAGCCGACGGCACAGTGAAAGGGTCGGCAGCCTTTTTTATTGCCATGACGCCGTAATGGCCGAGTACGCGCGCTATCTGGAGGCACACCTCGGAGAAGAGACTCCAGTCGGGGAGGCGAGCGCTGCAGGCGAGGAGACCGTGAAAGAGCAGGGAAAAGAAGCCCAGGAGGGTCCCGGCAAAGACCAAATCCTCGAGTTCATCCGGGCGAGAATTTCTGAAATAAAAGACGTGCGGGCGAAACATTCTCTGGGAGAAGGCGCTTCCGAGGGACTCGATCGGATCCTTTACCGGCTGAACGAGCTCACAGGCAGTCTGGAATCCAGTATTCAGATCGATCTGGAGGCCCTCGAGCGTGATCTCGGAATCCTGGATGAACTTCTGGTAACCGAACTGCGTGCGGAGATAGCGCCGGGGGAGATGGCCGACTGGGAGCAGGAAGCAAAGAAGGAACTGAAGATATACAAAAAGCGGTTGCCTAAGGAGACCTACGAGAAGATCCGCGACAACTTCATTCGCGGCAGGATCCATCGTAAGTATAACCTGGGCGAACTAAGCCTCTTCCACCTTTGAGATAACTCTGTGCCCTCAGTGTCTCTGTGGTGCATATGACCAAGCCTTTTGAAGTCAAAATCGAAAAGCTCGTGTACGGAGGAGCCGGTTTAGGCCGGGTTATGGGCAAAGTGGTGTTCGTGCCCTTTTCAGCTCCGGGCGATCGTCTCCTGGTAAAGCCTGTCGAAGACAAGAAGAACTTCATCCGGGCGGCGACCTCTAGGCTCCTGGAGGCGGGACCCTGCCGCCGTTCGCCGTTGTGTCCGCATTTCGAGAGATGCGGAGGGTGTCAGTGGCAGCACCTGGAATATCCTCGCCAAGTCGATGCCAAGAGACAAATCCTCGAGGAGATCTTCCACCACCGCTTTCCAGAAACTCGCAGGCTCCTGATCAACATGAGGGCGTCGCCTCAGGAATACGAGTATCGTTCGCGGACACGCATCCAGGTGCGGGGTTCCGGATCGAACGTCAAGGTGGGCTTCTTTCGATTTCAGTCCCACGTCATAGAAGACGTCGCGGAGTGCCCGCTGCTTCGTCTCTCCCTGAATCAGGCGCTTCGCTCAATCCGGGACACGCAAGCGAAAAACAGCGGCAACCCGGATCTCCAGCAACTTGAAGTCGCGTGTTCGGAAGAAGAGGGAACCTGGGGTTCGACCGAGGTGGAGTCATCACTGGATGAAGGCATCTCCGCCTTGAGCGCCGCCGGGGGCAACCACACTGAGGAAGCTATCCTGCGAAGAAGGATCGGTGAATTCGCCTACTCGCTGACTCCCTCGACATTCTTTCAGGCAAACGACTTCTTGATTGCCGAGCTGGCCGCCATCGTCCGCGAGCTGGCCACTTGCGCCCGACCTGGCCCGGCCCTCGACCTTTTCTGCGGGGTCGGGTTGTTTTCCCTGCCCCTCGCGCGTCAGTTCGAAAATGTGGTCGCCGTCGAGAACTCGCCCGTTGCCTCCCGTTTGTGCGCTATGAACGCCGAGGCTGCCGGACTCTCCAACATCCAAACTGTCTGTGCGGATGTTTCCGCCTGGATGAAGGCAGTCGGATCTATCGCGCCGCCCGCCTATACCCTCATCGTGCTTGATCCGCCGCGAGCAGGGGGAGGTCGCGAGGTGATGAACCGGATTGTGGAATGGGCTCCTGAAAGCATCATTTATGTCTCCTGCGATCCTCAGACTCTCTGCCGCGATCTGGCCCTGCTCCCCTCTCGTGATTACCGAATAGACCATGTCGAAGGACTGGATCTGTTCCCGCAGACCTATCATTTCGAGACGATCGTCCGGCTCCGGCGCCGCTAAGAACGATTTACGATTGTTGATTGACGATTGACGATTTCGAGCCCAGCGGAAGTTGCCTTCCAACCCGTGTTTTTTAATCGTCAATCGTCAATCGTAAATCGTCAATTCCTCTGAGGTGATACTTTTCCGGGAGGAATCATGCAAGGCCGCTGGGGAGAAACACCACTTGTGGCTGTGACGATTTCCCTGACCCTGGGAATCACCGTCTCCCGGTTCCTCTCGCATTACTCATTCGCCTTACTGGCATGGGCAACATTGCTTCTGATCTGCGCTGCAATTCTTTCCCTGCTCAGCGAACGCCTCCCTCTTTCCCTGGCGCTGGGTCTCTTGGCGGTTGTTCTGTGCGGTCTACTTCTCTCGCTCGAGCGACGCGATGGTTATGCCACGTCCGATGTGCGCTCGCTTCTGTCCCGCGGCGTCTTCCCTCTCGACGAAATGTTGGCCTCCGATGGCTGCGTAGTGGAAGAGAGCCAGAAACGTGGAGACGAGCTGGTTGCCACCATTGAACTGCGGGCCATTCGGAAGAATGATTTGTGGCTGCCTTGCCGGGGAAATGCCATCCTCAGGTTGCCTGCCGCCACGCCGGAGGATACACCGGTCTCTCAAGCCTGGCTGCAGTACGGAGACCGGGTGCGCGGCTGGGCCACGTGGCATGTGCCTCGCAATTACCAGAATCCCGGCTCGAGTGATCACGTCGCAAACCTGCAAAGGCGAGGCGTCTCCTTGATCGGGAGGGCAAAATCCGTCCGTCTCCTGGAGGTTGTCCCTCAAGACTGTGCTCCTTTGTGGGGCAAGGCCGCAGCCCAGGTCCGGAATCGTCTGCGCCACAGCCTGCAATACCTTGTTCGGGATGGAAAGCAAAGGGAAGCGGCCATTCTATCCAGTGTCGTGATAGGTGATTACTCCGACCTGGACACGCCGACGCGCGAAGTTTTTCAGAACACCGGCACTTATCATGTCCTTGTAGTCTCAGGGCTGCACGTCGGCTGGATAGCGTGGGTGCTTATCCGGCTCTTTCAGTTTCTCCGAATTCCAACTGGAATGAGCCGGGTCCTCAGCGCGGCCGGGATACTCTTCTACACCTGCGTCGTCGGATTCCAGTCAAGCATCTCGCGCTGCCTTTGGATGTTTATTCTTTATTTGATCGGCCAAAGCCTCTTCCGCCGGGCTTCTCCTACCAACATTTTGTTCGCCTCCGCGTTGATCCTTCTGGCGGTTCGTCCCGACTGGCTTCTGGACGCCGGATTCCAGCTTTCCTTTCTTTCAGTCATGGCAATTTGCCAGATGGCCGTTCCCCTTACCGAGCAGAACCTCAGGCCGGTCCTGGAGCCGCTGAAACACGCGGGAGACCCGGAACGGCTCTTCGTCAAGCCGGATCGATGGCACCGGCTCGGCCGGCGGTTTAGGTCCAGATGCGAATTGCTCGTTGAAGCCTGCGAGGATCGGGTTGGCCCAGGCGCCTCGAACTGGCTTATGACGTTTTCTCGGGGTACGGCCCGGCTGGCGTTGCTGGTTGGAGAAACGATCCTTGTTTCAGCGTCCGTGCAAATCTGGCTGGAAATCGTCCTGGCCTATCATTTCAATCGCCTGAGTTGGATATCCCCCATTGCAAATATTCTTGCAGTGCCGGCCTCATCACTTGTCCTGGCAGCAGGAATGGGCGTGGCACTGCTCGCCAATGCTCCTTTGCTGGCGCGCCCAGCCCTGGCATTTGCAGGATTCCTCGCTTCGTTCCTTTTCACCTCAAATCAGTGGTTGTCGAGGATACCGCTCGCGTGGCAGCGCTGCCCCACTCCTCCGCTTGCATGGCTCCTCGCTGTACTCATGATCGTTTTCGCCTGGTGTTTCCTGGAATGGAAGAGACTTTGGCTCCCCTGCCTCCTGGTTGCAGTGAGTTGGGGGATTCTCTCCGTTGGAAGAAATCTCACATCGGCGCCTTGGTCGTTCCATGAGACCGATTGCGGAGATCGGTCTCCCTGCCTGCAGTTGACGTTCCTTGATGTCGGCGAGGGCGATTCCATTATTGTTCGATTCCCGGACCGCCGTATTTGGGTCGTGGACTCGGGGGGAATCCGTCAGGCGTCCTCGCTGGACGACAACACCAGCGCGTTCGATGTGGGCGAGGCAGTGGTAAGCCGATACCTTTGGTGGGAATGGATCGGAAAGCTGGACCGGCATGTCATTTCCCATACGGATGTCGATCACGCGGGAGGAACCCAAACGCTGCTCAAGAATTTTCGGATCGGCGAATTGGATTATGGGGAAACGGCAGGCGATCCGTTGCTCGGCCGAATCCTGGCCGTTGCCCGGCTGCAACACGTTCCTGCGCGCCTGGTGCGGACGGGGGAAATAGAATTCGTTGGGGGCGTCATTGTGCAGGTTTTAAATCCACCGGTGGAGCAGAGCGGCCGGACCACAAACGAAAACTCCGTCGTGCTGCGTCTCGTCTTTGACGGCTTTACCGCTCTGCTGACCGGCGATCTGGAGAAGTCAGGCGAAGCGGAATTGCTGGCTGGGTCGCGGAATGTTCGAAGCCTGTTGCTTAAGGTAGCCCACCACGGCAGTCGCTCCGCCACGCTGGATCCGTTCCTCGACAGGGTCCGCCCCCGTTGGGCGATCGTCTCTGCGGGAAGGAACAATCCCTTCGGGCATCCATCGCGCGAAGTCCTGCTCCGGCTGCTGCGCCACGGCGTCCGTCCTCTTTTGACGTTGGATCAGGGTGCAGTCACTTTCAGAACAGACGGCAGGTACTACGTCATCGAAAGCTACGTGGGTGGAATCCTGGAAAGAGGTCTGCTGCCTATCGGATCAACAGGTCGAGATTAGACGGCGACGCAAAAATCAGGTCGTGCTGGCGGCAATGCGCGGCACAGCATCAAGCCTGTGGCGCTGAGGCGGCCACGATTAGCACTCTTGGCTGTCCGATTGGCGTTGTATTGCACCATTATCCAGGTCGTCCTCAAGTGCTCGGTCGGCCGAGCACACAGATCTTTGGAAAACCCAGCTCGAATCGGCCGGTGGGCAGTCGGATCTGTTGCGGCCTTTAAACCGCAGGAGGTCCAGCGCGTTACGCTGTACTACAGCCACTGAAAGCCGGCGGGTCCGCGGGCCGTAGCCCGAAGTGGCACGGCCTTCCCGAGCTTCACTCGGGATCCTCGACGATGCACACCGGCATCGCCTGCGCCGCAGCGCCCATAAGGCGCCGCTCGCACTTACCACCGCGAGCCCGGAAAACCGGGGACGTCCACTCGTTAACCATGTTTCCGTCATAAAAACCGGTGAACGGGTGGGACATCCCTGGTTTTCCCTTGCTTCGCACTGGAAGGATATCTGAGAGAGGTGAAGGTTCATCGCGCAGGCCTGACGCCCGAATCGCGCAGCTCCTTGACCACCGACTGCACCTGAGGAGCGATTGGATTGTGGGCATCAAGACGCAAAAAAACCTCGAATTCACGCAGCGCCTCAGACTTCCGCCCTTGAGCCATGTAAATGTTGCCCAAGAGAACATTCAGCGCTGGCCTCGGTTCCACCAAAATCTGCCGAGCACGGATGCAGTCTGTCTCTGCTAGTTCGAACTGCCTGAGTTCAAAAAAACACCGCCCACGCTCCAGCAAAGCAACGTAGGAACCGGGATCGATGGACAATCCCCGGGTAAAGTACTCAACGGCCGCCTCGTTGTTCTTGAGCCGACTACAAACGGTGCCCAATCCGAACAGCGCCTGTGCGAGGTTTGGACTCAGGGCGATCGCTCTATCAAAATATTCTCGTGCGTTGTCCAGGTCGTTTTGCTGCAGATAAATGAGGCCTCGGCCAGAGAGTGCCTCCGCGAAACGCGGTTCGATCGCCAGGGCGCGGTCAAAGTATCTCCCCGCGTCGAGATAACGCCCCTTTCGAAGCTCGCTCTCTCCTTTGGCAAACAGCTTCCTGGCTTCTTTGGACACAAGAAACCTTCCTGCCGATATTACACCCTCGCTCGGAGTTGAACCTGAGGCCCGGGGTTCCAGAAAGATGGTCCGCCTTTGGACTCCGCCCCGCAAAACTTCCACGCCGGCTTCTACACGACGGTAGTTCGGGTGGTCGATCACAATGAAATAGTTTCCGGTCGGGAGACGGAGAAACTCGAAATTGCCGGCTGCATCAGTGAACACCATGGCAAAGGGACTCCGGTCGCTCTTCAGCAATTCGACCCGAAGGCTTTCGGGCGCAGTGCCTAGGCCTTTGACACTCAAGGTACCCCCGATGCCGCCGACCCGAGCGCTCATGTCCTGCCCGGACGTGTCGGGGCTAAACACAGCTGCCAAGCCCGCGATAAGTACCATGCTGGAAAAAAGATATCCCCACCCGAACCAGCCTTGGCTATCCATAGGGGCAATCTCCTATAGCTGTCTTCAGTATCCCCCGCGTGCTCCGGAGATCCCATGACGGCCACGCCTGCCGATTTTACCCCCGGAAAGAAACGTGCCAGACGCAGGAGATCCAGTCTGATCCCGCAGTTTCGGAAGTTAGCTATTGCTTCACCTGGCCACGGAGTTGCTTCAGGATGGCGCGTTGCTTTTCCGCATCCGGCGCATTCGGAACCGCAGCAAGATAGTCTTCCAGTTCAGCAATGGCCTCGCGTGGTCGGTTTTCCTTGATCCACAGATTTGCCAAATGGACATGGGCCCTGACAGCACCTGTTGAATCTATTGCAAGAGCTTTCTCCAGTGCGGCCTTGGCAACATTATGCCGGCCGAGTTGGCTGTGGCAAACTCCTAAGAACAGGTGGTTGATCGCATTGCGCGGTGATGCTGCGATAGCCCGCTCGAAGTATTCTATTGCAGCCTCATAGTTCTCCTGCTGGAACTTGCAGATCCCTAATCCCCTTAACGCAGCTTCACAGCTATTGTCCAACGCGAGAGCGTGCGAAAAGTCCGCTGCGGCTTCCTCGACCTGCATCGCGGCAATGCGCAGGTGACCCCGCTCGGCGTAGGCCTGAATATAAGTCGGGAAAACGTCGATCGAGCGACTGTAGCTGTCCAACGCTTTTTCACGCTGATTTTTCGATCGATATTTCTGAGCTCGTTCAAATGCCTTCCGCGCAGGCTTGGGGACGCGTTGAGCAGCCGCTGTTAATGTGATGACAGTCGACCTTTCACGGCTGCTCGGTTCGATTTTGACTCCTGTCCTCAGATAGATGTTGATGAGCAATCTAGACGGCGTACTGCGGCTTGTTTCGAATTCCACCGGATCACTAAACTGATCCGGGTCGGAACGGTTCAGAGCGGTGAGCCAAAAGCGCCCGCGAGGAACGTTGGAGATCTCATAGCGCCCGAGGTCATCGGTAAACGTCTGCAGGGAAGGGCCCAGCTGGCAGCTGAGCTGCACCAAGACTTTAGCCGCTGGTGAGCCATCAGGTAATCGGACAGTACCGTAAATCGTGATGCTGACCGGTATAGTTTGAGAAAGCGCCGGGGGAGCAATCAGGAGGCAACAAGCGAGGGCCAGGGAGCGCATAGCAATCCAAGACTGATTACCATTAGCATGAACCTTTTTCCACGAGGGAGTCAACCGAGCCGGACTTTTTTCAGTCGGCCTGCCGTTTCCAACTCACTCGGGCATCAACCTCTGGTGACCATTTCCGGTGCTGGCGAATCCCCCCGGGTGCTGGGACTTGGTCGATACGCCCATCCCAATCAGCGTTGCATTCCATGATCGGCTTGGGATCGCAGTGGTAGAGGCGTCGGGCTTCGTCGAAGGTTAGATCTCCATGAGGTAACTTTCGTATTCAGCCTTTGTAATTCTTTTGACGAGAGGATCGGCCTTGCCCGGAATTCGCCAGGCACTCTCTACAGTATAACCGCCCGGGTCGAGAGCGGTCCCGGTGATCCGCCCTTCCATTCCCTTGGTGAGCCCTGCAAATGGCAGAATAACCCTGACGCGTCGGCCAATCTTGTCATTCGCCTCTTGATATTTAAATCTTTCCAGGGTCAAATCGGGAATGTCGTCCCGACTGGGTCTGGCAGTCCTCGGCTTCGGTAATTCAATCTTGGGGACTGCACCGACCTGCTGAAGTATCGCTAGCGCATCAAAATTGGCCCAGATCTCTTCGATCTTCCCATCCACAATCCTGCTGATGTCAGTCCCGCTGATGCCTATCCGGACACCCGATGGATCGGTCCCTACGAGCTCCCCCATATGGGTGCCCAGGATTTTGTAACGGGTGGCTACCCTATCTCCCTCTGCAACCTGGTCTTCCACAATCTCCCTGAGATCGGGAAATGCCTTGATGAGCGTTGCGATCAGTTGTTTGAAACCTTCGGCTCCGCCGACTTCCCCTGAAAAGGTCGGACCGTGATATATAAGGTCCGGAGCCAGGATTTCATCCAAGAGATTCAAGTTTCCCTTGCTGATCGCCTCTTCGTGAAGCCTGCGCGTGATAGTCTTTTTTTCGTCCGACATGGAGCACCTCTCCTCCGGCTATTATTACCGAAAAAGATCGCGGTTTTACCTTGAAAATGCAATTTATCGACAACCCACCCGTCATCGAGGAAATATTCGGCTCGAATCGCCCGGTCGGCAGTTAGATCTGTTGTGGCCTCTCAGCCGCAGCAGCCGTGCTGAATGCAGCGCATTGTTTTAAGAAAACCCGGGGACGTCCCACCCGTTGACGAATACCCGAAACCCGGGGACGTCCCTGGTTTTCCCGTGCTAAAATTCATCGTGCCAATTGTGGCGGTTCTCCATCAGGAAAAACCGAGCGCTGGGTCCGAGAGCCGGCCTACAACCCCCCGCGGAGCGGCTGAAATCACAGACACTATGTCTGAATCGCAGAGGCCACGATGCCGTCCTTGCAACACTGTCCAGCACTGGTAGCGGTACTGGGCCAAACCAGAAAGGGAATCTGAGTGCCTGCCCATAGATAAGGAGGGTCGTATGGAGCTTTTGGACGTTAACCGAAGCATTGTCGTGGTCATCGATCTGCAGGGCAAGCTGATGGAGCTAATCGAGCGGCCGGCGCTGGTAGTCGCAGCGACGATCAGGCTTTTAAAGCTCTCGGCTCTCTTTGAGGTCCCGGTGATCATGACGGAGCAATACCCGCAGGGACTGGGCGGCACTCATCCCGATGTGCGCGCCGCGTTCGATGGCCTTGCGACGCCGCGGCGTTTCCTGGAAAAGACGAGCTTTGGTTGTTGCGGAGATCCCAACTTCGAGAGGCTGATCAGAGAGGTGCGTCCGGATCTCGAACCCTCTCGCCGTCAGATTGTCGTGGCCGGCATCGAAGCTCATGTCTGCGTGATGCAAACCGTGCTCCAGCTTCTCAAACAAGGCAACCAGGTTTATCTCTGTTGGGAGTGCATCAGCGGGCGTGGTGCGGAATATCGGCGTCACGCGCTCGATCGCATGACGCAGGCGGGTGCTGTGCTCACAAATCACGAGTCGGTGGGTTTCGAGTGGGCCAGAGACAAAGGCCACCCCCAATTCAAAGCCATGAGCGCCCTGTTCAAAGAGGGTCAGCTCACAGGGTGAATGCTCATGAAACTGTCGCGTCATTCCCGTGTCAAAGCGGGTTTTTTGAGCGCGAGCGGCGCTCTGTTGGATATGGGAACGACGCGGCAACCTCGCAGATATGCCGCTCGCCTACCGAGAGAGGCCCAGGCAATCCCCAACCGTTTTTTCCACCTTGATCTTCTTCAAATGCTCCTGTCCCAGGTAAAATGTCACGTTGCCGCAGGCTGAACAGATCATGGCTTCCAGAGGATAACCCCAGAGAGTCCGGGCATTGTAAGGAATGATTCGAAACCCCCACCAGGAGGCCGAAGCTCGAATCGCGCCCCTAACCAATTTCGTGGACTGACACGCCGAGCAACTCCGAATCGCGTGGTTCATTCTATCCTCCCTTTCTCGCCAAACTTGACGGATGCGGCTTCAGATCCGGTCGATCTCAAACCCACGGCATGATTAACCCGACAGACCGATCCGGTGGAGCAATTCGGCGAACCTTGGGTCTGAGCGGATCGCATCGAGCCTCGGATCCACTTTGAGAAACACCATGTAGCTGGAGCGCTGGTCTGCTGCCTTCTTCAGCCACTCGATGCCGCGCTCGCTGTCGCCCATTCCAATATAGACGATGGCCTGAGATTCGGCCGAGACATATCGGCTCCGCGATAATTCAGTCAGTCGGTCGATCATGTCGAGCGCCTTCCGGGTCTCGCTGGAGGCAGCGTAGGCATGTCCAATTCCCGAGAGAACTGCAGATGTGTCGCTCAGAGTCAATGGTCGCACGAGATTTCCGCCGGCGACTGGTGGAAACGGTGATCCCTTGCTTGGTCGAAGGTTCCTCGGCCGGGCGCGCGGCCACGGCATTGGATCCCGAGAGCAGGCCGACGCCGGAGACAACGGTCATGACTCCTCCGGTCCGCTGGATCTCCGCATCGATTTCGAGCCGCTGCTTCAGG
>Ga0315279_10004514_pt1 | contig 18645 bp, 19 predicted proteins | sample YL17G06_20_MG_FD_203694 | JGI IMG/M metagenome (GOLD analysis project Ga0315279, IMG submission 203694) | Sediment microbial communities from Yellowstone Lake, YNP, Wyoming, USA - YL17G06_20 | ecosystem: Environmental > Aquatic > Freshwater > Lake > Sediment | place: USA: Wyoming | collected... | reverse complement strand
AGCAGGAAGAGGCAGGAATACCCTGATAGGAATCCTAACAAGATCCAGGATATTCGCCTCATCCTAAGACACACGACGAAGTTCAACTCTCTGAAACCATACAAAAATGATTGCCTAGGCTTGAGTAGGTGAGTCGCATTCAACCATCCGCTGAGGGGGCCACCGTCCACAATTGCCCATTTTGTCGATGACATTGACGGCGAACCATTTGGTATTTGCTACGACTTCAACAACGCGCGAAGCGTACCCATCGACTACCTCAAGAACTGGGAGAGGGTTTGTTGGCTAGATTCACCATTCATTGACGATATGCTCCAACGGTACGGGAGCCAGGCTTTCCGAATCCGAGTTCCGGATTGGAGATAGTAGCTCGCCATGTCTACTTCGCCTCAATTCTCAGGATCATTCTTCCGCGGATCAGTCACGCATTGCATGTCTGTGCGTTCTCCAATGAGTGAACATGAGGGAAGAGGGTTCATGCAAGGGGAGAACCAGCAAGATCATGGGTTCAAATCCCACCGTCGGCTCTGAATCTTCGCGGCAGAGGCCTCTCCCCTTAATCTCGGGGTTGAAATCGTCGTTCCACGTCAGGCCCGCGAGACTAAATGATACTGAGTATGTCATTTAACTTGCGAACCGTTTCATCCTTAATGCCAAGCGCAAAGTACGAACCCAGCAGACTAGACTTGAGAGCCAGTTCCTATCAGAGGTCGCTTGTCGCGATGGGTATCCCGGAATCGAACTCCTCCTTGGCGATCTGGTATCGCGATTACTTGCTTTTGCGGAAACCCAGGGTGCATGAATCTAGCAGTGCAATATCATCATTCAAATCTTCAGAAATAATCTGAGAAACTCCCGTGGATAGGAGACCCTTCTGCTGCAGATCCTTCGCGGCGCTAAGTCTGGCATTCAATTCCCGCTTCCAGCGTTCGAGATCCTCATGAGATGGTAGTTGTGGAGTCAACCTCTTGGTGATTCCCTCCCAGATAACGTCCTCGTTGCGTCCCAGATCGGCTTCAGAGACTTCTCCTACCAAGTGTCTGGCTCTGAGTAGCTCCAACTCTTCGAGAAAATCTTGGGCGACGTCTCTTGCGGTTGCCAGGCGGCTCATTCCCACTTGGGAGAAGAGCAGTAGCATCCGATTCCGTTTCTCGTCAAGGAAGCGTGCCCCATCTCCAATCTTGGATAGTGTCTCATTGATCCTCGACTGGGTGAACCTCCTAAATGGTAGGAGCTTGGCACTCACGGAGCGCAATTCATTCTCAAGTTCGTCAGAAGGTCGCAATGGCTGCGCGGGACTAGTCAATTGGAAGATTCGGTTAAGCACTCGCTCCCTGTCGCGAAACATCTTTGCAGAGTCCAAAGGAGACGCAGGTTCGCGGTGACTTGGAAAAACCTTCAACTGTTCAGTGAGTACCTGTCTCGAGGAGACGTATTCTGGTTGTGCGATCTCACTCTCCAGATAGCGCAGATCGAGTGCGTCGAGATTTCTCTGAATCCTGTAGGCTATGATGTCTTCGAGAGCTCGTGGCAAGCTCATCAATCGAATCAGTCCATGATTTGAAAGACTGCCAAGGGCATATGCAAGATCAGTAATGTTGAATTTGAGATGATTCAGCAGCTCCGATGTGGAAAGTGAGACCTCTCCTGCTCGATAGTTGCCGGCTCCAAGGAGGCAGGTCAGGAGTGCCTTCTCTTTCTCTGAGAGTAGATATCTTGACTCCATTTGGTGATCCGGGGGGAGACTGCGCGCGTCTGGTAGAAATGGGTTTCCGGAAACCGACAGATCTAAACAGCGCTGATGCTATTGGTGTCTGGAGCACTTCAGATTGAGTTCCGATGCTAGGGTTGTCCTCGCGATTCTAGAACCAGCCCTTCAGTTTGTGCAGAAATGTCCTGTCGATTCGAAGATCATTGATCGCACATTTCCTACCATGTCATGTCCAATCTGCGGGACCGCGTATTGCATGTCTCCCTGCGTCGAGAAACTGGCAACGAAGAACAAGAAGTGTCCAACGTGCAAGAAGTTTGAGATGAATAAGCTCGTAGAGATAATCCAGAACATCACTTACAGGGCTAGACTTGAAGAACTCAAGGCTTCTCGACGTGTTAGTGACCATGTGTATGACAAATTGAGGGTCGAGTATGAGACTAGGCAACGAGAGACAGTCGCACGTGTCTACGGCAAAGGCTCACAAAAAGATGGAGAACGGGACAAAGCTCCCTTAAGGTGCGACCATTGTGGAAAGGAAACGAATTACATTGCACAGTACAACCGATGGTACTGCTACAAGTGCGGCAGATACCTGTCAGTGTCCAAATGACGTAGACTAGGCGGAGTTGAAACGCTCTCTTCTGATAGCTTCCGAAACTGCTATTGCTTCACCGACACAAGGCATTGACAAGCAACGGGGCCAATAATGAACGGCGAAGATCATCCTCTAACGAAGAACGAAGAGCAAGTTCTGCGTCTTCTGGAGAGGTGGGACGGTCAGCGTTTCTCACTTGAACAATTGATGGAAGGCTCTGATGTGGATCCGGAAATGGCTGAGAGAGCACTATTGTCGCTCAAGAAACGTGGCTTGATTGATATCAAGATAATAGGAGCAGATGGCGAGCCCACGCAGCCGTCCTTGCAGAGCACTCTCCTCGAGATTCGAGAACTGCTAGATCGCCTCTCAAGACTCGCTGCAAGAAGAGAATCAACGAAGGCTACAGTCTATGAACGTGTCAGAGAAAGGCTCAATGAAGAGCTCTCAAAGGCAATCGCAAATCTTGAGTTTGCTGCCGACCGAACTCACGATCGTCTCCTTCACCTGACAAAGGAAATTGAGGAACGCATGGACCGAATCGACGAGGCAACCGTGTCCCATGATATAGGCGAGATTTCCCGAGAGGAGGCAGAGAAGAGGGTTCAGGAATCTCGGAGCGAAATTGCTGCGCTGGAAGCCCAGAGGAGAGAAGTGTTTGAGATAGGACTGGAAGCCCGTGAAATCGATGTCTCAAGGAAGCAAAGCTTGGAAAACGAATCGCTCAAGGCCCTTCTTGAAGAACTCGAGGTTAGAAAGCAGGTCGGTGAATTCGACGGTAGAGAGCGAGAGTACGATGCCGAGAAGGAACGGATCTTGGCAGACCTTACATCGCCATCTGGAAAGCAGGCTCAAGAGAGTATTCTAGTCGAGCAGGCTCGCAATGCTGCTCAGACTGCCAAGGTTCTTGTCGACGACAAAGTGCTCATGGAAGAGATATTCAACAGACTCAGCAGGGCCTGCGAGAGAATTAGTGAAATGAGTTCCTCCGCTATATCGAATCAAGGAAAGTAAGAAATACTCCGATCGGGGACCATTCAATTCATGAAGACTCGAGCCCGATACACTCGCCTGTTGCTGTGCGCCCTTCTCTTGCTCAGTTCCCTGCTTGTTCTATTCCTTCAGGAGATCCCGGCAACACCCCCCGGTGGGGATGGTGTAACGACCACAACACCCTCAACCACAAGCAAGCTTGGAATAAGCACTGTGACCAACACCACCACGACCACTGCAACCACGACAACCACAGCAACCACAACGAGAGCGACCACGGTGTGGAAGACCACTGTGTCGACCACCTCTTTGAGCATCCCGACTGTCCCGTTGATTGATGGGTACGTTGTGCTTCCTTCGGAAACGATTCCTGCCATAATCTTGGGCTTTGTCATAATCGTGCTAGCTCTCTTGACTTCCGCTCTGATCCTGAGGTCAAGGTCCTCGAGGGCTCTGGATGAGCTGAATGGTCAGAGACGGCTGGTTCATGAACTTAGAACGCAGCCTAGCATAACCGCACCCGCAACGGGACTGAGCGCCTCTTCCGCTCTCAAACGTCTCCTAGAACTAGGTGTGCTTCAACCCAAGGAGTACATGGAGAAGAAGATGCTGGCAGAGCGAATAGAGAAGAAGATGAGTGCCGAACAACTTCTGGATGAAGGCCTGATATCACAGGAACAGTACGACGCTCTGACTCGAAAACAGGAGTAGAAGAACAGGAACAGTAAGCCAGGTGCTAGCCTGATCCCTCTAGCTGCTTGTTGATTTGCGCGAGGCTCCGGCGTGCTTCCTCTACGAAGCTCTCGCGCTGTTCGGTCGTCAGTTGGTCATTCGAGTCTGCTTCTTGCACAAGCCGTTCCCATTGGGATCTTGCCTGAAGAAGTTCCGCGCGATCCGCTGAATGCACCCCGAGAGGCGAAGTTACTCCACTGACGGGGCTGGGTGAAACACCCGGCATCGCTGCGCCAGTGATCTGGAAGGGTTTGCTGGCTAGGTGGAGGGTTACTCTGGGCTTATGGATTAGGGGCAGGACCCTCCACAATGCAATCACGATAAACACCACTAGTCCGCACAATGCTACTAACAAGACAAGCCAAACGCTCTCTCCTGCTTGGAGAACCACCATCGAGGCCAGTGCGTCTTCCAAAGTGAACACCATATACTCTACCCTCTAAGAATCTACCACGCTCCGATCTTGCGGAGAACCGTGGAGAGACGTAGCTTGCGTCTCGCGGCCGAGCAACTCGAGCCCGTGCAGACAGCCCTAGGGGTGCCAAGACGGTTCAGCATTGTGAGGCACGCATCCACATAGACCTGTCCACATGATGTACACATCCAAGCGCTCGCTCTATCCTTCGCTGAGTGTCTGTCGAGTGCGCTGCCGCAAGCCCCGCAAAGGAACTTGTTATCTCGTTGTGCATATCCTTTGACCTGTGGGCCTTCTAGAGTACTTGGCTTTGTGACCTCTCTGGTCTTTGAAAGGAGTTCTTTTCCCTTTCTGGTTATGGTCACTTCATAGACTTTGGAGGACGTTGTACCCGACTACTCCTGTCACCATGATCAGCAGTTCCGCGCCTTCAGGAACTGGAATATCATCGAGTTTCATGTCGTCAGAGAGCGCGTATCCTTGATATGCCAAGAACGCGGCCGACGCATCCAACCCTAAGGCTTGGCAGACTTGGCTCTTGACTGACTCGATCGTGTCTGAGCCCCAGGCGTCAACATCTAGGATCTCGCTGGGAACAAGTCCGTTTCGAACAGAGATGCGCACCCTTGCTCACTTCTTCTCTTCTTCTCTTCGTGCTATGACCATAGGCCGATGTGCTGCTGGCTTCACAGCTTGTGGAGCACCCGGCTTCAGTGTGGGCGCCGCGGGTGCCGTAGGATAGTATGGCTTGTAGCCGGGACTTGGTGCAGGCTTCTTTCGAGTCAGCAAGAATACTGCAAGGATGCCGATCACAACCAAAGCGGCGATGACGACGATTGCGATGAGGGTAGAGGAGGGTAGTCCTAGGATACTCCCCGGGAGAACCGTTATGCTCGTCGTTCCAGCTTGATAGTTTGGAGCGCTCGCAGATATCGTGATGGCTCCTTCTTGCCTTGGTGAAATTGTGGCTTGGATTGTGGGTCCTGTCGCTGTCAGTGTCTGGCTTACACCTGGCCCTGAAAGTGTCACGGTAGCTGTGTCCCCGGAAGACAGACCGTTGACGGTGATCACGACGGCCGTCTGCTCACCGGCTTGAATTGTCTGCGGCGAAACACTAGGATTCAGTACGCGCGGTTTCGTCACGGTTACGTATGCCGTTCCGGGTTGATAGCTTGGAGCGGTTGCTGTAACCGTGATCGTTCCCTGGTCGGTTGGCGTAATCTGGGTCTGGATCGGGTTTGGCCCCGTTGCTGTCAGTGTCTGGCTTACACCTGGCCCTGAAAGTGCCACCGTGCCCGTGTCTCCTTGAGACAGACCGCTAACGATAACTGTAACAGTTGACGGTTTGTTGGCCTCAATCGTCTGTGGTGACGCAACGACACTCAGTGACTTGCCGCCGCCACCCACTGTCAACGTGATGTCGGTAACATAGACCCAAGGGGCTCCTCCTCTGTTCGACGCATCCACTTTCAGGAGAAGAGATTGTTGTCCAGACGCTTGGCCAACCTGAAATCGCATTATCCTTGATACTTGGTCGACATCTCTCATCCAGCCGAAGTCGCACGAGTTGGGGTTGCAATACTGTGGGGTTTCAGTGGATGTGGGCGACAACGGGAACACGAGATTTGAGGGCTCGCTCGTAACTCGGAGGTATGGGTTCCCTGATCCGCTACCAGGAATGTGCTGCGCATTTGCTGTTAGCTCGAATCTCGCTCCTGTACTGACCGAACTGGAATACATGAAATAGAATCGGAAACCGGGATTCCCCGGACCCGGAAGCGTAACCTGAAAGACTGGCCCTTGAGCCAGAGCGTTCGTAGCGCTGAGCAGGACGATGAGTAGCGTCACGATCGACAGAACGAAATAGCGCTTCAACAAGGGTCACGCTGATGATGTGAAAACCCGTTCTTTGCGAAGATAAGACTTTCCATGGGCAGCCCCAGCTAGGGGGGGTGTGAAGACCTACCTGAATTCCAGAAAAGGAGCCTTGTCGGGTATCGGGAACTTGCTTCCGGCCCACGATTCACTCGGTCAAGATTGGAGTACGATTTCCAACGCGACATCGTGAAGTCGGCCTCGCTGGTCTCTTATGGCACATAGCACATCTCGGTCTTTCAGCTGGCACTCCTCAACAGTCAAGTCATCGCCAACATGATTCAAGATGCGAGTGATCGTATTCCCGATCTCAAGAAGGGTCGTCGAGTACTCCGGCGAAAACCAATAGTTTCTAGACTCGAGTGAACCTATCGCGTCCCTTGTCTTGCAGACGGCTGCGACAAGATCGCTGCGATCAAATGGGATTCCTCGTCGCAATGTGTCTTGCGCTCTTGTCACAGCACTGGATTCTAGGCATCCCTGAAGGATCCGGTAAGATTCTCGTGTCTCAGATTCGCTGAGGCTGGACTTCGCCACTAGTCTCTGGAGGTGAACGAGCCTCTGGAATAGGTTCCTTGTTTCGGGAATGACCTTTGTCCTCTCGGGAAAAGGCCTCAATCCCCTGGTCAGGTTGAACTCTGTGTTGAGTGCCGACTGAACCTTGGCACGAAGAGCGGTGATCTTGTCCCCCCGAGCAACCTGTAGCATGATCGGTTTCACTGGGTCTATCGAAGTTCCACGAGTGCCACAGACATAACACTCGATGTCTTTGTGGAATGATTGGATTAGGAAACCATTTGTTTTGCAGTCATACTGGATTTCATTCTCGACGGGTTTCCCGGTTCCTTCGGCCCAGATTCCAGTGGAACGGAAGAGATCAATGCCAAGCAGGATCTTCAGAGCTTCGTGAGACTGAATTGCAGCTGTCACTGATGTGACCGTTGAGATCGTCGGATGCCTAACAGCCATCTGTTTCACGGTGAGGTCTTCATAGACAATGTCTTCACAGCGGTATCTTTGTCCAATCTGCGCGTATGTGCTCTGAGGGGTGCCGCATTCCATGCATGGCGTATATGGAGGAATGGAGACACGTACGCTCCCCATGGCATTAAGCATCCCACCGTCAACATATGGTATCCTGTGCTTGACGGAAAGGTGGTTCAGGATGAATCTTGCCTCTCGATTGTCGAGGCAGCCAATCAGAATGTTGGCTCTGCTCAGTACTCCTTGTTGTCTTTTCAATACGTTCTGTAGTGTCGTTTTGTAAGCGGTGACTCTTGCAAGAGGGTTCAATCGACGTATTGATTTCGAGGCTGCAACAACTTTGAGTGAGCCCACGTCTTTGGTCGAGAAGAGAACAGTTCTGTTAAGGTTGGTGTATTCGACGCGGTCGAAGTCAAGGAGTAGCAAGTTTCCAACGCCGGCAAGAGCGAGGTTCTTCGCGACTTCATTTCCGAGTGCTCCCATGCCGGCGATGAAGACTCGCGCTCGTTTGAGTTTGAGCTGATTCCAGCCTGGTATTCGCATCTGTCGATCGTATCTATCAGCGGCATGCTTCAAAGTCAATTCTCCGTGGGAAGTGCACGTCCTCGGTTACGGGTCGAGTCTGTGAAGGCGAGAATCAGACTCGCCATGAGCACTCCCAAGATCGCAATTCCCATATTGTAGCCCGTCTGCCGTCCTCTATTCAAGTTCATGCACTGTAAGCAGATGTGCCGATCGGGTGTGAGCATCATATCTGAAGAACTTGTACCTTTCGCCTCTTGGTCTGAGCGGATCTATGACCATCATCACGAAACCGGGGTAAAGTCTACAGAAATTGGCAAATGTACGCACATCCTGTTGGGACAAGAAGACACCAATACCAGGGTGACTGTGGAACATACCGACGATACGCTCAACCATCTCGCCCGCTATCATAGCTTGCGCGATCGTTGCCATGAAGTCCTCATCGAGTTTCGATCTGATCTCGCTCGAAGCCTGCTTTCCCGTAACGGTGGATGTTATCAACAGGCCGCCTGCAAATTCTTTTCCTAGAAGGAGCCCGGAGACTTCGACGTTACTCTCATTCGATGATCTTGCCAGTCCCTCGCAGACCGTCTTCAATGCCTGAACTACTGCCTCCCTTCTCATGAACACGGACGACAACGCCGGTATGCCTCAGCGTCACTTCGCGGAAGACAGAGCCTTTCCGGCTTCCACCACCAGGTACCACGCCCGGTCCCGTTCTCGCATTTCGGTCTGGGTGACCTTGTTCCACCGAGGCGAGTATCTTCGAAGGACACTCTCGGCTTCCAAGAGCATAGGTGGCACTCGCTTGGCAAGAGGCGAGTCAGGAACTTTCGCGAGCTTCTCGCGGATAATGCCTATCCCCGCTTCAAGGCATGTAGGATGATTTATCGGGTCCCCAGGGTTCGGACTATGCAGGAGCAATTCGATCAAATCCAGGATCTGTACGACGTGTGTCTTCGGGTTCCAACTGTCGGGCTTCTGAAACGGAGCAAGACAGATTACACCTTCACCTTTTGGACGAGGAGGCTGTATGTTGGGGTGACGGATCGGTGTTTGCCATTCGACCTCTGGCGGAAACAGAGGATAGAACAGAGTTCTACCCTCGCGTGCACGGTACTCAAGACGTACTTCCATCGAGTGCAGTTGCTTGTCAGCGGCCTTCAGGTATCCCTTCCAAACCGAGAGATTGCCTTTCTTCGCCGGAACGATTGTGCGCGTCGAGGAATTCTTCTTCACAGCTAGGTCGTATTCGTCCTTCCAACGTGGCTGAAATGCGAAGGACAAGCTCTCAATCCCGTGACGATTAGTCGCTAGGTACTCGCATGGATAAAGCTTCTTGGGCGACAAGGCAAATCGATGCTATGGAAACCGCTTGCTTGTTTCCCGCACCTGTTGGAGGTTCGGGTACGGTCAAGCAGCGTCGATCACGGGAAATATGGTCTCAACACATTGCGCGAAATGCACGATGACATTGAAGGATATCACGAAGATGGGGTGATTGACCTGATATGCAAATCACGAGCCTCGTGCATGCTTCTCGTATTCTGTTCTCAGTCTCACGTACACTGATTCTGAGATGGAACCCGAGGCTTTCAGAGTCTCGAGTTTCTGGAGAAGGACATCGTAATCGACTTTCGACTTAGTCTGCTTTGTCCGCCTTGATACGACGAGAGCAAGTGATCCTGCTGAGATTGCAGCCACAATGCTTCCCAAGATCGGAAGAGTGTAGTCTACGGTCCATTGTGCGGTCATGTTGATGGGTCTGTCCATTACGAAGGATGCCTCGGGGAAGTCCATGTCGTATATTGATCCCTTCCATGCCGAGAAATAGTATCTCACCCCAAGACCGGTCTGGACCAAGGCGTCTGTTCTGACCGTTACGTTGCTACCGGCGTCAATCCATTTGACCGTCTGATTTCCAGCAACGCTTGGATCAACTTTGAGCAAGAACTGCTTCACGTAGCTGAAAGTGTGGGTGAAAGACCCGGCATAGTGGTGTAGATAGTCGGAGACCTGACTTCCAGTCAATGCGAGCGTGTTCTCTTCGCAATAGTATCTGGTGCCGGGGTTATCCGAGAAGATCTTTGGGACAGCTATTTCGTGATTTCCCTCACCAAGCCAGAACATCACTGAACGAACGGATTCGCTTTTCCAGAGCAAGTCAACGGGCTTTGCCGCATCATCTACAATCAAGTGATATTCCAATCCGTTCCTGTCCTTGTACAGGTATGGCGATTGTCCAGATTGGAGGAAGGGAAGCCCTGTGAGCACGATTTCGGTATGCAATTGTGCTGTCGATGGATGCCAGAATCCGACCGTTCTAGCAACCTCAATTCCAACATTGCTGTCAGAGTTCCCTGGCGCTCCTATCGCTACGTCCCAGACCGAAATGTCAGGATCGGGTTTGCTTGTACCGTGCCACTCTCGTGACGACCATTGATCGACTCGCTGTGATTCGTATGCCATCACCTCCATCCATGGAGCGAAATCCACCTTGCTGGGAAAGACTAGATTAGTTGCCTCTATTCGAATTGAGAATTCGTATACTCTGTTCGTCTGTGGTCGATCGATCCACCAGCTGATCCATGTACTTGACTTGTAGCTCAGTGCTGGTCTGTCTGAACCCTTGACCATTTTGGCATTGACGTAGTCTGTGCTCTCCAATGATATTCCGACATTGAGGCCAAAGAACTGCTGCGTCGGTTTGACCCGGATTTTGAGTTCCTGCAGCACGATCTGCGATTCAAGCAGAGTTGGAGTAACTTCATGTGAAGAGTCGAAACCAGGACTGAACGTGGATGCGATTGGCGTATTGATCCAAACCTGCTGATCGGACTTGGGCAAGATATCGGGCACCGTCCATGTGTACCTGTAGCTTCCGGGGGCGATGTACGAAGTCACGTAAGACGAACCTACGCCTCCAATATCCGACATCAAACTCGATTGAGTGCGAGTGCTAGTGAATGCAATCGTCGCGCCTCTAACGCTGCCTGGGCCTGGGTTAGATATGCCGATTGAGAACACGAATGTGCCAGACACCTGTTGGCTGCCATCCACAGATTGCGAAGATGTGACATACCTTTGCTCCTTCCTCACCCATCCCCACAGATGCTGTACTGCGTATGCCTCAGGAACAACGAGTGTGGTCGAGAGGATTCCAATAATCAAGATGCTGAGGATTGACTTCCTTGACAATTGCATGACGACCCACCAAGTCTTGAGATTATCTTGCGTCTTGCTCCAACTTGTTCAGATACTCTCTCTTGAGCTTCAAATAGGTTTTTTCGGAAATCCCGCCGCGAGTCTCGAGTCCCTCCTTCGCCACGTGTTCAACATAATGCGTGTCCTGTGGCTGCGTTTGAAAGGCGGGCACATTGGCTGGGGAGGCTGGTTGAGGCTTGAATCGGTCCTATTTTGCGAACTTCTTCCAATACTCGTCTTTCAGCCTGCGGTAGGTTTCTCCTGAGATTTCCCCGCGAGTCTTGAGTTCCTCCAGCTTGGCAAGATACTCGACGTAAAGAGCGTCTACCCGGACTTTGCGGTTCTTGAATGAGCCCGGAGCCTTGGGTGACGTTTCGCGATGTGTGGCACGCATCCTGCGAAGAGAAAGATAGAGTGAAGCGACAAGGAAAGCTAAGTTGATGGGCAGAATGAATAGCGCCGCGCCAATGTCGATTGCCCTTGATACTGAATACACCTGGGCTAGTCGGAACAGCGCAAGGAAGATCGCGGCGGCGGGCGCATTCGGAATGTCAGGATGCAAGAACGATATGCGTCCGGAACATACTCCTACATCCTCAGGTCAAACCTCATATCCACGCTAAGAGCGCCTGATAGATAATCAAGAGTTGTGAGATTCCTTTGCCTGCTTGCCGTAGGAGACTAGGTTCAAAGAACAAGGGTGGCCTGTCCTTCACAGTAGCCCTGTTCGGGGTTTTCTTGGTGGGTTGCCTTGCGGTTTCCACGGTTCATGCGCAGGAGGCCACTCGTGCGCTCAAGCTACAGGCTAGTCCCTCTTCGGGCGGCCACGTGATGGGAAGCGGACAAGTCTATCTTGTCTACTTGGGTTGGCTAGATGTCGAAACGCGATCTGCCATAGTAACTAGGCTACAGGCGAACAACATCCCGTATACGGAGGTCACCAGCTGGGCCGAATATGATCGCCTCATATGGGGGGTCTCGGGTCCGCCTCCGAAGAATGCCGTCGTCATCTTCCTCACGGGGGAGTACATTCCCTGGGACCCGTCAGCGTTCTCCGATTGGAAGAGTCTTTTCTTGAAGATTGGCAGAAACGTGCGCGATTATGGCTGGCTCTTGATGAACGAAGGCGGCTACACCTTCTATTACGCCGTGAAGCCCGATAACACAGTTACGAGGACTGGTGAAGACGGCTACAATACGATGATGAGTGTACTGCCCGGCGCGAGCGCATCCCAGTGGGGGCCAAGTGGCGGGCATGATGTTTCTGAGTCACTGACGCAGACCGGGCGGACCGCGCTTAACCTTGTAAGTGGTTCGGCGAGCAGCTCCTACCTTGAGGGGCGCCCTACAACTTGGAAAGGTGTCACGCTCATGGCATCATACTGCGCAGCTGGGGCGTACTTGGGTGCGTCCTCCGTCCGGTTTGGAAGCGGAGCGCTTTTCACAATGGGTTGGGGCATGGGAAAGGTGCAGCGGGGTGACGTAATTGTTGCTGCGGCAATGCACATTGGAAGCAGCTGGAGTTACCTCTCAGGTGCGACTGTCAGGATTTCAGCCCTGCCAGCGTCGGGCTTTGCATTCTCTTCATGGTCTGGTAGCGGTACAGGCAGCTACTCCGGCTATTCGAATCCCGCGACCATAGTAATGAACTCTGCAATAAGTGAAAGTGCGAGCTTTGTTACGGACGTGGAGATAAGGTTCCAGCTGAGCGGTGTGCACTCGGACGCTGAGGGGGCCGTTATCATCATTGATGGCGCGTCGTACTCGTACCAGCAGCTCCCAAGGAGTTACACTTGGAAAGTTGGGTCAACACATACGATAGACGCGAACAGCTTGGTCACAGGTGGCTCGGGGAAACGATATGTTTGGAAAAGTTGGAGCAATGCAGATCAGATCAAGTCGCAGACAATCGAAGTGACTCGTGCGATAACATACATGGCGGTCTTTCGGACCCAGTACCTGTTGACAGTGAATTCTCCGGTAGGCAATCCCCAAGGCTCAGGCTGGTACGATGAGGGTTCCACAGCAACATTCTCGGTCACATCTCCTTCGCCCACCGAAGGTCTTCTGGGCATACTTGGGAGCAAGCATGTTTTCGATCACTGGAGTGGAAATTCGAGCGTCACCACTGCAAATGCGTCGATCACAATGGACGGACCAAAGGCTGTGATTGCGGAATGGCGCGCCGACAACACGATGCCCTTTGTCGTTTCAACTATGATTGCAGCCGCGCTTGCGGTCCTCACCATTCTCGCGAAACGAAGAGGGCGAGAGCCACTTTCGCCTGAAGCTCGAGCTCTCCTGCAACCTGTGGCAGCTCGATACGGCGAGTATCTGGCCAGACTTGAGAGGCTAAAGGCCGAGGGATTCATTAGCGAGAGAGTCTATCAGAGGCTTCGGAGCGAGTATCAGAAGAAGATGGGGTAGCTGCTTGCGGAGCGCTAGCCTGCGTGGCCACGAAAACATGTTTAGAAATTAGGAAATGAATTTGCTGACGGGCACGTAGATAGATGGAGCTAGTTCAACTGAAACCTAGTTCTAGTCGTGTGTGCGTAACTGGAATGATGTAGGCCCAATCTGAAGCTGAACCATCAATCTCGAACCTCGCTTGGATTGAATTGGGATTATCAGAGACCACTGAAATTGTCATCGTAGTTGTGATGACAATCCTGGGTGTGATCATTGCCGTCTGCACACATTTCTCGCAAGGTAAACTGCGCCGGGTCCCCTGCCATCCTCTCGCACTGCTCCTTTACAGGGGCTTCAAGAAGTGCAGAATCCCAGTACGCACGATGCGATCATTCGCCTTGTTGTCAGTTATGTCGAGATGACTTGCTTGCACGTATGTTGCCTCTTGATCACTGCCTCTCTTGGACCGCTGAACAACCTGTGCACAAAATCCCCAAGCACATCTCATTCCATTCCAAGTCTGGCGTCCACACCAAGTCTTCAAATAACCATCAACGCACAAGGAGCAAACTGACCGTGATAGAGTTGGTGAACCGAATCCACGGACTTGTCAAGTCCATCACAATAGACATTGCTCTTCTTGCAGTGATGCTAGTTTTTTCGCAAGCATTCGAAGGATTGCAAGTCGCCGGTGTCAAGCTATTCGGGTCGTACCCCTTGGGGAGTTTTGTCTGGCTGTGCATGCTGGCTTTGATTGGAGTTGTCCTGTTCGATATCGGTGATCAAATCTCGCCTTTGTTGGCTTCAGTAGTCAAGAAAAGGTACACCGGAAAGAGAGCATTTCACTGGGACGTACTTGTGAGGACAGTAATAAGGGTCGCCACTTTGATTGCGGTGTGGCTGCTTCTAGCTTCCCCGACTAAGTCTATGGTTGAGTTGCTTAGTTTCCCAGATGCCACACTCGGACTGTACAGCATCCTCTTTGGGCTTGGAATGGCATACTATGCTATCTCCGGAGCAATCCGGAGTAGGGCGCGAGAATTGAGCCAGCTGGAACCTCTGAGCGGAGTTTCTTGGGATGGGCTTGAGGAAGCAGTCAGGATGTCACAGTATCTGAAGAGACTCGAAGCTCTGAAGTCTTCGGGACAAATGGACGAGAGGACCTATGACAAGCTTCGCGCGGAGTATGAGAGGAGACTAAGAGAAGCGATCGAGCTTCCGTAGCACATTGAGGAATGGCCGCTTCATCTCCTGCATGGATACGAATAGTGCTCATATTCGGTTGTAGCTGTAGTGATCTCAACAAGGCGCTGACTCTGGAGGTACGTGTTCAAGATACCGCCGAATTCGTTGAGACAATAGTGTTTGAACATCCAGGTGCTGGGTACCGAATATGAAGATAGCATTCTTGGCACGCAGGGGGCATATGCTCCCGGACGATGCCAGGCTCGGAGATCTTCCTGTGCGGACTATGTTGAACTTGGCTCTTGATTCCGCTTGGTATCTCATGCGGGATATGTAGAAATCGGGTGATACTGTGGTATGTGCTGAGGGAATTTTCCCTGGTTCAGCTATCTCCCTTTATCGATGAACAGCTTCGTGGGCAATCATGCTTCATGCTCTCAATCCTCAGACTTTCGCAAAACTCGTTCATTCGCCCAGATACCTCCCAGACTTCTGTTCATCGCAAGGTCAAATTCACACCATAACTCGAGACTTGGTACTACCTCTCGCTTGAAACCGCTGATTTAGATAGATGCGTTGACATTTAGAAGAGCACCGATGCAGCTCTCTTCACGGTGACCGAAGTGAAACCTGCTGTGATTCTACTAATGACTGCGACTCTTCTTGTCCTTCCGCTCACCTTGGCCCCCGTGCACGCGCAAGGACCGCAGTTCAACTTCACATGGACGTTCGACGTACAAAGCCCCTCCCACGCGCAAATCAAGGCCATTGTCACGATTCATCCAAGCTCTGGAACATGGTCCCAGACAATGATGAGCTACTATTCGACTACGATGAGCGGGTTCCAAGCATCAGACGCTTCCGGCAAGCTCCTATGGGCACATGTCAAATCAAATGGGTGGGACAACTATACGGTATACTTCCCTAACCAAGAAGATGATGGATACACATTTGAGATCAGTTTCTTAGATACGGGCTTGGTCAATTCATCGGGTTCATCGGTCACACTTGACTGGGGTTGGGGAGGGACCGACACGTCGGTATCTCAGAAAGTCGATGTGATTTTGCCTAGCAGTTATGACGTAGCCCGAGTGATATCGAACGGCAACAGCATTCGATATTCTAGATGTTCCATCAACAGGAGGATTCAAATCGGATTTACGGGCAGCGCACCCGCGAAAGGGTACTTCTCTTGGACGCTTTACGCTGCGCGAACAACAGCGAGTCCACCAGCCGAATGCACAATCTCCCCAAGTATGGTCCCAATCACAGTAATGACACCCTTGGCCGGTGTTACGATCACGGTGGACGGAACTAGTGTCCAGACTGGACCTGACGGAGATGCTCAATTCACAGTCTACGCAGCACAGCAAACGCACTCAATCCAAGTTCCCAACGATGTAGAACAAGGACCAGGGAAGAGAGCCATATTCCAGAGTTGGAACGACGGAAATACCCAAAACGCTAGGGCCATAGTGGTTACCAATTCGCCAGTAACCTTGACGGCGACATACAAAACGCAGTACTATCTGGAACTGGGATCACAGTTAGGGACGACTTCTGGAAACGGATGGTACGATGAAGGATCGTCAGCAAGTTACTCCTTATCCGCCACATCATTCCCGCTGGATGGTTTGTTAGGAGTCATGGGGGGGAAGACTACGTTCGAAGGATGGTATGAGAATGGAAGACTAGTTTCCAGCTCCAAGACAGACTCAATCGTAATGGCCGGTACGCACGTTCTAACAGCTTCATGGAGAACTGACAACACGGCACCGACCATTGTCTCATTTCTGGCAGTTGGACTTGCAATTCTAGGAATTTGGCTATCGACTCGCAACAGAATGCACGATCATACGAAGAAGAATTCATATCAACCGCTGCTTTCGCGATATGATATGTACTTGTCTAGACTAGAGAAGCTCTATTTGTCTGGACAAATAAGTGTCACAACTTACGATAGGCTGAAACGAGAATACATGCAAGAAAATGCGAGTGACTGACCACGAAGCATCTTGCGCATTAGGCCAGGCACCAGGTTCTTTATCAGGAACGCTATCCAACGAGGTACGAGTCTGAGCTCCCCGCGGGAGAGGTACCGGAACCCTTTGCCGCAATCAGCCCGACGTTTCTTGACAGTCAACACAAACCAATGAAGACTTGACAGAGCCGCCTGCAGCCGTTCAGCCTTGGGGCAATTGATACCAGTAAATTGGTGCGCGAATCCCGCCCCCCGCACCATTGAAAATGTTTTGGATTCTGTTTCTGGATTGTGTGTGTGCGCACCGCCTGACCCAATGACGACTCAAATCCTGACGGACGGACGCAAAGGAACCCACACGCAGACGCCTCTCCTACAAGAGCTTGTTGCATTGTGTCGATATCAAGGAACCCTGCATCATACTTTCACCTGTAGGATGTGGGTTGGAAGAGACATCGTGATGTCTTCCGCCCCTACCTTGTGTTGGGGTGTAGCCTCCGCTGGCAACAAGCCAGCTTCATTGTGCACCAAGCCTACGCGAGCCTGATGCAGAACCGTGGGTTCGCTTCCTCCGTTTAGCCGCATACTGAGGCTTCCATCGTCTTCATCTGCATGGACACTGCGGAGGAATGTGAACGACGGGTAGTCGATCACCTTAACGGAGAACGCGTACGCAGACGCCTTATGCACGTCTAGGCCGAGTAACTTCGACAGTTCCCTGCCAACCTTGGATGTGTACGCTTCAGACCGTTCACTGTACCTGACGCCGTTCAGCGGCAGCTTGTACGCCATTATCTTTCGCATTGCGTACTGGTTCATGCCCTGCGTCTTACGGTTTGCATGGTTGCAGCCTCTCGAGCGTAGCGTCTTAAGCTTCCCCGCCGTGACTTCGGCGCCGTAATGCTTCGCCACATTTCGGACCTTGTTCACGAGGAGGTGGATGCGTCTGCGTTTCTCATCTTTCCTGGCGTCGAGGATCGTGCTGCAGTTGAACCTGCCGAAGGCAACAGGCTTCAGGTTCGTCTTCTCGGCGACTGCGAAGTCCACATGGCCTGAGTTGATGTCCAGAGCCATAACACGTCTAGGTTCACTCACGGTTGCAGGCTCTTCAACAGGGATAGTGATTCGCACATCGTAGGCGCCGCAGTCATCTCGTCTCCTGAGGACCACAGTATAGTATGGTGCTTCCGCTAGGCGTAGCCGATACTTTTCCGGAATGAACAGTGGAAATGAGACCCATTGCTTTTCAGTAACGTTTACCCTGAGCGTCTCGTCTTCAACTCTGAGGCAGAGGTTGCCTTTCTGACTTGCTTCTCCTCGGCAGACAAGCAGCCGGTTCCTGCGCCCATGATATTCCTCTTTGGAGATTTGACCAGTTTCTCTGAGTCTTTGCAGTTCAAGCCCACCGAATGTGACGTGTGGCGGCAACGCTTTGATAGTGTCGTAGGCGGCGCTCACATAGCGGGCAGGCATGCCAGAGTCTTCACGCAGCTGCCTAATGATGCTCAGCCTGTCGATGTCTTTCTGCTTCATCACGTAGGCTCGTCGGCGACAGTTACCGAACTTGCGCATGAGCTGCTCAACTTCAGGATGCAACCCGCGAACATACGCGGGAATCGTCAGCTTCAACCCGTCCGCCTACCATTCACGATCCATTGATGCGCTTAAAGATGCGAGAGCAAACTGAAACTATGTTCTGCTATCAGTATGATGCGGGCTTCCAACGCTGCCTCGTTGCTGTTCATGCACCGTATTCCGTTTTCAATTGTTCTATCGTTTTGGCAAGTTGCTCGTAGGGTCCTTTCGCAAGTCCCCATATGGCACCTATAGCTCCCGTAGCAGCCATCAGGTTCATTGAAGAAACGAGAACAAAGGCGCAGGCACGTTCTCCGGTTTGTGTGCGATGACGCAGTCTGAAATATGGTGTGCCCCATATCCGGTCTGCTTTCGCTTCAGTTATCATGTTGATGGGAACTTCGAAACTTCCCTCGTTTCTCAAGCCTTCTTCGAGTCGGTCACCATAATCCTCAGCT
>Ga0315279_10004513_pt1 | contig 18646 bp, 12 predicted proteins | sample YL17G06_20_MG_FD_203694 | JGI IMG/M metagenome (GOLD analysis project Ga0315279, IMG submission 203694) | Sediment microbial communities from Yellowstone Lake, YNP, Wyoming, USA - YL17G06_20 | ecosystem: Environmental > Aquatic > Freshwater > Lake > Sediment | place: USA: Wyoming | collected... | reverse complement strand
TTCTCCAGGCTCAACCCCTTCTGCCTGAAGTAGGTGTTGAATGTGTAACCAGCACAACTGAGCTTCACTGTGCACCTCCTGGCATGCTGATAGCTTCGGTCATCTTCTGAGTCAATGTTGCATCCCCTGCCTGCAGCCCCCGGGCGGTAGACGAGCAGCATCACACGGTTGGTCTGGACACCTCCACGATCTTCCCGCCGGCGCGAATGGACTCGTGCGCGGCCACCCCCACCGCCACGCTCATCCTTGCGGAGTAGGGATCGCTCAACATCGGCCGGTTCTCCCGGATGGCGGAGATGAAGTCGCGCACCAGTCGCGGATCGCCGCCCCCGTGGGCGCCCTCGGTGGGATGGAGGGTGTGCACGATGTCGGACTCGCCATGGCGGGCGCGCATGCGCACCGTCACCGTATGGGTCAGCTCGTCGTTCCACACCCGCCCCTTGGTGCCGATCACGATGTGGTCCCGGTGATAGTCCGGAGCGAAGTGGCATTCCTGGTAGGCGGCCTTGATGCCTCCCTCCAGCTCCATGATCACCGCGTGGCTGTCCTCGACATCCACTTCCTTGCGAAAGGCGCACAGGGAGAAGTGGTCCGGCCAGCCGAGCTGCGCCTCCGGGCAGGTTTCCTTCTCCGGGCAGTCAGGGCAGTGGAGGTCGTTGGGCTTGTCGCCGCCGTAGTAGTCCAGGCTGCCGAAGGCCACCACCTTGGTGGCATAGCGGCCGGTGAGGAAATGCATGATATCGAGGTCGTGGGTGCCCTTCTGCAGCAGCAGCCCGGTGCTGTGGGCGCGGACCGCGTGCCAGTCGTGGAAGTAGAAGTGCCCGCCCTTGCCCACGAAGTGGTTGCACCAGTAGGCCTTCGCCTCCCCGATCTGGCCAGAGTCAATGATCTGCTTCATGAGCTGGAACATGGGCATGTATCTCATGCTCAGGCCCAGCCCGAACACGACCCCAGCATTCTTGTGTGCGGCGAGCAGGCGATCGCATCCCTCCACCGTGATCGCCATCGGCTTCTCCAACAGCAAGTGCTTCCTCGCCTCCAGCACGGCCAGCCCCTGCTCTTCGTGGAACTCGTCCGGGCTGGCCACCACCACCGCCTCCACCTGCGGGTGGTTCGCCAGCTCGCGATAGTCCTTGGTCACGAACGCCGCCGGCCCCACCACCTCACGGAACCGATCCAGATGCTCGTCTCTCACATCCATACCGGCCACCACGGTGGCGCCGGGGGCATCCTTGTGGAAGGCCTTCACGAAGTAGCCCCCTCGGTTTGAGACTCCGATGACACCGATGCGAATGGGCTTCTGATCCACCACACATCCTCCAACACAGATTCGGCGCGCCCGCGGGCGCGCCCGGTGCTTCCCGGCCATCTTCGCCGGTCGGAGACCTCCACCTGCGACGGAAAGGTGGCGGGATAGGGGAGGAGAAGTCGAGATTGGTCTACCTACCGACAGAGGAGTTCACGCGATGCTGATACGCGGAGACAAGATATCGTTGTATTGGACATTGGCGGCGTTGATGGCCGCCGCCCTGCTGTCCCCCGCCTGTGGGGCAGGGGGGAAGGAGGAAGCGCGCATGGGCAATAGCCGGTGGCAGAGCATCGGCCTCAGCGGGGGTGGCGCCATGTTCACCCCCGCCATCTCGCCGCACGACCCGAACCTGATCCTGCTCAACTGCGATATGAGCGCCGCCTACCGTTCCACCGACGGCGGGCGCAACTGGGAGATGTACCCCTGGCAGCAGCTTCTCAGCTCCACGCGCTGTCGCCCCGTTTTCCACCCAACCGACCCGAACGTGGTCTACGCCGTGCATGGCTGGGACGGGCGGCTGCGGGTGAGCCGCGACCGCGGCGCCACCTGGTCGGAGTTCGCGCCGGAGCTGCCTGCGGGCGTGTGCGAGATCGCCATTGATCCGGGCGATCCGAAGCTGATGCTGATGGGATATGAGGATGGCGCCTATGTGTCCAGGGACGGCGGCGCCTCCTGGAAGCGGTGCGAAGGCCTGCGGGGCGAACTGGTGGGATTCCACTTCGACCAGACCAGCGCAAAGGGCGAACGACGCTGCTTCGCCGGAACCAATCAGGGCGTGTTCCGCTCGGCCGACGGAGGACTCACCTGGGGTGAGGTGGGGGAGGGCCTGCCGTGGAAGGAGCTGCAGTCTTTCGCCGGTGGCTCGCGCGCCCAGCCCAAGCAGTGCGTGCTCTACTGCACTGTCGAGGGCAAGGTGGAGAACGAACAGTACCAAGGAGGCGTCTACCGCTCCACCGATTGGGGGAAGACTTGGCAGCAGGCGATGGGCGCGGACATCGCTACCGCGGGCAGAAGAAGGCCGCCACAGTACTCCCCTGTGCTCACCACAGATCGCCGGCCGCTCACCGTGTACACCGCCAGCAACTGGGGCGGCCGCGTCTATCGCAGCAGGGACGGCGGCCGGCATTGGACCGATGTGCTGTTCAGCACGATGGCCTCGGGGAAGCTGAACATCGAGCCCCATTACATCACCTGTGAGACCGGGGGGTGGGGCGAGAACATCTCCGGCATTAGCATCAACCCGGCCGATCCGGATAACGTGATCGTGACCGACTGGATGTGCTGCTACATCACCCGCGACGGCGGCAAGAGCTGGCAGACTGCCCACACCCGGCGCGCCGAGGGGCAGGGCGCGCCTGCCTCCGGTCAGCGCTGGCTCGACAACGGCCTGGTGGTCACCACGGTGTGGCACTACTACATTGACCCGTTCCAGCACAACCGCCACTACATCGCCTATACCGATATCGGCTATGCTCGCTCCGAGGACGCGGGCAAGAGCTGGTACTGGCAGCGTGGCGAGCCCCTGCGCAATACCACCTATGAGATCGCCTTCGATCCGGAGACGCCCGGCCAGATGTGGGCCGCCTTCGCCGACCTCCACGACATCCCCAACATGAACGTCATCTCCGGCCGGCACTACTCGGATGAGGCGGGCGGAGGAGTGGGAGTCAGTGGGGACTTTGGGGTCACCTGGCGCGACACGTCCGCAGGGCTGCCGGGCAAGCCGGTGGTCTCCGTCGTGGTCGACCCGCGAAGCCCGAGCCGCGCCCGCGTCCTGTATGCATCCTGCTTTGAGGCAGGAGTGTACAAGTCCGCTGACGGAGGCCGGACCTGGACTGAAAAGAACAAGGGGCTTGGCGGAGAGGATGGCAATCTCCGCTCTTGCCGCTTGCTCCTACACCCGGACGGCACTCTCTTTGTGCTGGTGACGGCGCCGACCATGGACAGCCAAGAAGGGACCTACGGCGCGGGGCTCTACCGCTCTCGCGACGGCGGCGAGCAGTGGGAGTGCATCACTGCCTCGCACCCGCTGCACTGGCCCAAGGACTTCGATGTGGACCCGCGGGACAGCAACGTCATCTACCTCGGCGCCGGCGACTGGCCCGGCTTCGAGGAAGGCGGCCTGTACAAGACCAGCGATGGCGGCAACAGTTGGAAGCGCATCGCCCGTGAAGGGCCCGAGACCTTCGGCGCCACTGTCAACCCGAAGCAGCCGGACTGGGTCTACATGTGCCTCACCGAGCTCGCTCCCGGCCCCGGGCTCTGGCTCAGTAAGGACAGAGGCGAGACCTGGAAGCCGTTCCGCGACCTGCCCTTCCGCAACATACAGCGCGTCAGCTTCGACCCGGATGACGAGTCCGTTATCTACGTGAGCACCTTCGGCGGGAGCGTGTGGAAAGGACCGGCGGAGCCGTAGGGCGCCTTACCTGGGAGCGCAGGCGTCACGCCTGCCCTTTCCGAAATCCCGAGGAGCACCCTGTTGGGCGCTCGTCGCTTTGTGTGCTTCGCCGCGAGTCGCTGCGTCCTACTCCGTATGTATCGGCCCCGTATCCACCACCTCGAAGTCGCTGCCCTTCACCTGCTTCATGGTGTTGAGCGCGTCATCGTTCCACCGCGGATCGGGCGCGCCGGTCACAAACCAGTCGCCCCCGTTGTCGGCCACCATCATACCGTACTTCTTGAGCGCCTTCAGGATCACCTGCGCTTCCTTGGGGAAGCCGGAGATGTCGTAGTCGGCTTTCAGACGCACGCGCAGGCCCATGGGAGGCAGATTGGGATCGTCCCTGCGGCTGGCGAAGTGGGTAGCGGGGAGAATGTAGCCCCGCTGGCTGCGGTGCACGGTGAAGCGGAGCGCGTGGGTGATCTCCCCCTTCTCCACCACTTCGTCATAGCGAACCAGCCCCGGGAATACCGGCAACCCGGCCGCATCCGATGAAGTCCACCCCAGCGGCCGCAGCTTGTTCGACTTGAGATCGAAGATGGCGCCGGACACGGATCTCCAGCCCTCCTCGGTCTTGAAGGCGTGAAACAGCTCGTATAGCATCTTGCTGTCGGTGTCAATCACCAGCACGTGCCGGTCGCCATCCGACTCAGCACCTCCTTCTATGGGCGCGTCGTCGGGGATGGGATACGGTCCCGGATCGCTCTCGTGGGCATACTCGAAGGTCACCGGCACCTTCGGCTGGCCGCCTTTCACCAGCACGTAGGGGATGCCGTTCGGCCTGCCATTGTACGGCCCGCCGAAGCAGGGATGCAGGGGCTTGTCCTCCCCGATGCTCTTGATGAAGGCGTCGGAGTTGGGGTGGACGGGGTACTTCGAGATGTCGGTATTCCATGGATTGTCCGGTGGGAACACCTGGAGGCTCCCGAGGCTGGGGGTAAGGCGAGACGTCTCCTCCCCCGGCGGTGGCGCAGCCTCTCCCGGCCCTCCCGCTACGACTACGACGCGGCTGGCGCCGCATCCGACCACGCACAGACCCGCGGTCGCCGCTGACAGCAGCGTGATCTGGACCATCCTTCGCAGCCAGCTAGCCCTCAACATCCCTACTCCTCTCGTGTTGCCTGCTTCCCCCCCTGGCTAAGAGTCTACGCCGCACACGGCCCTCGCGCCTGCCTCCCTCGCACCCGCACAGGAAAGATGGGCGGAAGCGCAGAAGAACGTAGCTTGCCGGGGATTTCCATCTCGGAAACGCAGTCAGTCCGGGAGCAGATCAGAATGGCGGAGATTCACTTCGGCACCGAGGGCTGGCGAGCGGTGCTCGCCGATGGCTACACTTTCCACAACGTGCGCGCGGTGGCGCGGGCGACCGGCCGCTGGTTTAGGCACATCGGCGCCACCGCTCCCGTCGCCGTCGGGCACGACACCCGGTTCATGGGATCTAGCTTCGCCGCGGCGGTGGCGGATGAGCTGGCTGAGTGCGGCCTCGAGACTCGCCTCTGCGCGGGCCCGCTCCCCACTCCAGCTACCGGCTACTATGTAGTGACCAATTCCCTCGCCGGCGCCGTCGTCCTCACCGCCAGCCACAACCCGGCGGAGTGGAATGGCTTCAAGGTGAAGCGCGCCGAAGGATGCTCGGTCCTCGAAGAAGAGGGCGCTTGGATTGGCGCCGAGGCGAATCGCATTCTCAGCCATCCGCCTGGTGAGTGGGCGCCGGAGCGCGAGCACGAGCGCTTCGATGTCCGCGATGCCTATCTTGACCGCTTGGTCGGCATGATTGATCAGGAGGCGATCACCCGCGCCAAGCTCACCGTCGTCGCTGACCTTATGCACGGCGCGGGAGGCGGGTTCTTCGACGAGGCGCTCCGGCGGGTGGGCTGTGCGGAGGTGCGCGCAGTGCGCGCCAATCCCGATCCCACCTTCGAGGGCAAGCACCCGGAGCCGATCGGCCCCAACCTGGAGACCAGCGCGGCTCTCACTGCCGATCGGTCGGTGGACATAGGCCTGGCCACCGACGGAGACGCCGACCGCCTGGGGATGATGGCGCATGGGGAGTACGTGGATGTGATGCGCGCCATCGTGCTCATTCTCTACCACCTGCTAAAGAACCGGCAGTGGCGGGGTAAGGTAGTGCGGGCGGTGGACGTTACCTCCATGGTGGACTCTCTCTGTCAGCACTATGGGGTGTCGGTGGTGGAGACTTCCATAGGCTTCAAGAACCTGGCGCGGGAAATGATCGAGTCCGAGGATATCATCCTGGCGGTGGAGGAGAGCGGCGGGTTCGGCATCCGCGGCCATATCCCCGACCGCGACGGCTCGCTCGCCGCCTTGGTAGCATGTGAGGCGCTCGCCTATGAACGCAAGCCCGTGCGCGACGTGCTCGCCGATATCTTCGCACTGGCCGGGGGAGAGCGCGTCTATGACCGGCTCGACATCAGGCTCAGCCCGGAGCAGCGCGCCCATATGAGCGAGCGCCTCCCGGAGCTGAACCCGGACGCCATCGCCGGGCAGGCCGTGGCGGAGGTGAACCGCTTGGACGGCGCGAAGTACATTCGCAAGGACGGGACCTGGGCAATGCTGCGTCTCTCAGGCACCGAGCCATTGGTTCGTATCTACGCGGAGGGGATGGGTCAAGCTGATGTCCGCGCCCTGCTGGAGGCGGGGCGATCGCTGGTCGTGACAACGATTGAGGGATAACGGAATGGGCCTGCATGACGAGATTCACGTAGTGATTCTGGCGGGTGGCGTGGGCACCCGGCTGTGGCCCATCTCGCGCCGGTCCCGCCCCAAGCAGTTCCAGGGCTTGCTCTCACAGCACACGCTGCTCGAGGAAACCTATCAGCGCGTCCTCCCGCTCACCTCCCCTCAGAAGACCTGGGTGGTCACCGGCGCCGAGTTCGTTGACCTCGTGCGCGAGCAGCTTCCCGATGTCCCCCGCGACAATATCCTGGGCGAGCCGGAGGGACGCAGCACTGCCCCGGCGGTGGCGCTGGCGGCGGCGCGGATCGCCCGCGCCGACCCGAAGGCGGTGGTCCTCGTCACCCCGGCTGACAGCTACATCCGGGATGACGCGGCCTACCGGGAGTATGCCTTCCTCGCGGCAGAGGTGGCCGCCACCGGCCGCATCGTCACCCTCGGCATCGTCCCTTCCCGCCCCGATACCGGCCTCGGCTACATCCAGCGCGGGGAGAGGCTGGCGAGACCGACCACCTGGGCCTACCGGGTGGCCCGCTTCACCGAGAAGCCGGACGCGGAGACCGCCGCCCGCTATGTCGCCGATGGCGGCTACTACTGGAACATGGGGCATTTCATCTTCCAGGCCAAGACGTTCATGGAGCGGTGTGAAAAGCACTTGCCCGAGGTGGCGGCAGGCGCCCGCAAGCTCGCCTCCGCGCCGGTGTCCACCGGCGAGCTGATCGCCCAGGTCTACCGCACCTTCCCCAGCATTTCCCTCGACTACGGGATCGCGGAAAAGGACACGGACATGGTGGTCATCCCCACCGCCCTGGAGTGGAGCGATCTCGGCAACTGGGCCGCCGTAAAGGAGATCGCCGCGCGCCACGGTCACATCGAGCCCGGGGCCGATGACCACGTTGCTGTGGACTGCTCCGACTGCCTGGTGCTCCCTCGCTCCGGCCGGCTGGTGGTCACGGTCGGGTTGGAGGGATGCGTAGTCATTGACACCCCCGACGCCGTGCTCGTCGTGCAAGAGGATGCTTCACAGGAAGTGAGGGAGGCGCTGGAGGAGATGGAGGAGAGGGGGAAGGGGGAGCGACTGTAGCAGGGAGTCCGTCTGTATCTCTGGATGGAGGGCCTGCCTCCTGTCTGTCTCCGCTGCCGCGTCTGCCGCGAAGGAGTCTCCGCAATTGCTCACTGAGTACTACTGCGCCGACCTGCCAAGCCTGCTTACCGGCCCTCTCTCCTACCGCCCCTGCCCCACCGCCTCCGTACGGGAGTCGTGGGAAGCGTTGCCGAGGACCGTGCGCCACCGCCTCATCGCCGCCGGCGACCAGTACCTTGCCTGCCACTGGCCGCCGCTCCCCGCCACCCTCTACATGGACTTCGCCCGCACGGGGGAGCGGAAGAACTACGAGAATCCCTACTTCGCACGCCGCCGCGCCCTCGGGCGCCTGGCGCTCGCCGAGTGCGCGGAAGGGCAGGGGAGGTTCCTTGACGACATCATCGCCGGCCTCTGGGCGATCTGCGAGGAGACGAGCTGGGTGATCCCCGCGCACAGTAGGGGATTCGCCGGCGACCACCCTCTGCCGGACAGCGCCGACCACTACATTGACTTGTTCGCGGCGGAGACGGGTTCGTTGTTGGCGTGGGCGCACTACCTCCTGAGGTCGCAACTGGAGGCGGTGACTTCGCGCATCTGTGAGTACCTCAGGAGAGAGGTGAAGGCTCGCATCCTGGATCCGTTCCTGGAGCATGACGACTTCTGGTGGATGGGTCGCGGCGATCGCTGGCGGCTGAACAACTGGAGTCCTTGGTGCGTGTCCACTTGCCTGTCAGCATCGCTCCTGCTTGAGGAGAGCGCGGACCGCCGCGCCGCGGCGGTGCTCAAGGCGATGGCGATCGCGGATCGTTGGCTGGCCGGATATCACGACGATGGTGGGTGTGATGAAGGGCCGAGCTACTGGACGGTGGCCGGTGGAGCATTACTCGACTGCCTGGAACTGCTGCGCTGGGCCACCGGGGGCAAGATCAACGTCTACGACCAGCCGCTGATCCGGGAAATCGGGCGCTACATCCACCGCGTGCATATCAGCGGCGAGTACTACGTGAACTTCGCCGATGCCGGGGGGAAGGTGCACCTCCCGGCCGGGGTGGTGTACCGCTACGGCAAACGGATCGGTGATCCCGACCTGATGGCGCTGGGCCGGTTCGCCTGCCACAAGCAAGGCGGGGACATCTACGGCGGCAGCCTGCTACGCGCCCTGCCCGACCTGTTCGACACCGATGGTATCGAGGAACCGGCCGATCCGCCATTCGTGCGCGATTCCTGGCTGCCAGGCATCCAAGTGATGACTGCCAGAGAGAGCGGCGGCACGGACCGCGGCTTGTTCCTCGCCGCCAAGGGCGGCCACAACAACGAAAGCCACAACCACAACGACGTCGGGCACTTCATCGTCTACTACGACGGCCAGCCGGTGCTGATTGACGTCGGCGTGGGCACGTATACGGCTAAGACCTTCAGCGACCAGCGCTACGAAATCTGGACCATGCAGTCGGCCTACCACAACCTGCCGACGGTCAACGGAGTCCAGCCGAGGGAGGGAGACGAGTTCCGCGCCACCGATGTCTCGTATCGCGCCGATGACTCAGTTGCGGAACTGACCATGGACATCGCCGACGCCTACCCACCGGAGGCAGGCATCAAGTCCTGGCGACGCACCTGCCGGCTGCGGCGCGGCCACGATGCGCAGGTGGAGATCGTGGAGGAGTTCGCGCTGAAGGCGCCGACGCGGGAGATTGCCCTTTCGCTGATGACGCCCATTGAGCCGCGGCTGGAGGAGCCGGGCGTGATCGGCCTGACCTTGCCCAGCGCTACCCTAACGCTAACCTATGCCGCGGGCGTGCTCGACGCGTCAGTGGAGGGGATCGCGCTGGAGGACGAACGGCTGAAGGGATCGTGGGGGCAGAGCGTGTTCCGCATCGTGCTGAAGGCGAGGAGACAGGTGGAGCAGGGCGTGTGGGCACTCACCATTGCGTTGCTTCGGCAGCACGCTACCGAAGCAACGTAAGGCCGCAGGCTGGGAAGCCTGCGCCACTGGGCAGGCTTCGCAGCCTAGCCTACAGATGGCGGAGCGCCCTTCGACTCGGCTCAGGGTGAACTCCGAGCCCGCCCTACAGCAGCAAACGGCCGGCTTGCTACCTGCCCTTCCAGGTATCGTACACCTGGTTGATGAACTGCTCCACGAACACCTTGTTGAGGCGCTCGTTGGCGGCCTGGCTGGGGTGGCTGTCTCCACCGGGGGAGGCGTAGTCCAGGCGAAGCGTGTTGAGAAGCTGCGCGTGGTTCTGCTCGGTAAGCTCCTCGTGGCCGGGCTTGCCGAGGAAGTTGCGCCAGTAATTCGGGTCGTTGGGGTCATCGCTGTAGGCGTGCTCGCGGTACCAATCGAACACCGCCACATTCACGTGCCCCGTTTTGTCCTGGTACCCCTTCAGCCACTCCGTGCGCAGCCAATCGTTCAGCTCGCGCGCCCGGCCCGCGTCGCCAGGATTGGTCTCGCCGTAGTGCTGAGCCGGCGCGGTCACCGCGATGAACAAGCGGCCCGGGTGCTCGCGGAAGATGTCGAGCATGCCGACGTAGGCGGCCTTGATGTGGTTGATGGGGCCGCCCTCACCTTCCTCCCACATGCCGTTGTAGTAGCCGCCCTGGTTGGGGTCCAGCCAGGCGGCGCGCACCGCCGGGTCATCCAGGTTGATACGGAGATCCGCCGCCTTGATATTGCTGTTCGGGTAGCAGGACTTGAACATGATGATGGTGTTGGTGACGCCGGCGGGATGGATCTCGTCTTGGTGGCGGCAGTTGAGCATGTCCACGGCGTCGCCGGGGCGGTCCAGGTCCTCGCGGAACTTCACATACCAGTCGTGGAGGTCGGTGTATCGGCCGAGCGATCCGTCCCCCGCGCCGAGATAGCTGCCGTACTCCGCCTCGTGGAAGGAGTAGCGCCCCTGGCTGTAGGGATTGCTCGGGTCCTGGAGCGCGGCCACCAGGCCGCTCGCCATCCAGTTGGAGCCGCACGAGTGGTGCATGAACAGGATGTGCCGGTCGCCACCGGCGCTGGGTTGCTGCATGTGAGCGTCCTCCTTAGCCGCGCCGCATCCGAGGGCAGCGCAGGCGACGATGATCAGCAGTGACACGATGACGCGGGTCAGCATGCTGCCTCCTGTGGGTGATCCCAGGGGCGGCCGGGCGGCCTGCATGATGGATTCGGTACGCCGGCCTTCGACACCTCTCGGGCGGCGGGGACACATCGCGAGGGACGGGCCGCAGGAGCGCCGAGCGCGGGGCAGAAGTGGACGAGAGGATAGTTACCCCTGAGGAGGTTGGAGCGGTGCCAGTAGGAGCCGACGGTTTCGTGGTGTGGTCTGTGGATTCGCTGGAGAAGGTGTTCCAGGACGCGCAGCCGGGCGAGGGGGAGAGCATCGAGATCGAGTGCTGCCGGAATGAGTTCGTGTCAGCGCAGTTGGTGGTGCGGGCGGCGAAGGCCCTGCGCGATCTGCACGTGACGGTCCCTCCGCTCACCCACCAGCAGTCCGGGGCGACCGGGGTGGAGGTGCGGGCGCGATTCGTGGGCTATGTCCCCATCTCCGCCAACACGCCGGACACGCCGGCCGACGAACTGGACTGCACTGCTCCCTGTCTGGTACCGGACCTGCTGAGACTGGACGAGACGCTCAGCGTGGACCAGGAGGCGTCGCAGCCGGTCTGGCTGACGGTGTTCGCACCGCCCGACGTGCCGCCGGGCATATGGACTGGCACGGTGCAGGTCCGCGCGGGCGGCCAGACCGCGGAGCTCCCGTTGCGGCTGCTGGTCCACCCCGTCACCGTCCCCGAGGAACGCCATCTGCTGGTGACCAACTGGATGGATACAGGCCAATTCGCCAGGCGCTACGGCACGGAAATGTACACGGACAGATTCTGGCAGGTGGTGGAGAGCTACGCCCGCAACGTGGCGGAGCACCACCAGAACGTGGTGCCGTGCTGGGACTGGCCGCGCATCTTCCAGGAGAGCGATGGCAAGCTGACGTTCGATTACTCTGATTACGACCGCTGGATAGAGACCTTCATGCGCGCCGGGTGCGGGGAGATGATCGAGGGCGGCGGCTTCGGCCGGCGCGGCCTAGGCAAATGGGACGTCCCGTGGTTCGAGTGGAAGGAGCCGACGGTGCGCCGGCGCGATGGGGCGCGGGTGAGGCTGGACCCGCAGACGGTGATCCAGGAGCTGGTGCTGAGCACCGTGGCCCATCTGAAGGAACGGGGATGGTTGGACAGGTTCGCGATGCACGTGGTGGACGAGCCGGCCCCCCACACTGAGGCCGACTACAAGCGCAAGTCGCGGCTGATCCACGAGCTGGCGCCCGGAGTGCGGTTCATCGAGGCGATGAGCTTGCTGGACGCGCGGGGTGACCTCGACATATGGGTCCCCAATCTCGATCACCTCAACGAGCACCGGGAGCACTACCTGAAGCTGCGGGAGGAGGCGGGGTTCGAGCTGTGGTTCTACACCTGCATGTATCCGACCGGGCGGTATCCCAACCGCTTCCTCGACTTTAGCCTGCTGAAGACGCGCGTCCTTCACTGGATCAACTGGCGGTACCAACTGACCGGCTACTTGCATTGGGGCCTGAACTACTGGACGGAGGACCCGTTCCACAGCGACCGGATACGCGATAGCCTGCCGCCGGGCGACTGCTGGATCGTCTACCCCGGGCCCGATGGCCCAATGGATTCGCTGCGCTGGGAGCAGATGAGGGAAGGGCTGCAGGATTACGAGCTGCTCTGGCTGCTCGGCCAGCGGGACCGGGAGAAGGCGGATGCGATCTGCGCCGAGGTGGCGCCGGATCCACTCGGCTACGCCAGAGACTGGCGGCGGCTGCGGGCGGCGAGGCGCGCGGTGGTGGACGCTCTGCTGGCATGAGGAGGCGCGTGTTGCTGTCGTGGGCCGGCGGCCTGGCGAGGCGCTTTCCGCACGTCATCCGGGCGGCGGCGCTGGTGGGCATCGCCTTCATCTGCGCCGCGCTCACCAACGCGGCCAACCCTCTGGGGATTCGCTGGACTCCGTCTCCCGACGGTCGGATCGGCCTTCCCCGGGTCTTCGAGAAGCGGCTGCCGGAGGTAAACGCGAGGCAGGCTTTGGAGATGCTGCGATCCGGCAAGGCGATCTTCGTGGACAGCCGCGATGCCAAGGATTACCAGGACAACCACATCCCCGGCGCGCTCAACATCCCCATGCGGGAGTGGAACACGGCGTGGCCGAAGATGCGTCATCGGCTTCCGAAGACGAGGACCCTTCTGCTCTACTGCTACGGCGGCAAGTGTGGCCTCAGCACCAGGATGGCCAAGCGACTGCTGGAGCTGGGATACCAGAAGCCGGTGATCCTCGAGTATGGGTGGAAGGAGTGGACAGAGGCACGCTACCCCACGGTCAGCCCACTCCCGCCAGAGAAGAAGGAACGCTAGCGTGAAGCGCCTCCCCTCCCTGGCCTGGCGGCTCATCACCCACCGCACTCTGCTGCGGCTCATGGGGATGGGGCTGGGGGTCGTGTTCATCTACGCCAGCCTGGACAAGATCGCGCATCCCGATCGGTTTGCGGACGTCGTCCGCGAGTATGACATGCTGCCCCTGATCTTCATCAACGGGTTTGCGCTGATGATGCCCGCGGTGGAGGTGGTGACAGGGGTGACGCTGGTGCTGGGTCTGTGGCGCCGGGCCGCCGGACTGCTGGCCAGCGCCCTCTGCGCGGCGTTCCTGGTTGCCATCGCGCAGGCGGATCTGCGGGGGCTGAAAGTCGAATGCGGCTGCTTCGATGTGAGCGGGATGAGCGCCACCCAGGCGAGCTGGGGCCTGTTCGTCCGCGACATCGGGCTGCTGGCGGCCTCGGCTCTGGTGTGGAGGAAGGGCTAGCTGAGTCCCGCGGGCGCTCGCCGGTTCACCTCACCTGAGTGTTTTCGTACACCGGCCGGTTGATCTCCACCTTCGCCTTCGCCACCAGCCCGGCCACCAGCGCCTGGTACTTGTCTTCCACGCAGTTGGCAGCCACGTTCGGCTTGACCTCCTCGAAGGGCCGGTAGCCCAGCTTGTCCTTCTCCAGGCAGAAGAGGATGTGGCAGGCATCGTTCTCCTCGAACACCGGGCTGGCCTGACCTTCCTCCAGCTTCAGCGCCTGCTCTCTCGCCTCGGGGGTGCGGTTGAGGTCGGTGCGCTGGCTGTTCTCGTCCATCGTCCGCTCAAGCAAGGTCTTGTCCTCGTTGTAGTCAGGCGCCACCTCCTCGAAACGCTCTTTCTTGTCGAGGCGAACTCTCGCTTCTTCGATCTTCGCCTTCGCCGCCTCCCGGGTCAGCGGCTTCGGCTCTCCCTCGCGCTGCAGGTAGGACACCTCGATCTCCCAGATCCTGATCCGGTAGCCGCGGTCGTAGAGCTTGTCCTTGTCCGCCTGGTAGCGGACCTGCAGCTCTTCCTCTGTGGGGAGCAGCTCGTGCTGGCCCAGGCGCCTCTTCAACTCGATGAGCATGTTGTTGTGCACGTAGGTGAAGAACTCATCCTCTCCGTACTGCTGTGGGCCGTAGATGGGCTCGCCGGCGGCAAGAGCCTTCCTTCTCCGCTCGTTCTCTCTGTCCAGCTTCTGCAGGAAGGCCGCGTAGCCGATGTCCTGGAGGAGCCCCTTATCCCGCGCCAGGATCTGCTCGATCTTGATCTTGACGCACTCCTCGAGGGCCTTCTTCCTGACCCACTGCGACGGCACCTCACCATCGAAAGAGGTAGTCCAGAACTCGGCGCTGTCCTGGGCCTGGTGCTTCTGGGCGAAGTAGGTGGCGGCCGCCGCGCGGTTGCGCAGGACGCGGCGCTCGAACTCCCGCACGGAGATTGGCTCGCCGTTGATCTTGGCCACCCACATCGTGAGGGACTGCCCGGGGACAGACTCGTATGCGCTCGGCGCAACCGGGATGATCCGGGGACGCAGGGCGTCATCGCCCGTGGCGGCTGCAGGCGAGGGGCCTGCCCCCGCGTACGCTTCAGACGGAGGCGACGCCTCCTCCGCGAAACCCGACGACAGCACCAGGGACAACAACAGAAGAGACATGGCCGCCGCGCTCATCGCTTCGCCTCTTCCTTGCGAAACTCATGGGCGCCCCGGTCCGGAGCGGCCCCCGAAGCCACAGGATTGCCCCAGTAGTCTCTGCCTCCATGATCGGACATCAACACGCCGGTGTCAATGCAGGGGGAGTCCGGCTGAAGCCTGTATCCGGCGACACTGTCTCTGCCTAGCCCCCCGGTTCCGGGGTTCACCAGTCTCGGGTCGCAGGTGAGCTTGTGCGCATCCTGCGGCTCGCTTTCCGCGTGGCGGCCGAAGAAGCAGTTGTGGTCGAAGACCACGTCCTCTCTCTGGCCGAGGTCGTAGCCGCCGGCGCCGAGGTTGTAGATGATGTTGTTGGCGTAGCGGACGCCCCTTGGCCAGACTCCGTCTTGGTTGTGCCACACGACCACGGGATCGCCCTGTCCCTCCCCGATGTAGACGGTGTTGTTGTAGATGGAGGCGTTGGTGACCTTGCCGCCAATCTGGAAGATCCGGGCGCGGTCGTTCTGGCTGATGTTGTAGCGCACAACGCTGCCATCGTTGAAGAAGCCCGGGCTGGGATGCCCGGTCTCACACAAGAGGACGAACCCGCCCTCGTTGTCGTGGCTGTAGTTGTACTGGAGGAGCGTCCTTCTGGTCATGCCGTCTATGTCGAATCCCTGACCGTCATTGGTCGTGCGGGTGAGGTAGGCCTCGTTGAACTGGATCACCGCGTCGTCGGTCTCCCACACCCAGATCGCCACATTGTGGTCCCCGGACCGGGCGTTGCACCGGCTGGCGGTGTTATGCTCGATGAGGGGAGCCGTGGCAATACAGGCCACAATCCCGTCGCCTCCGATGTCATCCAGCACGTTGCCCCGAATCACCAGCCGGGTGTAGGGCGCCCAGCCCTGCTTGTGCCAGCGGTGCCAGTCGCTCCAGGTCTTGATGCCCGACCGGTCGCACTGGTAGACGCGGCAGCCCTCGATGAGCACATCGTCAAAGCGGGTGGGCACTTGCGAACCGATCACATCGAACAGGATCCCGGCATTGCACTTGCCCCCGTCTCGGCCCTCGCGGAAGTGGCCATTCACATCGTGCACTACCAGGTCTCTGAGGTGGATGTGGCTGAGCACACCGGCGTCTTCACCCAGCACCCTCACCCCGGCCCTGGGGGCGCGACCTTCGGGGCTGTGGTTGGTGACCTCCAGCCCGGTGATCTCCCACTGCTGCTGGTTGTAGAGACGCACCGCCTCGAAAGCACGGCCCTCGCCAGCGATGACCGGCCGGGCCTCTCCTGGTCCATAGCTGCCGATGACGATCGGATTCGCTTCGCTGCCCGATCCCTTCGGCCAGAGCTGGCCGTGCCAGAGGCCGCCGTTGCGGAACAGCATGCGGTCGCCCGGCTGGAAGGTGAACGCGTTCACGCGATCCAGGCTTTGCCACGCTTCGGCGGGACTGTCGCCGGCATTGGCGTCGTCCCCGCCGCTGGGATCGAGGTAGTAGGTGGTTGCCAGCGCACCCGAGGCGAGCGCCAGGCAGAGGGCCGCGGCAAGCAAAGAGGAGAAGTAGGTCAACTGCATCACTCCCGTGTTCAGGGCTCTTGGCTACGATGATACAGGCAGAGCAGTGAAGCACGCAACTACGGACGCGGGACCCCGCCGAAGCGGGGTCCCGCGTGACTGTCGACGGCTGCTCGCGCTTACGGCTGCGCGGTGATCTTCACAAGGTCAATGTAGTGATCCCAGACGCTGGAGGTCTGATCCCCGGTGCGGACCCGCATCTGCACCTGCCCGCCGGAGGATCGGTAGATGCTCGGGTTGCTGATCGGGATCGTGGTAGTCTGATCGCTGGTGCTCGTCAGCATCACATCGCTCAGCACCCCGCTCCAGCTGCTGGTGCTGTAGTTATAGAGGTACACTCGCTGCCGCTGGGGCTGGATCGTCGGGTGAGACTCTAGGGTGAGGGTGAGACTCGACAGCGAACCCAGTCCCGTCTCGAAGGTGTACTCCACTTGGGTGTTCTTGTTGCCCCCGCTCTTGACCGCGGTGATGCGCCAGTAGACGTCGTCCGAGGCGTGGACGCTGGTGTGATCGCCCGACACCACCGTGCCCGTGGTGACCGTCGCAGAGGCGCAGAAGAAGTCACCGCCACCGCCCGAGGTCACGGTGATGTAGTTGGTCTTCACCTCATCGTCAGAGCCGTACTGGTTGGTGGCGATCAGGCTCACCGTGTACTGCGCCGCGGTGTTGTAGGTGTGGCTGGGGTTATGAGCCGTTGACGTGCCACCGTCACCGAAGGCCCACGACCACGAGGTCGGTGAGTTGGTGGACTGATCGGTGAAGCTGACCGCCAGGGGCGCGGTTCCACTGGTGGGGTTGCCCACGAACTGCGCCACCGGAGGCTGGCCACCCGAGGTCACCGTGATGTAGTTGTTCTTGGTCTTGGTGTTGGAGCCGGCAGAGTTCGTCGCGGTCAGGCTGACAGTATAGGCGTTGGCGCTAGTGTAGGTGTGGCTCGGATTCTGCGCTGTTGAGGCGCCTCCATCTCCGAACGCCCACGACCAGGAGGTGGGGCTATTGGTGGACAGGTCGGTGAAGGCCACCGCGAGCGGGGCGGTGCCGCTGGTGGGATTGCCGGAGAAGTCGGCGACAGGAGGCTGCGGGCCGCCGCCACCGTACTCGTGCGCTCCGGCGTCGGGCGTACCACTTGGGTATGGCAGGGCGTTGCCGAAGTAGTCCTGGCTGCCGTGGTCGGCGCCGATGGGGCCGGGGTGGCTGGGCAGGGCCATCAGCTCCGCGCTATCGCTCCAGATCCCGTAGTTGATGGCCGGCGAGCCGGCCTGGAGTTGGTAGCCGTTGCAGGTGTTGCGGCCGGTGCCGCCTGTGCCTGGCGCCACGAACAGAGGGTCCACGCCCCATTGGTTGTTGGGATACGAGGAAACCCACTTGCTGTAGTCCGGATCACCGTAGATGATGTTGCGCCGGAAATCGAATCCTTGCTTTGTCCCGAAATCCGGCTGGAGGAAGTTCGCCCCGCACCAGGTGTCGAAGACGTTGTTGTACAAGTGCGCGTCCACGGAGTCGGAAAGGCGGACGATGTCTGCCACCACGGGCGTTCCTGCGGCGCCGGAGTGGTAGAAGACGTTGTTGTAGAAGTCCGTGTGCACGGACCGGCCGGCGAACTTGGTGATCTCCGCGCCGTCGTTCTGGCTGATGTTGTAGCGGACCACATTGTTGTCGCAGGTGCCGCACTTCCCCCTGGCGGTCTTCATCCCGATGATGAGAATGAACCCGCCCACGTTGTCGTGGCTGTAGTTGTACTGCACCTTGGTCCGCTCGGTGTAGTCGTCAATGTCGAAGCCCTGACCGTCGGTGTCGGTCTGCGTCAGGTAGCACTCGTTGAACTGCATGGTGGTGTCGTCGGACTCGTAGTTCCATATCGCCACATAGGGGTCTGACACCCGCAGGTGCGACCAGCTCACCACGTTGTACTCGATCAGCGCTCCGTCGGTCATGGAGGCGACGATCCCGTCACCGTCAATGTGGTCGAGCACGTTGTTCGTAGCTACGAATCCGGTGTGAGGGGTCCACGGAGTATGGCACTGGTAGTTGAACTGGTCGGACCAGGTCTTGATGCCGGAGCCGCCGCAGTTGTAGATGTAGCAGTTCTCCACCCGGACGTCGTTGAACTTGGTCCCGGCGACGGTGTCGCCGTACACGTCGAAGCAGACGCCGCCGTTGTTCTTGCCCTTGTCCCGGCCGCTGCCTCGGCCCAGGTTCGCGCTCACATGGTGGATGTTGCAGTTCTTGACGTAGATGTGGTTGTGAGCCTGGCCCGTCTCCTCCGCGGTGATGTACACGCCGTGCACGTAATCACCGGGGGTGCCGGTGTTCGTGACCTCCAGGTTGTTGATCTCCCAGTACGATTGGTTGTACAGGAACACCGCCGTGGACTGAGAGATGGCGCCGACAGTGATGTTGTACACCCGGTTGTTGTTGATCAGGGGCTTGGAGCCCGTGCCGTACATGTTGATGACGATCGGGCTGCCCGAGCTGCCCGATCCCTTGGGGTAGAGGAACTGACTGTTCCAGACCGACCCGCACTTCAGC
>Ga0315279_10004512_pt1 | contig 18648 bp, 18 predicted proteins | sample YL17G06_20_MG_FD_203694 | JGI IMG/M metagenome (GOLD analysis project Ga0315279, IMG submission 203694) | Sediment microbial communities from Yellowstone Lake, YNP, Wyoming, USA - YL17G06_20 | ecosystem: Environmental > Aquatic > Freshwater > Lake > Sediment | place: USA: Wyoming | collected... | reverse complement strand
GCGATTCTGGCCGAAGGGTCCGGCGTGCGCGTCGAGGGCTTGATGACGGTAGCGCCCATCGTATCCCAGACACAAGATGCGCGCCCGGTGTTTCGCGCGCTGCGACAGTTGCGCGACGAGCTGGCGTCACGCTTTCCGCAAACGAACTGGCGACATCTGTCCATGGGCATGACGGACGATTTTGAAATCGCTATCGAAGAAGGGGCGACGCTGGTGCGCGTTGGCCGTGCGATCTTTGGCGAGCGGCAGCTGGCATGAGGTGCTCATGGTAATTTTGCTGGTGCAGTTGGTGGACGCGGTCATGTTTCTCTATTCGCTGGTCATTGTGGCGCGCGCGTTCCTGCCGCTGATCGGCGCGGACACGACCAACCCGGTGATTCGTTTCATTTTTGACATCACGGAACCGATCTTGGCTCCACTGCGGCGCTTCACCATCGTCGGGATGTGGGACCTTTCCCCTATGGCGGCGCTCATTCTCCTGATGGTCGTGCGCCAGTTGTTGGCTTATGCGTTGGGCGCGTTGCATTGATGAGACATGACTGACGGGCCGATGAAAAACGTGCCGGGCGGCGTGACGTTGGCCGTGCGCGTGACGCCGCGTGCGCGCAAGAACGAGATCGTGGGCCTTGTGGGCGAAGCGATTAAAGTCAAGCTTGCCGCGCCGCCGGTGGAGGGTGCAGCCAATGCAGCCTTGTGTGCATTCCTGGCCGAGCAACTGGGCGTGCGCAAGAGCGCAGTGACGCTTGTCGCCGGGCAGACCTCGCGCCATAAGGTGGTGCGCGTGGATGGCGTGACGGCGGACGAGGTGCAGGCCCGGTTCGCCGTCGTTTGACGGACGAGTGGAGGCAACCCTTTGCCTGACCTGCCGATTGAAACTCTGACGTTCCTCTTTACGGATATGGAGGGCAGCGTCAAGCTGTGGGAACAGCATCCGGAGGCGATGCCCGCCATCCTGACTCTCCACGAAGCCATCTTGCGGCAGGCCATCGAAGCGAATGGAGGCCAAATCTTCAAAACGGTGGGAGACGCCTGTTACGCCGTCTTCCGCTCGGCCCCGGAGGCGTTCGCAGCCGGTCTTGCCATTCAACGCGCGCTCCATGCGCAAGACTGGGGAAAAGTGGAGCGGGTGCGCGTGCGGATCGCGCTGCACAGCGGCCTCGCTGAAAAACGCAACGACGATTACTTTGGCCTCACCCTCAACCGAGTAGACCGCCTGGTCCACCTCGGTCACGGCGGCCAGACGTTACTCTCCGAGGCCATGGTTGAACAGGTGCGCGACGTTTTGCCCAGCGGCGTCGAGCTACGCGATCTGGGTAAACACCAGCTCCGGGACATGGCTATCCCGGAACGCATCTTTCAAGTCGTCGCGCCGGATTTGCCATCCGACTTTCCGCCGCTCCGGGCGATCGGCATGTGCCCCACGAATCTGCCGGCGCAGCTTACTTCTTTTGTCGGGCGTGAGGAAGAAATTGCATCGGTGTGCAGCCTCCTTCGGCGCGCCGATGTGCGCTTGCTGACGCTCAGCGGCCCCGGCGGGACCGGCAAGACTCGTTTGGGCCTCCAGGTCGCAGCGCAATTGCTCAACGAGTTTGAAGACGGCATCTTTTTCGTCTCGCTGGCGGCCATCAGCACCGTTGGCTTAGTGGCTTTCACCATTGCCCAGGTGCTCGGTGTGAAGGAAGTGGCCAGCCAGCCGATCATTGAGACCCTCAAAGACTACCTGCGCCCCAGACAAATCCTGCTGACACTGGACAACTTTGAGCAGGTCATCATAGCCGCGCCTGTGGTGACCGAGTTACTGGCGGTAGCGCCCCAACTGACGGTATTGGTGACCAGCCGGGAAGTGCTCCTCATCTATGGCGAACACGAGTTCCCCGTGCTCCCTTTCGCGCTGCCAGACCTCGACCGCTTGCCACTCCAAGGGGATGTCTTTGTATCGGCCTTGTCCGAGTATGCCGCCGTCAAATTGTTTGTCGAGCGTGCGCAAGCCGTCCAGCCCGACTTTTGCCTTGTGGGCGAGAATGCTCGGACCGTGGTGGAAATCTGCGCCCGGTTGGATGGACTGCCGCTGGCAATCGAATTGGCCGCGGCGTGCTGCCGCTCGTTCTCGCCGCAAGCGATTTTGGCGCGGTTAACGGGAGCCGTCGGCCCATCGTCTCTGCGAATGTTGACCGGCAGCCTGCGCGACTTGCCCGCGCGTCAACGGACGTTGCGCGGGGCTATAGACTGGAGCTACAACTTGCTGGACATCGGCGAGAAAAAGTTGTTTGCGCGGCTGGCGGTCTTTGTCGGCGGCTGCACGACCGAGGCGGTCGAGGTGGTCTGCAACCTCGGCGGCGATTTGTCCATGGACGTGTTGGACGGATTGACCTCGCTGGTTAACAAAAGCGTGCTGCAACCCGCACGCGGGATCGAGGGCGAGCCGCACTTCACCATGTTGGAAACGATACGCGAGTATGCGCTGGAACGGCTGGAGGCGAGTGGGGAAGCCAAGTTGTTGAGGCAGTATCACGCCGGCTACTATTTGACCCTGGCGGGACACGCAGAGCCAGAGTTGAGGGCCGGCCCTCAGCAAGTGGCGTGGTTGGATCGGCTGGAACAAGAGCACGGCAATCTGCGCGCAGCGCTGACCTGGTCGCTGGAGCGAGGTGAGGGTGAGATAGCCCTGTTGTTGAGTTCGGCGCTGTGGCGGTTCTGGTACTGGCACAGCCACTTGAGCGAAGGAAGCCACTGGCTGGACTTGGCGCTGGCCGCGACGCGCAGCGATAAGCAGATGGCGACCGTGCGCGTCAGGGTGTTGAACGGAGCCGGCAACCTGGCGAGCGCACGAGGCGACTATGAGCGCGCGAGGGCACTGTTGGAAGAGGGTCTGGCCTTGGGGCGAGAGCTGGGCATGGCGAGCAAAGCAGACCTCGCTCCCCTGCTCAACACCTTGGGGACAGTGACCGTCAATCAGGGCGACTATCAACGGGCGCAGATGTTCTACGAAGAGTGCCTGGCCCTGCAACGTGAGTGGGGGGATCAAGTCGGCATCGCCCATGTGCTCAATAACCTGGGAGTCGTCGTGAACAACCAGGGCGACTATGAACAGGCTCAAGTGTTTTTGGAGGAAAGCCTGGCCCGGTTTCGAGAGCTGGGGATCAAGTGGGGCATCGCTTATGCGCTGGGCAACCTGGGACGCGCGGCGCTTTGCCAGGGCGACTATGCGCGGGCGACAAAGCAGATTGAGGAAAGCCTGGCGCTGTGCCAGGAATTAGGCGACCGAGATGGCGTGGCCGAATGTCTCGCGCGATTGGGTGGGGTGGCCGCAGCGCAAAGCGATACGGAACGCGCTGTGGCGCTTTACCGCGAAAGTCTCGGCCTCTACCAGCAAGTCGGAGATAAACCGGGCGTCGCCGAATGTTTATTAAAGGAACTGGCCAAAGTGACGGGAATGTTAGGGCAGCCGGTTCACGCTGCGCGGCTGTTCGGAGCCGCCGAAGCTTTACGGGAAGCTCTTAAAAGTTTTCTGCTGCCTGACGAGCGCGCTAGCTACGAGCGCAGCGTCGCCGAGGCGCGCGCGCGGCTTGACGAGGCCACCTTTGCAGCGGCGTGGGCCGAGGGACGCGCGATGACGCTGGAGCAAGCTATCCTTTTCGCATTGGATCGGCAAAACCTTGCGAACATTGCGTGAAACCTTTGCAAGGTTCTCCCGGAGGAGGAAACCATGACGAGTACAAATTGCCAGGTTGTTGCCCCAACGCAACTATGGGCAGCCGCCGAGACGCTTTCACCTCGCGTGCGGCAACTTCGCGACGAATACTGGTCGTTCTACGAGCGAGAATGTACCAACGAGGTGCGAGCTTATACCACCGGCACGCCATGGGACATTGTGTATTCCATTTGGAGTTGGACGAATGTGCCTGAGGTGGCGCTGTTCCAGCCGGGCTTTCGCAGTTACCTTTCGGCGGCGGCCACGCCCGTGGAACTGCCGCAGGGATTTTGGAGCGAGCCGTTAACGGTTCGCCAGGCGCTCCTTTTCCGCGAGGTGGTGCGGCGCTACATGCCGGTGCGGATACTGGATGGCGAGCTGATCGTCGGCTCCTGCTTTAACACCGCTCTTTCCCGCTGCCTCAAGCGAGATGAAGCTCGCATGCGAGATCGAGCCGAGCAGACGTTCTTCAAGGAATGGCAATTCCTCAACAGCCTGGGCGTTGGAAACTGCGCCGCGGTCCCCGGCCATCTCGTGCCGAACTACCCCAAGGCACTGCGCATCGGTTGGAAGGGCATCCACGACGAAGCCCAGGCAGTGCTCTCGAACCCCACCAGCACGCCGGAGCAACGCAACTTGGCGCAGGCCATCGTCATCTGCGCGGAAGCGGTGCCACTGCTGATGGAACGTTACGCCGCCGAGGCTGAACATTTGGCGGACGCCGAGGACGATCCGGCTCGTCAGGCTGAACTGCACGAGATCGCTCGCGTCTGTCACAAGGTGCCGTGGCTCCCGCCCGATACTTTTACCGAGGCGCTGCAAGCGCTTTGGACGACGCACATGCTGGTCATGTCCGCCGAAAGCTATCCGGGACCGGGCGTCTCGCCGGGGCGAGTGGATCAATACCTGTATCCTTATTACAAAGCGGATGTGGAGTCGGGCCGCCTCACGCGCGAGGAAGCGCAAGAGTGGCTGCATTGCTGGTGGATCAAGCACAACTATGTCTATGATTACCAGGGCTGGACGGGCACGAATCAGGGCATCAACGCTTCGTTCGGCCAGCTCATCACGTTGGGCGGCATGGACGCGCAGGGCAACGATGCTTCCAACGATCTCACCTACTTGATGTTGGACGTGATCGAAGAGATGAACCTGCTGGAGCCCAAGCCCAACATCCGCATCCACGCGCGCACATCCGACCGGCTGCTGAATCGCATCGTGGACATGCTGGCCAAAGCGCAAGGCTCGCCCTTCCTCATCAACTTTGACGAAAACTCGATCGCCGGTCTGCGCTGGGAGGGACTGCCGGAAGATCAACTGTGGGATTACGCGCCGGTCGGCTGCCTTGAAAATACGCTGGCCGGGTGTGACCGCTCCGGCACAGTGGATGTGAACCTCAACCTCGCCAAAGCAATTGAATTGACGCTGAACGATGGCCGCGATATGGCAAGCGGCAAGCAGATTGGGCCGCACACCGGCGATCCCATCACCTTCACGTCCTTCGATCAATTCATGACAGCTTTCAAGCAACAGCTCAAGGCGATTCTAGAACGCCTCATCGCCGTCAACGACATGGCCGACGTGGGTCGGGCGCGCTGGGAGCCGGTGCCTTATCTGAGCGCGTTGGTGGATGGCTGCCTGGAAAGCGGCAAGGACTGCAACGCGGGCGGCGCGCGCTTTAACTTTTTGACGGTGGAAGGCGTGGCGCTGGCGACGGTGGCCGATAGTCTGGCTGCTGTGAAAAAGTTGGTCTTTGAGGAGCGCCAGATTGAGATGGGCAAACTCATCGAGGCTTTGCGCGCCAACTTTGAAGGGCACGGAAGTCTGCGCCAGACCTTGCTGAACAAAGGACCAAAGTACGGCAACGACGATGCTTATGCCGACGACATCGCCCGCGAGGTGAGCCGCTTTTGGACGGAAGAGGCGTTCAAGCATACGTCGCCCACCGGCAAGCGGTATCGAGGCGGGTATCTTTCGTGGAACTATTGGATCGCTTACGCGCCTTCCACGGCGGCCACACCCGACGGCCGCCGTCGAGGGCAGTTCCTCTCCAACGCCGTGTGCCCCGTCAACGGCGCCGACCGCAAAGGGCCGACCTCGGTCATCAAGAGCGTAGGCAAGTTGGATTTGGAGACAGCGCCCAATGGCGCGAGCCACACGATGAGCTTTAGCCCCAGCCTGCTGCGCAACCCGGAGCAGCGGCAAAAGCTGATGGCGCTCTTGCGCGCCTACGACAAGGTGGGCGGGACATGTTTGCAGATCAATGTAATTGACGCCAACACACTCCGCGAAGCGCAAAAGCATCCCGACGAATACCGCAACTTGCTCGTGCGCGTCACGGGCTACAATGCGTACTTTACGGGACTGGGCAAAGAAATTCAGGACGAGATCATTGCGCGAGAATCGCACAATCTGTAGGCGTGCACAGTGGCAGGTATTGTCATTGCGAGGCGCGCAGCGCCGAAGCAATCTCCTCGTCACTCAATGTGGATTGCTTCGCCCCTGCGGGGCTCGCAATGACAGCAAGGAGTCAGCATGAGCCGCTACGTTGAATTCACGCTGCCCGATGGCAGCACCGTCATCATGGAGAGCGACGAGCGAGAGACCGGCGTGGTCAGGGGCGGAAGACCAGGAGAACTCGCCAAGCAGGCGACCGAGACGTTCGAGCAAGCCGCCGAAAACGCCCGGAAGGCTGCGTTGGTCGTGCTGGAAAAAGTGCGCGGCCTGCACGATTCGCCCGATGAAGTCGAGATCACGTTTGGGCTAAAGGCTTCGGGAGAATTGGGAAGCCTGGTCATTGCCAAAGCGGGCGTCGAGGCCAGCTATAGTGTCAAGCTGACGTGGAAGAAAGCGGAGCAAGGTTCCCGTGCAAGACCTCGCAGCGTGCATCGTTCGAGTCTGCGCTCCTGAACCTAATCGCCCTTTGCTCTATCAGCCCGACAGGGCTGATCAGTTCTCGGCGTCAACCCGACCGGACATGAAATGTCCGGTCTACAAGGCGGCGCCGCCCGATGAATCGGGCCGAGTCCGGCTAGCCCCGTTCACGGGGCGCTGCTCCGTAGCCCGGCGAGTTCATCGCCGGGCGGACAATGATGGGCAAGAACCGGACAACCCTGATCAGCCCGACGATTTCTAAAACATCCCAGAACACAGCGAAGGGGCTTTGTCGGGCGAGGATCCCCAAACCATGAAGATCCATTTGCTCCCCAGCCAAGCCGCGCTGGTTGAAGTCGGCCTCATGTTCCTTCCCGCGATTCCGGCTTACCTGTGGCTATGGCCCTCGGTGAGCGGGACAGCCTGGCTCAAGCCAGTCCAGTCGGCAGTGTACGTGTATCTTCTCGCGGGCACGCTGCTGATCGGTTTGCGTCGCTGGAGCCTGGATCAATTGGGTCTGAATCGCAAGGGGATCGGATTGAGCTTGGCTTGCGGCCTGGCTTTCGTGGTCGGTCGGATCCTGGTGATCGTCGCCACCGATCTCCCCTGGAGACTGCAACCGGTCACGCTCGAGCGAATCGTCTATGATGTCGCGTTCTACTTTGGACTGGTAGGGTTGATCGAAGAGCTGCTTTTTCGCGGATTGATCTACCGTGCCCTGGACGAGTGGCGCGGCGCTCGACTGGCCCTCTGGGGATCGGCGCTTGTGTTTGGACTGTACCACATCGGTGGGCAGGGTTCCTTGGGCGGGCTTGGAACATTCATCGCAGGCATCGTCTTTGGAGCTATCCGGTGGCGGGCAGGCGGGATCCTCGGGCTGATCGTGGCGCATGGACTCGCCGATGTGACTGCCTTGTGGATGTTGCCCGGCTTCGACATTCAGCTTCTCAGCCGACCGCAAATCGTTCACCCCATCCTCCTCATTCTGGGCTATGGGCTGATTCTTGGCGTTCCTGTTTACCTGTGGAAAGCTCCGACGAGAAAATGACGAGTGGGGAATCGTTATGACCTTTACGGGATTGACTTTTAACATCCAACAATTCAGCACCGAGGACGGCCCCGGCATCCGCACGACGGTGTTCATGAAAGGCTGCCCGCTGCGCTGCGCCTGGTGCCACAACCCCGAAGGGCTGCGTCCCACGCCCGACCTGATGTGGTACGACGTGCGCTGCATCGGCGCGCGAGATTGCCTGCGAGCCTGTCCCGAAAACGCATTGTCGCTCACGCCGGAGGGAATGCAGATTGACCGGAAACGCTGCACCGTTTGCGGCGCGTGCGCTGAGGCTTGTCCGGCGGCGGCGCTCGAAGTCATCGGTCGCCACTGGACGCCCGACGAGCTGATGGGCGAGCTGCTGAAGGACCAGGTCTTTTACGAGACCTCCGGTGGTGGCATCACCTTCAGCGGTGGTGAGCCGATGCTGCAAGTGGATTTCTTACGCGAGGTGTTGCCGCGTTGCAAGGAAGCCGAGCTGCACGTCGCGCTGGATACGTGCGGCGTCGTCACTTGGGAACGGTATGACCAAGTGCTCCCGTCGGTGGATTTGGTTCTGTTGGATCTAAAACTCATAGAGGCGGAGCGCCACAAAGCTGCGACGGGTGTATCGAATGACATCATCCTGGAGAACGCTCGCCGCATCGCCGCCGAGGGTAAGCCGATGTGGATTCGCACGCCCGTCATCCCCGGCTACACGGACGACCTGGAAAACATCCGGGGCATCGGTCGCTTTATCCGCGAGTCGCTGCCCACCGTGCAACGCTGGGACTTGCTCGCTTATACCAACCTGGGTCAGCCCAAGTACCACCGGCTGGACTTGCCGTATCCCTTGGAGAAAGCGCCACTGCTGACCCGGCCAGAGATGGGATCCATCTGGCAAGCGGCGGTGGAACTCGTGCCGGTTGCCAAGTGGTCGGGGACGACACGCTGAGTCCGATCTGACGCGAAGATTGTTCACGCCGGGCGGAGCGTTTCAGAGAGGTGAACCGATGGGTCGTCATGCGTGGGCCACGATCTGCAGCGGTCGTATTGGACCATGTCCGGGGTAGACAGTTCTCGCGCCCAGCGCCCGAATGGCTTGCCAGCTACGCGCGGCTTGAGCAAGACCCCCTTCATCAATCCACGTCGGACCCGGCAAATCCCCCGTGAATGTGGCGCCCTCGTCCAAAATCAACGTAATGCTATCGTCTGAATGTCCAGGCGTGCTGATGATTTCGCCCGCAACACCCAGGGTCTCGAGAAAGGCTCGGCTAGCTTCCGTGGTTAACTGAATATTGTCGTGTGATTGGATATCTACAAATCGGTCACGTGGTTTCATGTAGGTCTTGAGCATCGGGATTGCATCGTTCTGCTCCTTCAGCACAATCAAGCGAACGCCCCGCGTTTTTATTTCTTGCACCAGGCCTGCATGGTCTGGATGGTAGTGCGTAACCAACAAATATCCAATGCTCTGCAGGGAAATTCCTTTGCGCTTGAGATTGGCCACGAGCTTTGGAAGTGTCCCTGGCCACCCGACATCAATCAGAATTCGGCCACTGGCTTGTCCGAGTATATAGTAATTTGTCGAATCGTATCCGATGTTGACGATATTCATGGGCGACACGGGTTCCCCCGGCGCGAGGGCACTGTTGCCAGCACTTGTTCGCAGCGGCCTATCGGTAAGTGTGAGCCGCGCCCACCCGCCGCTGCTGGCAAGACCTGCCTGAATCACCAGCATCTTTGCGGGCAAGGTATGATTCATTGAAAGCGCAAGGGTGGGCGTCGGTTCCACACAGTGTGGGGCGGCAATTTATTCCCTCACCCAACTTAGATCACGTCCGATCAGTAACTCTGTCATTTCTGCATGGTGAGTGTTCTTCATTGCTACCACCTGAGTCTCAAAACCATGCTGTTGCGCTAGTTGATGCACGCCTTCGGCGTTTTCGTAAGTCATAAGAAAATCGCCAGTTAGATGATTAGCAATCTCGAAAAGTCTTTCATGGTCAATCTCAAAGTGGGTGTAAAGGCGTGTACCAGCTTTTTTGCCTGCTGCCGTATAGGGAGGGTCTATAAAAAACACAGTATCGGAACGACAAGTGTTTTGTTGCAACACCATAAACCCGTCACCTTCAATAAACGAAATCCGGTCACGAATTTGGGCTATATTCAGTATTCGTTTTCGTAGCGTCTCTGGATACCAACGCGATTTGAGACCTCTACCATTCTCGCCTTGCTTTAACTTACCAGCACCATGCGCCAAGATGCCACCACGATTTACACGGTTTTTGATAATGGTCTGAAAAGCTTTTTCTTGAAGAGTGACATTGGTTTGAGCAAGCACCACTTCGACAGATTCAGGAGTAAGATCAAAGCTAGCAATTCGATTAGCCAGCCATTCGGCATCACTTTCAAGTATCGTATGCCAGACAGCGGCAATCTGATCATCCAGTTCCACCAGAGTTACATGGTCAGCAAATTGTTCGGCCGCAACCGTTAGCCCTACAATTGCCCCACCCGCAAACGGTTCGATAAATTCGGTCGGTCGTGTCGAAAGACTGGCAAGCCATTGCCGAATGTATGGCACCAGCCAAGTTTTTCCTCCAGGATAGCGAAACGGACTACGCTGAGGGACACTGGATACATTGATTATGATTTTGCTTGAGCCAACGTAATCAAATAAAGGCAGCCGGCGTTCTTGAAGAACAGCCATTTCTACTCCTCGATAATATCAAGTAATGTCGGAGCATCTGGCGGATAACCCGCTTCCAGTTTTTCATCCAGTTTTTCTTGCAAGTGCTCGATGAATTTCTCAACCGGGCCGGCCTCCGTTTTAGTAATGCTCTCTAAAGCTGGCCCAAAAGAACTGTAAACTGTTTGATGTTTGGCAAGGTTATACCGATGTTGTTGGGGATCAAGCACGAGGTCATAAACGAACCAAGCCATATCGGCTTTCTTGGGTACAACAGCAGGCAATGATGGCAATGTAGCGAAAAATTGCTGGTCTACCACTATTGCAATCTTTTTGCCCCAAGCATTGAGTATGCCGCCTTTGTAGATTAGCTGCGGAGCGAGCCGCTTCCGTGATGAGGACAAGTAATCGGGGCGCGGATAATTGACTTGGCCTGTCCAGTCCATGTTGTGCTGGCGGCGCGGGTCCTGCATGTAGTGTTCAAAAGGCCGGCGTATGTTGCCGGAAATGTAGACCGCCTGTATTTCCAATGCGCCAAAATCAACAACGCGCCCTTTATCGTCATAAGCAACCAAAACGATGTCAATATTGCCAGCAGAACGCTCATGCTTATCTGCAAGGCGAACTTCGATCAAGGATGTCCACATTGTTTTTGGGTGAAAGAAAAAACTGGCAACATCATCCGCGATAATCCAGCTCTGGCGAAAACGCACAGGACAGGTGATAACCACGTTATCATCTTCGTACACACTACACACGCCAAGCGGGTCTTTGGCTTTATCCTTTGTACAATTCGGCACCTTGTTGTTGTATGGACAAAGGCGGGTTGTTCGGTGGCGTTCGGCCTCTGGTGAAAAATTGTTTGTTGGAAATCCAAAGACTTCGGCAAGGGGATGTGTTGGCATGGTCATTGCTCCTGACTGGTACTGGGTTCGACCATAGATGTTACTCGACTATTGCAAACATTGCAAGAGAGACGTAGCCACACATTGCCGCCCAACACGCAATTCGACGGAATTATCTCCGTCTACGCTGCCCTCTCCCATTTCCGCAAATTGTCCCCATGGGGAGAGTAGATGGAAAAACTGCTCCTTTAGCCCCTTGTGGGCGGCATGGACGGAAACGGCGAGACCGGACGGCGCTGGATAGTATAGTCTCAATCGGCCCGCACGTCAAAACAAATCACACGCCAGGTGACACATGCAACAGTTGTAGGTCACGTGTCACACGTGACCTACAACTCCAACTTCGTATCTTGACCTTACTTGGCTTACCGTCAAATCTCTATCTCGCTATCTCTGCCGATTCTTCCGAACCTGCTTGAAAATGAGCGAACCGAAAGGTCAGAATTTCTCACTGCCGATCATCAACAAGATGTCCAGGTCATGTAAATACAATGAAAACCTTACCCCGCCGATGTTGGTCTCGAACCCGTCGCCCTCTTTGACCAGGGCCGGGAGGGTTTTAGCCACCCAATCCTGGGCAGCCTGGGAGTCGCCTCCTGGTAGGGGCAGGGCAGCTACGCCGGTAAAAAACGAGCGGGCTTTGTCTTGATCGGCGGGCGCCATCGAGGCCCGGATCAAATCGGCCTTTTCGGGGGCATTATCTCGGCTGTAGATTTCCACGGCGGCCAGGCTGCCACCGGGGCGGTTTTCGCAGCGCCACAGCCGGTAGGTCAATTTCACCCCGACGTATTTTCCGTCTTTGCAATCCAGAACAAAATCGCCCGCCAGCTTATCCAGGTTGGCTTTGAGATTCGCTGTTGTGGCCGGGATCAAGCCTGGGCTGCTGTTGATCCGGGCTTGGTCGGCCTGCGCTTGTAGGTTGAGCCGGGCCCGGTTGACCTGAGCTTGTCGAATGTCATAGGCACGCCAGCCCACCCACAAGAGAACAGCCGCGACCAGCACAACCGCAATCGCCGGGTAAACGCGCGGACCGAAGAAGGTGCCGCCTCTCACCTCTTGAAGCTTCTCCACCGCTCCCCTGGCATCGGCCATCTTATCGGGTGGAATCCGGATAGATATCTTGTCTGATCTCACGACTAGCCGTCTACCAAGCAAAAAGTCGCGGCCTTGACCCAACCTCGCGTACTGAATTTCAAGATAGGCAGCGGTTGAGCCGTATGATTCTTTTTCGGCCAGGGTTACTTGCTCCAGTCGTGCGCCGTAACCTGACCAAAGATAAAGTTCTCCGCCAATATATCCGCAGTCCGATGCAATGAAAACCTCACTTTCGCCATCTTTCCACTGGGCCAGCAGGTTCTTGCCGCTAGTAAGGTTCTTAATCCGCCGCCAACGAAAGAGATAAACCCAAGACATCACCAACCCACTGACTACCAGGGCGGGACCGAGGGGGAAGCCGAACACTTTCACCATACCTTGCAACAGATTGCTTGCTGCGGCCAAGCCAAACCACACGCCCCCCGCCAGTGCAATTCCCAAGCCGGCAATCGCTAACCACTTTTCTTTCCTGGCTCTCTCCATGTTTTCTCTCCTGCGATCATAGCGCCTTTTACAGGATTTTTCATCCTGCTACTTGGAGCTTCCATTCCGAACCATCCCTTGATGAACTGCGTGATTCAAAGGTGCTGGTCGGACGAACGACACAGGCCAGTATAAACTCAATCGGCCCGCACCTCAAAACAAATCACACGCCAGGTGACACATGCAACCTACAACGAACCCTTCACGTCAGCCTGACTTTTTCTTGGCCGCGCGTGTGGCGGCGGCCCGCTTCGCGTGAGGTGCGGCGCGCGGCGACGCCGATCTTTTCCAACAATTGATTGCCATGCAGTTGAGGTAAGGCGGGGTGAGCTTATGGGCTGACTCCTTTCTGGCATAGGCGTGAGGCACGTGACGCTGGATGGAAAGGACTTGCCCGGCAACGCGATCCCGCTCCTGGACGATGGCCGTCAGCACCCGATACAGGTTTTGATGGGCTGAGGGCGCAAAGCGAGGTCCGCAATGCTTTCCCTGGCTTGGCTGGAAAATGAGCAGTCGTCTTCGCGGATCACTAACTTGTCAATACACCTCGTCGTGAGAGCCAATATCTACCAACACGATCAGGTCGTCGCCGCCGGACGGGTCAGGTTCAAAAGCAAAAACAACTCGGCAGTCGTACTCTACCCAGCAAGCCCACAATCCCTCCAACTGTCCATGCAGCTTGTGTGTTTTCAACTCTGGCTCAAAGGGATTCTCGGCCAATATCGCCAAGATATCCAGAATACGCTCTTGCAAAAGTGGTTAGCGGCGTGTCGTCCGTTTGAACGCACGTCGAAAGCTGGCATCCCAGACCAAGCGTCTCATGGCTCGCTCAGCAGATCACGCCGCAAGACATCTACAGTTCCGTAACGAGCGCGCCCTTCTCTGAACGCCTGGAGTGTGGCGCTGGCATTCCGCGCAATCTCCGCTCGACGCTGTTCGATCAGCCGCCGTTGGACAATCTCGATCAGATTTTCCCGGTCTTCGGCAGGGAGTTGCTCAATCATTTCGAGCGCCTGCTCAAATGGAGTGGTCAAGACAGGCGATTCCATCGTTTCCCCCTTCCCTTTCCAATTCGCCGCTGTACCCTCTACACTTGTGTCACTCAAAGTATACGCCACCCAGCAGGCAGTGTCAAACCCATTGGCGGCGAAACATTCACAGGCCTGATGAAGGAATTGATGCTGCTTACTTGCCATGCGCAAGACGCGGCACAAAAACCCAGCCTGTGGGTTGCGCGGCTTGTGCTGGCTTGTCTGCAACTTTCCCTGGCTTGGTTGGACGAGTTACCAGGTAACGTACCGCGACGGCGAAACCATTTTTCAGATCCGCGTGGACAATCCATCCGGCGTCAGCCGGGGCGTGAGGCAAGTGACGCTGGACGGAAACACTGACGGCTGGGGATATCGAAGCAGTACTCGACGCAAGCCCAATAGTCACGCCATCAACCCCGCCAAATTGGGATTGAGGGCTCATGTGCCCAAATCTACCCCATCGAATTTCCGCTATATGCGGGGGATCACTTTCAGTCGCACGCCGTATATAGTGGAAAAGCAGCGTGGCCTTCTGCTACGATATCCCGGCTGCCGCGCCTTTTGACATTTCCCCCCGCGTGACATACAATCTTGTTTTGGATGTGTCAAGTATTGCCATGCTAGTGCAGGCGGGGCAAGTGTGAGACAGTAACCTGTAACTTGGGAGGAAAAACAATGGTCAAGCCTAATGTGCAACTTGTTCGCGATTACTTTGACATTCTCGCCAAAGGGAATATGGAGGCGCTCGGACAGCTCTTTGCCGACGACGTTGTGTGGCATCAGCCGGGCAAGGGATCGCTCTCGGGTGTCTACCGAGGAAAGAAAGAGCTTTTCACACTCTTGGGCAAATTCATGGAGATCAGTGGGGGATCGTTTCGCATTGACGATATCCGAGCCATCATGGCGAACGAAAACCTCGTCACGGCCAGTCTGCATTTCCGCGCCCAACGCAAAGACCGACAGATGAGCATGGATGGGGTGGACCTGATGCGGATCGAGAGCGGACAGATCAAAGAGGTCTGGATCTTTTCCAGGGACGAGGATGCGGAGGACGATTTCTGGAGTGGGCGGTGAGCCGGGCACGCACAAACGCCGGTTTCTCTCGGGGAATGTTTCACTCTTCCCGATTCCCTGATGTGTTGGTTACGAGCTATCTTGTCCCCGTCTGAGATATTTGACAGTGATCAAGCCAGTTTAGGCTGAATAGATTGGAGGTACTCTCCACCGTCATTCATCAGGCCATCCATTCGGGATGGCCTTTTCCTTTGCGTCCAAATCGGGTATGCTTGTGCCTTTCATCTTGGAGAAAGGAACAGCCCGGCTCGAAGGGTTTAGCTTGACGGCATCCTTCGGGTCGGGCTGCAACGCATGGTCATTGTAACCGACTTTGGATGCTTTGTCCACGAGTACATCGAGTGCTTTTGCCAACTCGTGTTTCCTCGTCCTGAAGTGTGTCCCCACTGTCATGTGCTCGATGTCATGATCGGGCACGGGTTTTACGAGCGCAAGGCATTGGGGCAAGTGAAAGTGTATGTGCTGCGCATCAAGCGTTGGTACTGCAAGGCGTGTCACCAGACCGTCTCGCTGCTGCCCAGCTTCTTGCTGCGGTTTCGTCATTACCTCCTCGATGTGATCCAGTCGGTCGTCGTCACGCGGTTTGAAGACGAAGCTTCCTGGGCACAGGTCTCTCGGCGCTGTGCGGTCGACGGCGCTCCCTCGTCACGAACTATTCGCCGCTGGTGTGACTCGTTGGCCGAACACGCCTCGGCTTGGTGGGCCGCTGTGCAACAGACGCTGGCCAAGCACAATGCCGCCTCACCGCTGCTCGACCCATTGGGCGAAGCGGCGGGGCCGCGCGATGCACCGCGCGCCTTGCTGCAGGCGGCGCTCCACCTGTTGGCTTGGGCCAAGACGCGCTGGCCCGAGTTGGCGAATTACGGCCTGGCTGACCGGCTGCGCTTCCTGTGGCACTGGGGCGCCGGGCGCGGGCTAGGGCGGCTGATCTAGCCCACACACATTGCGGACTGCTCCCAATGGCCAGCGCGTGATATGCTGGTCGCGCACGACCAAATCACCTGAGGAGCAGTCCATATGCCGCCGATCACCTTATCTGAAACTGACCCGCACGACCTGAACACCGACATCGCGTTGTTCAGGTATGGCCTCATTGCTCAACTCGTCCACACCCCACCCGACACCGGCCAACAGGAGCGCCTCTTGCGCGAGATCGCTTCACGCACCTACGCCATCCCCGGCTCGACTCGCACGCGCGTGAGCATCACGACGTTGCGTCGCTATCTCAAGACGTACCGCGAGAAAGGTTTCGAGGCGCTCCGCCCTGGAGCGCGCGCCGATGTCGGCGCCCCACGCGCCTTCCCGCCGGAGGTGCTCGACAAAGCCATGGCGTTGCGCGAAGAACAGCCCTCCCGCACCACGCAGACGATCGTGGACATCCTTCAGCGGGACGAGAGCCTGAGCTTGCCGCGCTCGGTCAATGTCCACACCCTGACCACGCACCTGCGCCGCCGGGGCAAAACTCGGCGCGTGTTAGCTCAAACCGGCAAAACGTATCGGCGCTTCGAGCGCGATCACGTCAACTCGCTGTGGCAAGGGGACGCGCTGGTCGGCCCCTGGCTGCCCGATCCCTACGCGCCCGGCAAGAAACGCCGCGCCCATCTCTTTGCTTTCATTGATGACCATAGCCGCCTGGTGCCGTACTCGGAATTCTTTTTCGACGAGGCCCTGCCGCGCCTGGAGCGTGTGCTCAAGGTCGCGCTCTTGCGCCGCGGCGTGCCGCTCGCGGTCTACGTGGACAACGGCCAGGTGTATTCGTCCACGCAGTTCAATGCCGCCTGCGCCACCCTGGGCATTCAACGCATCCAAACTGCCCCGTACTCCCCGGAAGCGAAGGGAAAAATCGAAAGATGGTTTGAAACCCTGCGCGCCCAGTTCCTGCCCGAGGTCGAAGCCTCCAACCTCACGACGCTGGCCGACCTCAACGAATCGCTGTGGGCCTGGCTCGAGTGCGTCTACCATCAGCATGAGCACAGCGAAACGAAACAGACACCGTTGGCCCGCTACACCGCTGGCCTCGAGCAGGTGCGCCACGCTGATCCCGAAACCGTGCGTCGCGCGTTTCTCTGGCGCGAGAAACGCAAGGTGCGCAAAGATGCGACGCTCTCCCTCCAAGGCAATCGCTATCAGGTCGAGCCGCACCTGGCGGGACGCACGCTCGACCTCCGCTTCGATCCGTTTGACCTCTCGCAGATCGAACTCTACCTCGATAGCACGCACCTCGGCTTGGCCACCGTCGTCGTGCAGAATCGTCAACGCCATCTCGCCGTCGAACGTCTCGCGACCGAACCGCCCGATCCCCCCAAGCCGAAATCGTCGCTGGACTACCTGGCCGCGCTGCGCGCCGAGTACCAGGCTCAGCAACAACGCGCACTCGGCCCGCTCCAATTCACCCAATTGTCCTTCCCCGAACTGGACACGCCCACCGTTCCGACCACCAGCGCGCCGGAGGCCTGACATGTTTCAAGAATTCTATGGCTTCTCCAGCCTGCCCTTTTCCCGCACCATCGCCACCCAAGATTTGTTTCCTACCGCCAGTCAGAAGGAACTCGGTGCACGCCTGGCTTATCTAGTCCGTGAGCGCGGCTTCGGTCTCGTCACGGGTGAGATCGGCTCCGGCAAATCGACCGCCGTGCGCGCCTTCGCCGCCAGCCTCGACTTCAATCGCTATCTCGTCGTGTACCTGGCCAACCCGACCACTGGCATCACCGGTCTGTATCGCGATCTCTTGCTCCAACTCGGTGTCGAGCCACCTTTCAGCAAACCCCGCTTGGTCGCCCGCATCCGTTCCGCCCTGGACGACCTCAATGCCAACAAACATCGCGCCCCGGTCATTGTCCTCGATGAGGCGCATCTCCTGACCCAGCCCATGTTCGAACAGTTACGCCTGCTCTTCAGCGACAAGATGGACAGTCAGTCCCTCGCCACCGTGGTGCTGATCGGCCATCCTGATCTCCGGCGCACGCTCCACCTCACGATTCACGAGGCCTTCAACCAACGCCTGACCGTGCGCTATCATCTCGGCCCGCTCGATTTGCAGGAGACCATCGGCTACGTCAAGCATCAGGCGCAGGTCGCAGGATACAAGTCCGGTACGCTCTTTACCGACGATGCCCTCCAGCGCGTCTTCGAATACACCAAGGGCATTCCCCGTCGCATCAATCAGGTCTGCACCACCGCGCTCATGGCTGGCTTGATTGACCAGAAATCGGTTCTTGATGAAAGCACCATTCGCAAAGCTATCGCGGACATTGACCACGACTGAGAAACAAGCTTGCTTCCTCACCCCGGGCTACGCCGTCACGGGCGCAGCCCGCTTTTTACTTCAGTGGCCCGCCGTTTATTCCGGCCTTACGCCTCCAATCAATTCGGCTCGTAACATTGTAGCACGCGCCGGAGGCGGTGTCAATCATCTTCTCACCATGCAACACTTTTGCATCTTGCTTCTTGCATCTTATCCCGCCTGTGGTACACTCGTGCAAGGAGACTCGATGTTATCTGGTAAGCAACTCACCCTCGAACAGATTTCCGCACTCATGCGGAGCAAAGAGATGGGCGTCTTTGCCGGCGTAGACCTGAGCGATATTGACCTGCGCATCCTCGACCTGGCACATGCCAATCTCAGCGGGGCCAATCTACGCGGCGTTGACCTTTCTGGCGTGGCTTTGGTGATGGTCAACTTGGCCGGTGCGACGTTAGCCGAAGCCGATCTTTCTGCGGCGAACCTCACCGATGCTACACTTTGGATGGCTGACCTTACGGGCGCTCGACTG
>Ga0315279_10004510_pt1 | contig 18650 bp, 11 predicted proteins | sample YL17G06_20_MG_FD_203694 | JGI IMG/M metagenome (GOLD analysis project Ga0315279, IMG submission 203694) | Sediment microbial communities from Yellowstone Lake, YNP, Wyoming, USA - YL17G06_20 | ecosystem: Environmental > Aquatic > Freshwater > Lake > Sediment | place: USA: Wyoming | collected... | reverse complement strand
ACCCTGCCACGGACGCGACGTGAGATTCAGCGCTTGTTATTCACATGGACAGGTCGCTGCGCGTTCTGCGGCTGTGCCGTGGAAAGAGGCTCAAGAAGTCCTTAGATACTTAACGTAGTAGTATTAGCCACCTCCTGGAGAAGTCCTACGAACCCATTGTGATTATGGCAACGACGAAAAATGACGCACTTCAGTATGCTCAGGCGGCCGCCGAGATACTACCTGCAGATTCTAATTTTCCGTATTCGTCCGGCGAACCCATTTCGGCGGCTTTGCGATCATTCTGGTGGTTTCTCAGACCCAGCATTGAGGGATTCCTGACGCGGTGTCCCGCGGAACCGTGCGCAGCATCGCCAAACACTACGGCGTTTTTCGCGAGTAATATGCACGGGACTGCGCCCCCAACGTCCCAGAATTGGCCTGCGGAGATCCTGGAATCTAGAACTTAATTGCTGGCGGGCGGACCCACAGATAGCGACGCTGGCTTCGCCCGGTTTGGCAGCCGCTGGCGGTTCATTAAGATCTGCGTGAGGATTTCGCTGGGGATCGTTCTCAGGTGTTGACAGCCTACCGGTGGGCAGGTGTAGTATGTAGCTGTTGGCAGCCAACATGTCTGAAAACAAAACGGAAGTCCCTTACGGAACGCTGGATCTGCTGATCCTGAAAACACTGGAAACGATAGGGCCGATGCACGGCTACCGCATCGCCAGGAGAATTGAGCAGGTAGCGGAGAACCTTCTGCGATTGAACCAGGGGTCGATTTATCCGGCTCTTATACGCCTGGAACAACAAGGCTGGATTCGCACGCAATGGGGAATCTCCGAGACAAAACGCAAGGTCAAGTTCTATTCGCTGACCAAGGCTGGATCGAAGCAACTCAGTGTCGAGGTTGCGAACTGGGAAAGGGCCACGGCCCTGGTGGCCCGGTTCCTGGAGGCGGAGTCGTGAACCTTCGGTCCGCGGTAGCTCGTCTGCTGGCGCTGTTCCGGAAAGGGAATCTCGATCGGGAGTTGGAAGACGAGGTCCGCGCTCACTTGGAGCTGGCCGAGCGTGATGCCATCGCCCGAGGGCTGACGCCGGAAGAAGCGCGTCAAGCGGCCCGGCGCAGTTTCGGAGGAATCGAACAGATGAAGGAAGATCACCGCGATCACCGGAGCGTCCGGTGGATGGAGAACCTGCTGAGAGACTTTCGGTACGGGATGGCTTCGCTGGCGCGGGATCCCGGATTCGCCACGGTTACCATCGGATTGCTGGCTCTCGGCATCGGCGCCAACACGGCAATGTTCAGTATCGTTGACGCGGTCCTGCTGAAGCCGCTCCCTTTCCCTGAGCCGGAGCGCATGGTAAGGGTGTGGGAAGCTCCGCCGCATTCGTTGCCCAACAACACCACCACACTGACCTTTCTGGACTGGAAGCGGCAGGACACTATCTTCGAGGCGTTGTCGGTCGAGCGCCCTACCAGAGCCGCGGTGGGGACTGGCGGCGATCCGGAGCGCCTTTCGGGCAAGCTGGTGTCGGCTGATTACTTCAAGGTGTTCGGCGTGAAGCCTCGAATCGGGCGCACCTTCGCACCGGGGGAAGATCAGCCGGGAGCAGCCCCGGTGGTGGTGCTGAGCTACTCGTTCTGGCAAACGCGATTCGGGGGCGATCCCGACGTTCTGAAACGCGATTTGGCGCTCGACGGTGAACCGCACAGGATCATCGGGGTTTTACCCGCGGGCAGTTTCGATCGGGACGAGGCTGGGTTCTGGAAACCACTGATCTTCACACCGGATCAACTGAATCGCATTCAGCACGTGCTGGCCGTTGTTGGGCGGCTGCGCTCCGGTGTGAGCCTCGAGCAGGCGCGGGCCAAGATGAGCATGTTGAGAGCCAGTCTCGCCGGGGTCATGCCGTCGTGGAAAAAGGACTGGGGCTTCGCGGTGGAGCCGTTCGCCCAGAGGCTGGTTGGCGATACCCTGCGCCGCTCGATCTACCTGGCGTTCGGAGCGGTTCTGATGGTGTTGCTCATCGCCTGCGCGAATGTAGCGAACCTGGTGCTGGCTAAAGGAGCAACCCGGCGGAAGGAGATGGCACTCCGAGCCGCTTTGGGGGCCAGCCGCGGCCGTTTGATCGGGCAGTTGCTCACCGAGAGCCTGGTCCTGTGTCTTCTGGGAGGCGCCGCGGGTGTTGCCGTGGCCTACCTGCTGCTTCATGCCGCGGCCCCGCTGGTGGCGGCATCGCTGCCGTTTACGGCTGATCTCAGCCTGGATCTGCGCGTCCTTGGCTTCGCCGCGGCGGCCGCCATGGCGGTTTTGATACTCGCTGGTCTGTTTCCTTCCTGGCGGACTTCCTTCAGCAAGCTGTCAAGCTCATTGAATCAGGCGGCACGTGGATCGTCGGGTTCGAGCGCAGCGGTGCGTCGGACGATCGTCATCGGTGAAGTTGCGGCTTCCGTCGTGCTGATCTGCGGCGCGGCGCTCTTGTTCAAGAGCCTGGCGAAACTTCAGCAAGTGGATGCCGGGGTCAGAATCGACCACGTGATTACGATGTCGGCCGATCTTCCATCGACGGCATACCCGGCTCCGGAAAGCGCCGCAAGATTCTATGAAGCCGTCGTTCAACGGCTCCGAGCCGTGCCCGGAGTCGAGCAGGCATCTGTCTCGCAGACCTTGCCTCTTCAAGGTGTGGGGTGGGGCGAGGGGATGAGCTTGCCTGGAGTGACGAAAGGTTTCAACGTTGGTTTAAAGCTTGTCGATCCCTGGTATTTTGGCACGCTGCAAATTCCCCTGGAGTCCGGGCGCGGAATTGAAGATCGGGATCGCGCGGGCGCCCCGCCCGTTGTGGTCATCAATCAGGAGCTGGCCCGGCATTTGTCAAGCACACTCGGAATCGCAAATCCGGTTGGACGAACCGTTGGCATCGACGTGCCTGGCTACGGCCCAATCCCGGAGTCCGTGGTGAACGTGCAGATCGTGGGCGTGATTCGCAGCGAGCGTACCGGCGCATTGCACGCGCCGCAAGGGCGGGCAGCCTATATGCCTTTGACCCAGGTCCCGCAGCAGGACATCAAACTGGTGGTTCGCACCGAGAGCGAGCCGTTGGCGGTAATGTCCGGCATTCGGGAGGCGGTGCGGCAGGTTGATCCCCACCTGCCCCTGGGTGACGTGAGGACGATGGAACAGGTGAAGGAGCGGAGCATGCTCTGGGCGAAGCAGCCCACCTGGGTGGTTGGAGCCTTCGCCGGGGTTGCCGCTCTGCTGGCCGCGCTCGGGCTTTACGGCGTTCTGGCGCATGCGGTAACGCAGCAGCGCCGCGAGATTGGCATCCGCATGGCGCTGGGCGCGCGGCCGGGCGACGTGTTGTCGTACGTTTTGCGCAGCGCCTTCTCGATGCTCATCGTGGGGCTTGCCGTCGGACTGGCTGGAGCCTTTGCGCTGACGCGGGTCCTGAAGAGTCTCTTGTTCAAGGTGTCCGCGCTCGACCCTGTCGCGCTGAGTGTCGCCTGCGGCTTGATGACGCTTGTCGGCATACTCGCGGCCTGGGTTCCGGCGAGCCGGGCGGCCCGGGTGGATCCTATGACGGTGCTTCGCGACGAAGGCTGATTGGTGCGTACAACGACGATCACCCAAGAGATAACAAGCTTCGGCCGGATGAGCTGAAGGCCCGTCGTGACCGCATCTATAATCTCGTCGAGACGGGCGTCATTTATGCTCAGGTCATTGCGCAGCGGGCCCGCTCAGCACAGTCCGATAGTGCCGTTCCGGCGCTCGATAAACCGGCGGCGCCGCCCAAACTTTCAGCAGAGGCAAACAAGTTTTTAAAGGTACTCCTCTCCCCCAATCGCTTGGTGGACGCTCCGGCTCGAAAGCTAGCTCTACTGAACGATCAGGATCGCGCTCAGATCCTTGACGAGCTTCTTCGTGCGGCCACGGAGGATGCAAGGACGATCGCAGTCGTGGCGAGTGTCGTTCAGAGTCCTGTTTTCCCGCACGAGCAGGCAGTGCTGCTCGTAGAACAGCTTGTAAGGGCCGTCACGCTATACGGCGACGCGCACGCGAAGGCGGAACTGTTGCGAACCGTTCCTGAGGATATTTGGGGCGGGGTCTACGAGGGGCCCCGCCTCGCGTTCTTCGAAGACCTGATCACTATCGTTGAACGAGACCAGTATGCTGAGGTTAACGAGATCATCCCAGCTCTCGTGGGTCATGTTGGTGCCATTCCGCCCGAGATGCACAAGTCATACGTCCTAGCTCTGATGGGGCAGGCGAACTCCGGAACCGAAGGTCGCGCGTTCGAACCGCGCCAGGCGTACCACTTCCATATCAATCGTCTGCAGAAAATCCGGAAGCCCTCAAAGAACCCAAAAACCGCCTTTCATCAACACCCATCAGCGACTCGGTCGCGTTCACTTAAATGGGCTTCTTGCATCGGGACTGATCAGCAGACGACTGCTGAAGACCGTACCAGTGGCAAGAGGCCCTGATTCGATTCCTGGTCCGAGTGATAGTTTCAACAGCCACTGGGCAATCCCCCTCTAAGCGTTAAAGCGCTTCGCTGATAATATGTGCCGATATCAATACTTATCAGGGAGTGCATCAAGAGACCGATCTTCTCATCTACTTGTTGCGAGTGGGAACATTTCGTCTCATTTTTGCGTAAGCACAAACGGGAAAGCCTGGAGTGTCTGGACTGGATTCCTATACCCTGATGGAGGCTGCGCCATGGAATCATTTTTGCAGGACGTAAAGTACTCTGTTCGGATGTTCGTGAAATCGCCGGCCTTTACGGCCATCGCCGTGTTGATACTCGCCCTGGGCATCGGCGCCAACACTGCCATCTTCTCCGTCATCAACTCCGTCTTGTTGCGTCCACTCCCGTTCCGCGATCCGGATCGCCTGGTCCAACTCTGGGAGACGGAAGCTGCGCCGGGAACGTACCCCTTTGCAGGGCCGGATTATCTCGACTGGCAGGCGCAGAGCCATACTCTGGAAGCGACAAGCCTGTACACATGGGGCCGCGGCTTCAACGCAAGTGGCGCAGGTGAGCCTGAATCAGCGTTGGTGATCAGCGCCCAGGCGAACTTTTTCTCTGTGCTCGGCGTCCAACCCAGACTCGGCCGTACATTCGCAGCAGGCGAGGATCAAGAGGGGAAGAACCACGTCGCGATCTTGAGCTACGGATTCTGGCAGCGGCACTTTGGAGGCGATCTCGGCGTGATCGGAAAACCCGTCGAGCTGAGCTCCGAAACCTACTCCGTCATCGGCGTGATGCCGCGCTGGTTCAATTACCCGCCGGCCACGGATATCTGGGCACCCATCGACATGTCTCCGAAGAATCTCGGCAGTCGCGGCTCACATAGCTATCGTGCTCTCGGACGTCTTAAGCCCGGCGTCAGTATCAGCCAGGCTCAGGCAGATCTCACTGTCATTGCTAAGCATCTCGAACAGCAATATCCGGACTCGAACGAAAAAGTCGGCGCGGCCGTCATCTCGATGAAAGAACAAATCACGAGGTCCTCGCGCGAGCAGCTTCTGATCCTGGTGGGCGCTGTTGCTCTTGTACTCCTTGTTGCATGCGCAAATATTGCCAATCTGTTGCTCTCTCGAGCCACCGGGCGCCGGCGTGAGCTTGCCGTGCGCGCCGCATTGGGCGCAGGCCGCTGGCGCGTTGTGCGGCAGTTGCTCACGGAAAGCGTTCTACTCGCCCTTTCAGGTGCGGGGCTTGGGCTCCTAGCCGCCTGGTGGTGTGTCAACCTCCTACAGTCGGCGAAGACGTTGCCGATTCCACGCCAGAATGCAGTGCAGATCGATGTCACGGTCCTCCTCTTTACAATCGCGGCCGGCATTTTCGTCGGAATTCTCTTTGGCCTTGCCCCGGCGCTGCAGGCTCTGAAGTTGAACTTGAACGAAGAGTTGAAATCGAGTGCACAGGCTGCAGCGGGCCCTGCCGGCTCGCGCCGGCTGTTGCGCGACGCGCTTGTCGTGGGTGAAATTGCAGTATCGCTAGCGCTGCTCGTCGGAGCCGGGCTGCTGCTGCGCAGTTTCGCCCTTATGCGCAATGCCGAGACCGGCGTGCAGTCGCAGAACATCCTGACAATGGGAATCAATCTCCCTGGTAAAACATACACCACTCTCACAGCGCGCCGTGAATTCTTTGACCAGCTTCTCGACCGAATCCAGCGCACCCCAGGCATCCAGGCAGCTTCGGTCTCGACGCAAATTCCCCTTGAAGGCGGCAGCAACGGTTACATCACCGTTCCCGGCCGGGATGATGCCGCAATCAAGAATCAGCTTTTCGAATGGAACTACATCACTCAGAATTACTTCCGCGCCTTCGGCATTTCGTTTCTGCAAGGTCAGAATTTCACTCCACAGGACGTTGATCGTGTGGCAAACGTAAACCTGAAGATCAACGCGCTTTTTTCCGCTCCAAATCCCCCGAAGGAGCTGCCGAAGGACCTTTCGTGGGTGGCTGTCATCAACCACACTATGGCACGGTTGCTCTGGCCCAATCAGGATCCGATCGGGAAGGTCTTCACACTCGGCGGTTTTCTGACGGTCAAAGTCATCGGAGTGGTTGGAGACGTTAAGGTACGGGGAATCCGCGAAGAGGTTGTCCCACAAGCCTATTTTCCGCTCACAGGCGCGCTCGATTACGCTGAGGGGATCTGGCGCCTGGTGGTAAAGACAAGTGCTGCTCCAATGAGCATGTTGGGTACGATTCGCAAACACGTCAATGCACTCGACAGCAGTCTCGCCGTGCTCAGGCCGCGGACGATGAATGATGTCATCTCCGACGCAATGCAGGACACAAGCCTCCAAACATTTCTACTGAGCGTTTTTGCGGCGCTCGCGGTCTTACTCGCTGCGGTCGGCCTTTACAGCGTGATGGCGTATCTGGTAACGCAGAGGACACACGAGATGGGCATTCGCATGGCGCTCGGCGCTCAGCGAAACGATGTCTTGCGACTCGTGTTGGGGTATGGATCGAGACTGACCGTGATCGGAGTGAGCGTTGGAATCGCAGCTGCACTCGCGCTGACTCGGCTGATCCGCATTCTCCTATTTGGGGTCAGCGCGAACGATTTCCTGACGTTCGCGGCGGTGGTGATTTTGCTTGCCTTTGTCGCGCTCACTGCGTGTTATATCCCTGCGCGCCGCGCAACGCGCGTAGACCCGATGGTAGCCCTGAGATACGAATAAGAGTATCTGCATTTATGCAACCGAGGCGGTCTTGCATCGGGCCGAAGGATTTGTAACCATCGATTTCATCAGACCTCGGAACCATCAACGACAAAACGAATAAATGCCGCTCGAAGAGGTAACTACAGTCTAGAAAGTGTAAGATCGTCGAATTGAGGAGAGAGTGATGTGAACAAGGCGCGTTAGCGATAATCCGGAGACAAAACATGCAATGTAAAACCTGCAGCAAGGAATACCCCTCGGAATACTACTTCTCAACCCCGGAAATCTGCCGGGAATGCTTCGACGGGATGACACCTGAACAGAGAGCTGCAGCCCAAAGGCCGAGTGAGATGCATCGCATGACCACCACGGCCTTTACTCTCGACGGGTACCGGATAGTGGAGAATCTCGGGGTTGTCCGCGGGATCATGGTCCGATCACGCTCCATTTTCGGCACCATCGGAGCCGCGCTGGAAACACTGGTCGGAGGAAACATCACGCTGTTCTCCGAATTATGCGAGCGTACCCGGGCCGAAGCATTCGAAATGATGCTAGGCCATGCAGCCGCCATGGGCGCGAATGCAGTAATCGGAGTACGCTACGATGCAACAGAGGTGATGGATGGGGTTTCCGAGGTGCTTTGCTATGGAACGGCGGTCGTCGTTCCACCTGAAAGCGCTTCAAGTCAGAGCTGAGTGTGCGGGAACCTTTTAGAAAGCCTACACACTTAAGCTCTGCAGGTGGACCATGACGCGATGTCCTCGCCTGAATGTATGCGCCACGTCTCCCAACTCGAACTCGTTCACGTCCGGCCGAACAGGGCAGGGAGCGCCGAAGCCAGGAATAGATCCAGGATCCGGTGCACTATACTGTAGGTCCCCGGTAGTTTCAGACAGTTCATCATCAAACTCCCACAATCATTCGTCGAACCGAGAAGTCGAATTGGACGCTGCGGTGTCTCAGTTTGCGGCCGCCCGCTGACCGAACGGCTTCTCCCCCCCAAGATGGACACGCCACAACCGCCGATGTGTGGCCTTCAGGGCATCGATCAGTTCCGGGTATGGGCGATCGGTCACGTCGACGAGGCCGATGTTGTAGTTTTCGCCGTCGAAGCGCCCGGTGGACGGCTGGTCGGCCCACTGAAACCAGTGCGTCCCGATCACCTCAGGCATGGCAAAGGCATTCTCGACGTAGTACCGATAGGCAACTCCACGTTCCGCCTGGTCACGGACCTGCACGAGGCTCGCGGCCAGACCGCGCCCCGGCGTCCCGAAATGAAATTCCCCGATGAGGATGGGCTTTCCGGTGAGATCCGCGATGCGGCGAACGCGATCGGCCTTCACCTCGTAATCATAGATATTCACGCTGTAGACATCGAAAGCGCGCGCGGCGCGGATCTCGGCGTCGGTTGGACGGCCGCCGGAGCGCATCCCCAGGTTGAGATGATTCGGGTCATACTTCCGGACGGCGTCGCTCGTGACCTGGATGTAGCGTTCAAGCGCACGGCCGATGAACTCCTTCCGCCGCTCCGGCGTGTCCCCTCCGGCCAGCCAGCGCTTCAACTCACGCTGCGTGGCCGTGTCCGACCCGCCCAGGATGAGCTGAGCGGTTTGCTGTTCCTTCTGGGGGAACGGCGGCTCGTTGGCGAGAAAGTAGCCGAGGAGCCACGGATCGTCCTTGCGCGGCGCACACTGGCGCCGGGCAGATTCGTCGACGTTGCGCAGGAATTCGTCCGAGTAGACGTCAGGCAGGCCCAGGTAGTTGACGGCCGTCTCCCATCGTCCGAGGGGGATCGTGTAGGCCTTTTTCTTCGAATCCCAGAGCGCATTGTGAGACCAGTTGGCCACGGTGTTCAGTCCCCAGGCTTCCATCCGCTGGATCGTGCGGTCAACCCATTTCGGCAGCCAGTCGCTTCCGTAGCGCCGGAAGAGGTTCCACGTGAAGAATGAGGCACCGGCGTCCCGTTCCCGGCGGCGGCCGGACTGAAGCTCCGCCGGGGGCATTGCCTGGAACAGCAAGCTGCGGCTGTCGGTGCGAGTTTCCATCCATGGAGTTATGACGTCGGATCCGACCGAGAGGAAGAGATGGCCGTCGGGATCGATGAACCACCACCTGCCCTCGATCTTCTCGCAGCGGAAGAAACCGGTTGCCTGGGACTTGATGCTACTGTAGCCGTAGCCGCCGTGGGGGCAATAGCCGAGGTCAGCCGCTGCAGGCATCCGGCCTTCCTTTTCCCAGTCCTGTCTGAGAGAAGCGAGATCCTTCGCTTTCCCCGGCCAGGTCTCGCGGATGCACTGGCCGAATTCATCGACTACCGGTCCCGAATCCAGCACGGCGTCTCCGGGAGAATCGCTCATGATCCGGATCGAACGGATTTCAAGCTTGGGCGCTCCGACGGGGTGTTCCATGGCGAAGGCGATCGCCTGGATGCCGCGCATCGGCCGGAATGGTCCCCAGAGCCCCACGAAGTAGCCCGTACGCGACCGATTGCCGACCGCCGCCATATCAAAACCCGTGCTTGGCGGCTGCGCGATCATAGCCACAGGGATGGCGGCGCGGATCCAGACTCCGGGGTATGGGTGGAGCAGCAGGCGGCTGTATCCCTGTCCCGTGTAGACGCGCAGGTCGAATCGCTGCGATGAAGAGGCGCGCATCTCGAGGACGAGGTGGCTGCCGTCGGGCCAGTCGGCCGGAAGCGCAGGGACGATTCCGGCAACCGGGATCTTCCACTCCGAGAGCGACTGCGTCCGCTCGAAGGTGAATTCGCGCGCGTCGGCAGCCTGCAACTGCGTAGCGAGGAACGGAAGCAGAATCAAAAAGACCGCTGGTATTCGTTTCATGGCGACGCTCCGTGGATGAAGGATGGAACAGCCATCATAACCTCGGACACCCTCGAAAAAAATCGATATATGGGAATGTGTACGGCCAGTCTGCCGCTGGAGGGGTTATTCAATCCAGGATCGCCTGCCCGTCTATCTCTGTTATCATCAGTCCTGAACCCTCACCCGCTTTCAGGAGGCGGGCAACTGAAAGGATAGAAACTATGGCCACGTTCGTTCTACTGACGAAGCTCTCTCCAGAACGCCTCGGCGACCTTCATGGACTCGAGGGTACCGGCCGCCAGTGGATTGCAGAAGTAAAAGCCAAGTGCCCAGAAGTGAAGTTCGTTGACCACTACGCACTCCTGGGGCCATTCGACTTCATGGATATCTATGAGGCCCCAAACGAGGAGACAGCTGCCAAGGTGTCGATGATCACCATGTCGAAGGGTGCTGTCAAGGCAGAGAGCTGGACCGCTTTGCCATATAAGAGGTTCTTGAAGATTATAGCAGCGCTTTGACGAGCATATGATGATGCACGGCTTCTCCGCCGCGGGGATGTTCACTGACTCATTGTCCGAGTGAATCCTCCCCCAAGGCGGCCGTCTGTCACTTAGCAGCATCTGGCTCAGAAACCGCCTGGCATCCGGCGCGTGCGAGAACCTTTACGTCGGGCAGGTCGAGTACATTATCCCGGTTGTCGAAGATTGCTGTGGCGGGATCTGAATCGGCCGGAACATGAGCGGTTTGACACGATTCTCAGGACATTTCGAGGTCGTCGGACAAGACACGGGACACACAAGCCGTTTTCTTCATACGTTGTACGTGGAGGCCGTATGGAGGGGTCGGCGGCACCGTCGAACTGGATTCCGGGCCAGACGCCGGGATTCGGCTCCTTTTCATCGCCACCCCTACCCTCCTGACGAGCCACTACACAAATGCGTAGTAGTTTGCCCTGCCCGACAGTTCGGCCTCAGCCCTTCGGGTTGGCGATTTCCTGCTTGGTCTCGACAGAGAACAACTTGAAATCGGTGAAGTAATGCCGCCGGCGGATATGATGGCCGCGGAAATCCATATAGAGCTCGGCACTTTGCGGAAGCCATAACACAACTCTCCGCTCCGGGAAATCCACAGGGTGATACTCAATCTGCAGGTGCTCGAGGCGCAGTTGTATCTTTGGAATCGGATCGGCAAGATCGGTTTCCACCCGGACAACCTGGTAGGTGTCGGCCCGGATCCAAGCGCGCCCACGCAGGCGGACGTCGTATCGATTTCCATCGACACTATAGGAGCGAAGGTTGTTGGGGCGGTCCTTCCGCTGCTCAAAGCGAACCAGCCACGTGGGCTGTCCTTCCCAGTCACCGAGCCCTTCGCAATCCATGTCGAAATCTTGGATGTAACGCGGATGGAAAATCAGGACAATGCTGGGAGTGCCGAGGGTCGCCAGGCGACTGGGGAAGTGAAGTGGTGTAACGTCGCGATTGCGGAACTCTTCGACACTCATGAGGCCACCGCGCACTTCCCGGATGGAAACCATGTAATCGAACTTGCGGATCTCAGGAGCTTGAAGATTGCCCTGGCGGTCCGCATCTTGATGCTCGAGGACTTCGGTCGCAGTGAAACGATCGATATTGTGGATCAGTTCCTGGATGCGTTTTCCCGCTCCTGCAAGCACATCGGCCAACGAACACGTTATGTCGGATCTCATCGGATGCGCGCTGTGATCGATGTCGGGAGGCATCCACTGGCTTGCCACCACTCGCACGGGGGATACTGACGCCGACTCGGCTTGTGCGGGGTTGGCCTGAAGCAGTCTGCCATTGACGGGCTCGCGTTCTGAGCCTCGCAGCTGAAAATCTGCTTCAGACGTGACTGATTGGCCGCTTCCGGCTTCAACAGTTTCAACCATCAAATGATACTTGCCCGGTTTGAGATCGTGACAGGACAACATGAAGCCTATTGCAGTCTCGGTTTGGCTGACCGGCAGCGCGGAGGAGGTTAGATCGACGGGAGCAAAAGGGTGGCTCTCCCCCTTTTCATCTGTAGCTCGCACCTTGGCCTTGAATGACTTCTCGGCATTGCCTCCAGGGCCTGCATAAACCCGGTAGAACACGACCATCGGTTGCTGGCGGTCAATTTCGGCCTCCACCGGGGCATAGACTTGAAAGCCCTTATACTGCAGAGGATCCCTTTGGCTCAGCATCTGAGGTTTTAGTTCCCTGATCAGACCCGGCAAGGGAACCATTTCCTGGCTGATGATCAGACTGCTGGCGGTCATGGCTCCCTGGTCGAAGGCAGGAATCGACAGGCTCTGTTCCGCCGTACCTGTCTTGCCTTTTTCATCCATCACCACCAGTTTCACGCGGTATTTACCCGGCCTCAGCCGCAAGGAATTCTTGTAGACGAGATCCTGATTGCGGAAAGCCTCTGCCTGGGCGTCGCCAATGGCTACGTTGATTTCACCGCTGAAGCGTGAGGCCGTGATTCCGTCTTCCTCCAAGGCCACTCCCATAACGCTCGCGCTCCCGGTCCATTGCCCGGCCTTCTTCTTGAGTGCAATACTGCCTCGCCCGAGCTTGACAAAGACAGGAATCTGGGCAACTTGGGGAGTCTCGTAGAAATAGACCGGGCGGAAAGACACCGGCAATTGGGTCGCTGGAGCTGAGGAGGATAGGGCGGCCCGCAAGGAACTCTCACTCTTCGATCCTGCAAGCGGATCGGTAGGATGAGAGTCCGTATATGTATCCCGATACTTCAGTTTGGCATTCTTCAAACTAAGTTTGACTTCAATCTTGTGCGGTTTGCCATCGGTTCGGGCATCGCCGGACTGAAATCCCAGGACGTAGTAATGGCCCAATTCCAAGTCTACGCGATCCAAGGCTTCCCCGAGATTATCCGTATTGTAAATGGGATAGCCATTGGTTTGATTCGCAAGCGAACGCAGTATGGTTGCGCTCGTTTGATCTTGAAACTGGGCCAGGTTTACCCCTTGTGAAAGAGCAGGTGGCCGGGCACCAATGTTTGTATCCATTAAAGATGCGGAGTTTGTGGCAGACTCAGATCGGCCTCGCGCGTCCAGGGTAAAAAAAGAGACATCGGATTTTCGCGCCTCAGAAACCAACGAATTGAACTCGGTCAGAGTATCTGTCGGCACGGACATATCTTCCGTAAACAGAAGGACCGTTTTGCGTCCTCGAACAGGCTCCAACGCAGAGCAGAGGCTTTTCAGGTTGCGAAAGACATCCACTACCTGGGAGCGTAGCTCTTTTGCACCGGTGGTGTCCCGCACTGCACGTCCAGTCTTTCCAGCGAAGGCCTCGTTGGCGCGGTGAATGGCTTCAATTACCTTTGCGGCATCGTGAGTGAGAGGGCAAGTAATTCTGATAGACTGGACGTAAACGGCCACCCCCACTAAATCGTAAGGATGCATGTGCTGACGCACGTATTTTTCAGCGGCGTCAAGGGTCAGCTTGCTGTCTGCGGAGCTGATGGTGCTCTGATCGAACAGGAGCAGGACTACCTTGCCGCGCTGAGTCCTTTCATCAATATCCCTCAGACTGGAGGGCAGCGAGGTTTTATCAGCCTCCTCACTGACCGCATCGAAAGTGCTGATCTGCTGCTCCCTGTCATCTTGAAAAATCCGAAAATCTTCCTTCTTGAGCGCAGTGATGGGCTTGCCTTTGTCGTCCAACACAACGACTTCCACCAGAACCAGGCCCACATTCACTCTTAATGTAGGGACGTTCTCCTGCGAATTCTTAGGAGCACTGCCTGACTGTAATCGGGCGGCACACAGGGCAGAGAGGATGAGGACGCAAGAGAATCTGGCCAACCTGATAGAGATCGATCTGATTTTCATGGGCTAAGGACCTTATTCCCTCAGTCTATGTATTTCTCCCCAATTCCTCGGCAAACTTAAAGGAGCGAAGATCGATCTGGATTTCAACGCTGAGCTGATCGCCCATATCGATGCAGGATCAGGGCTGTCGCTTAGTCCCTGGCTCCGACGACTTCGGGCTGGCGCTCGGCCTCGGGCGCGAGCGAGACTGCTTTGCGGCCGCCCCGGAAGTTGCCCACGAAACTGCGCGCCTGCTCAAGGTAAATGTAAATTACCGGCGTAATGTACAGAGTGAGCAATTGGGAGACGACCAGGCCCCCTTCCACTGCCAGGCCGAGAGGCCGCCGCGCTTCCGAGCCGGCGCCGACGCCCAGGGCAATCGGCAGCGTGCCCACGAGAGCCGCCATCGTGGTCATCATGATCGGGCGGAAGCGCACCAGGCATGCCTGGTAAATCGCTTCGGCCGGGGAACTGCCGCGTTCCCGCTGCGCTGCCAGCGCAAAATCGATCATCATGATCGCGTTCTTCTTCACGATTCCGATCAGCATGATAATGCCGACAAAGGAATAGATGTTCAGCTCCTGCTTAAATAGCAGCAGCGTGGCCAGTGCTCCCAAGCCCGCCGATGGCAGGCCCGAAAGAATGGTGACCGGGTGGATAAAGCTTTCATACAGAATGCCCAGCACCATGTAGATCACCAGGATGGCCATAAAGAGCAACACGCCCATGCCCTGCAACGACGACTGGTAGGCCGCAGCTGTGCCCAGGAACGTGGTGCTGATACTAGCGGGGAGGTTTTCGCGGCCGGCCTGTTGAATCGCATCGACAGCCTGGCCGAGCGAGACCCCGGGTTGCAGATTGAACGAGACGGTGACTGCCGGCAATTGACCGTAGTGTGCCACCGTCAGTGGCCCGATCCCCGTTTTAAGGCTGGCGACCTCGTTTAGGGGAACCAGTTTCCCGGTCGACGACTTGACGTAAAGCAGGCCAAGGGCGTTCGGATCCCTTTGATACTGCGGCAGAACCTCGAGAATGACGTAGTAGTCGTCGGTGGAGGTATAGATGGTTGAAACCTGGCGCGAGCCGTATGCGTCGTAGAGCGCGTCTTCGATCGTGTCGGCAGTGACATTTAAGGAGGAGGCGACGTCGCGGTCAATGTTCACCGTCACCTGCGGGTTGTTGAGCTGGAGGTCGCTCGTTACGTCAACCAGTCCCGGGATAGTGCGCATGCGTTTTTCGAAGTCGGCACCCACCCGGTACAATTCGTTGATATCGGGGCCCTGCAACGTGTACTGGTATAGGTTCCTGGTCATCATGCCGCCGATGCGGACCAGAGGCGGGTTCTGTAGATAGGCCCGAATTGACGGAATGGCGTTCAATTGCGGCCGTAAGCTTTCGATGATTTGCTCCGGAGTCAACTTCCGCACGCCGCGCGGCTTCAGTCGGATGTTGAAACGGCCGGAGTTTCCGCTAAAGACATTTGAGATAAACCCATCGATGTCGGGGCTTGCATGGAGGACCTCGGCTACCTGTTTCTGCAGCTTGACCATGCCGTCATATGAGATGTCCTGTGGGCCTTCCGTAGATCCTGAGAGAATCCCAGTGTCCTGACTGGGGATGAAGCCCTTCGGCACATAGCCATACAGGTAAACCGTGGCCACGAGCGTTCCGACTGCCGTAAGCAACGTGAGAAAACGATGGCGCAGCACTCCGCGGAGAGTCCGGTCGTACGCATTGCGCATGGCTACAAAGCCACCCTCGGTGATGCGGTAAAAGGCATTTGTGTTCTCGTGCTCCGGCTTCAGAATTCGGCTTCCGAGCATCGGAGTGAGGCTGAGCGCTACGAAACCGGATATCAGGATGGCCACACTGATCACAACGGCAAATTCGTGGAACAGCCTCCCCATAATCCCGGCCATGAACAATACAGGAATGAACACGGCGGCCAGGGAAAGCGTCATGGAAATAATCGTGAAACCGATTTCCTTGGCCCCGTCGAGCGCCGCCTTCAGTTTTTCTTTTCCCATCTCCATGTGGCGGACAATGTTCTCCAGCATGACGATGGCGTCATCTACCACGAACGCCACCGAGAGCGTGAGCGCCATCAGCGAAAGATTATCCAGCGTATAGCCCAGCAGTGCCATGGCGGCAAACGTCCCGATGATCGACATGGGCAGAGCCAGGCTGGGGATCAAGGTGGCGGAGACGCTCCGCAGGAAAAGGAAAATCACCAGCACCACGAGTACCACCGTCAGAAGCAGGGTGAACTTGACATCATTAACCGAATCGCGAATCGATTCAGAACGGTCGATAAGGATGTCCATTTTGACGGAAGGCGGCAGGAAGCTGCTGAAGGTGGGCAGCAGTTTCCTGATTGAGTCGACAACCTCCACCGTATTGGTGCCCGGCTGCCGCTGGATGGCAAGGCTGATCGAGCGCGCGTCGTTGAACCAGGCGGCCGACTTGTCATTCTCCACGCTGTCGATGACATGCCCCAACTCTCGCAAATACACGGGGGCACCGTTGCGATAACACACAATCAGCGAATTGTACCCCTCTGCGTTAGTGAGCTGCCCGCTAGCCTGGACGGTGTAGGCTTGCCTTGGCCCCCAGAGGGTGCCGCTCGGCATGTTGACATTGTGCGCGTTGATGGCCGCCTCCACGTCGCTGAGGGCGATGCCGCGCGCGGCCATAATGGTCGGGTCGACCTGCGCGCGCACGGCGTATTTCATAGCGCCGTAAACGTTCACTTGAGCCACACCGGAAACCATCGAGATGCGTTGCGCGATCATGTTCTCGGCGTAATTGTCGACAGTGGAAAGCGGCAGGGTTTCCGAGTTGAGTGAAATCATCAGGATCGGCTGATCAGCCGGGTTGACCTTGCGTAAAAACGGTGGGCTGGGCATCCCGGGCGGCAGCCGTCTCTGTGCTATGGAAATGGCGGTTTGTACGTCCTGCGCCGCAGCATCGATGTTGCGTTCTAGCGTGAATTGCAGCGTGACGTTGGTGAATCCGAGGGAACTCGAAGAGGTCATCGAATCGATGCCCGGAATGGTCGAGAATTGCCGCTCGAGCGGCGTCGCCACCGAGGCGGCCATCATTTCCGGGCTGGCACCCGGAAGATTTGCCATCACCTGTATCGTCGGAAAGTCCACGTTGGGAAGATCGCTCACAGGCAGCGTGCGATACCCGACCACTCCAAAAATGACGATCCCCAGCATGACGAGCGTGGTCATGACTGGACGCCGGATGAAAATCTCAGAAATGTTCATTACCCAGCACCTATTTCGCCTGGATTTCAGCCGCGCATATCAAGGTTCCCAACATGTTAAGGCCTTTTATCTCAGACCGGAAGAAGATCTTCCGGGTCGGGCAGGCTGACCTGTCCGGGTTCGATGTGGCCGCTGGAAAGTGCAAGGATAGGGACGCGCGTCAGGCAAGGAGCGCCTGGGCGCGCATCAGCCGCCTCCGGACCTGGACTCCATTGGGACAGTCTACCGAGCAGGAGCTGCAATGGCGACATTGGATCTGCCGGACATGCTCGGGCAGTTCCAGGAATCTCTCCCGGGCCGTGGCGAACTGCCCATAACCGTCCGCATAGCTCAGGAAACGCAACATATCAGCCACCGGCACGCCCCTCTCACACACTCCATTGCAGCTTCCGCACATGCGGCAGTAAAGCGGGCTGATGTACGCCAGTTGGCCAGCGAGCAACTTCTCGTCGCTATCGCGGAAGGGCTCCGATAAAGCCCGGAGATTCTCATCGAGCTGATCGAAGTCGGTCATGCAGACAATGGCGGCATCCACCGAACGGTTCTTCAACACCCACTTGATGGCAGCAAGCATCGCCCCTTCCCGCTTCAGCGTGTTTGTCAATGCGTCGGGATTCACGCCGTACAGCCGGTCGCCACGCTGGATCCTGCTGAAGCCGCCGGCCAGTACCTTCATTGCCACAACGCCCATCCCAGCCCGGCGCGCAGCCTGGATCGCGTCGGTCAGGCCGGGCTTCATGGTGAAGTTATAGCTAGCGAGCGTCACATCGGTCCGCCCGCGCTTGACCAGGTAGGCAAGCATGTCGGGCATGTTGAAATGCGTGCTGACGCCCGTGAAGCGGATCTTGCCGGCCTTCTTCGCCGCTTGCTGGACTTCGAGCAGGTCGTCGGTGACCTCCTCGGGATTGTTCCTGTTGTGAAGGTACCAGATATCCAGATAGTCCGTGCGCAACTCGCGCAGACTGGTTTCAAGATCTGTCAGGGCTTCCTGCTTCGTTTTTCCCAGAGTCTTGCTGGAGAGGATGACCTGCTGGCGTTTCCCCTTCAGAGCGGCGCCGACCATTCGCTCGTTGTTGCCATTCTGGTAGGCGCGCGCCGTGTCGAAGTAGTTGATGCCGAGGTCCGAGGCTCGTTCGATAACGGCCGCGTCGGAAGTCGTCATACAGCCGAAGCCGAGCGGCGAGACCTTAAGACCCGTCCCCCCCAATGCACGGGTGTTCAGTTTTGAAGGCTCTGGCTGCCGGTCGGGTAGCGATGCGACGAGGGGGACGCCCAAACCGGCGGCCAGGAAATCACGGCGAGACGAGATAGTTTTCATGCAGAGTAGCTTATCATCTGTCAGCCTGCTTTTTACCGCTCTTTTCATCAAGCCTGCTGGAAAATCGGGGAGCGTCTCCAAATTACGTGTTATGCTGCCGGGGCCGCAAACGAACCCAATAAGGGTCTGTCAATGAATAACGTTTACACTTTGCTGCAGGCCCCCAGGCCCGCTGGCGAGGCGCGAGCGACGAGCATACCCGGGGTGGTATGTAAGGAGCGAGCAACAAAGCCAGCG
>Ga0315279_10004509_pt1 | contig 18651 bp, 15 predicted proteins | sample YL17G06_20_MG_FD_203694 | JGI IMG/M metagenome (GOLD analysis project Ga0315279, IMG submission 203694) | Sediment microbial communities from Yellowstone Lake, YNP, Wyoming, USA - YL17G06_20 | ecosystem: Environmental > Aquatic > Freshwater > Lake > Sediment | place: USA: Wyoming | collected... | reverse complement strand
GGGAAAGTGATTGAGTCTCCCGAAGAAATGTTCTGGCGTGTGGCCCGGAATGTCGCTGAAGCAGAACGTTTCTACGGGAATCGAATCTCTCCTGAAGAACTTTCAGGGATTTTTTTTCGGATGATGGTGTCCTTAGATTTTCTTCCCAATTCCCCCTGCCTAATGAATGCCGGTAGGGAACTTCAGCAATTAGCAGCTTGCTTTGTCCTTCCTGTTGAAGATTCGCTCGATTCCATCTTTGAAACGGTCAAACAGACAGCCCTTATTCATCAAAGCGGAGGAGGGACAGGCTTCTCCTTCAGCCATCTGAGGCCGAAGGACGATACCGTTCAATCCACAGGCGGAATGGCAAGTGGCCCTGTCTCTTTCATGAGGGTCTTTAATATGGCCACGGAGGTGATTAAACAAGGAGGGACAAGAAGAGGAGCCAACATGGGGGTATTAAGGGTTGATCACCCCGATATTATGGAATTTATCACGGTCAAACAAAAGCCGTATGAGATGTCGAACTTTAACTTATCCGTTGGAATTACAAAAGCCTTTATGGAGGCTCTGGAGAAAGATGATGAATACAGTTTAATTAATCCGAGAACAAATCAGGAAGTCAGACGTATTAAGGCAAGAGAAGTATTGGAGGCGATTGTCAGTTCGGCCTGGGAAACGGGAGACCCAGGGATTCTCTTTTTAGACCGGATCAACGAGGCGAACCCTACTCCTGAATTAGGTGTCATCGAGAGCACAAACCCCTGTGGCGAAGTTCCCCTTCTTCCTTATGAACCCTGTGTCTTAGGATCGATCAACCTTTCTCAAATGGTCAAAAAAAAGGATGGAGGGTGGGAGGCCGATTTTGAGAAGATAAGAAGAACGGTGAGAGATGCGGTCCATTTTTTAGATAATGTGATTGATATGAACCAATACCCTTTACCACAGATTGCCCAGATGGCTAAAGGGAATCGCAAGATTGGCTTAGGGGTGATGGGATTAGCCCATTTTTTCATTCGACTGGGCGTTCCCTACAATTCACAGAAGGCTTTGGAAGTGGTAAGGGGTCTCATGACTTTTATTCAATATCAGGCCCGTGAACGCTCTGCTGAACTGGCAGAGGAGAGAGGAGTCTTCCCAAATTACAAGGGCTCTATCTATGACAGACCAGGAGGGATGAGATTGAGAAATGCTACAGTCACCACCATTGCTCCCACAGGAACGCTCAGCCTCCTTGCCAATTGTTCGAGCGGCATTGAACCTCTTTTTGCCCTTCATTATATCCGGAGGGCTTTAGAGGGACTGGAATTTCAAACCACCGATCCCCTCTTTGTTGAAGTGGGGGAGAAAGAGGGATTTCTAAATCGAGAGTTAATGCAATCGATCACTGAAGGGGCGAGCCTTCAAGAACTCCCCCATGTACCCAAGCATATAAAAGAACTTTTCGTTACCACCTTTGAGATTCCGCCAGTCTGGCATATCAAGATCCAAGCTGTTTTTCAGGAATTTACGGACAACGCCGTATCCAAAACCATCAACTGTCCTCGGCACGCCACGAAAGAGGAAGTGAAGGAAGCCTTTCTGATGGCCTATCAAGAACGATGCAAAGGCATCACCATCTATCGAAGCGGAAGCAAGAATGATCAGGTTTTATCCTGTGGAACCAAGCAAGTCTGCTAATCAAAAGCAGAGGGCAAAGGGCATAGAGCATGGAGTTTTTATAATAAGAGTTTTTTACTCTATGCCCTATGCACCATGCTCTATGCGGTTTTGAACGATGTATCCTGTAATTGATCCAGAGAAATGCAAGGGCTGTGGAAACTGTGCTGAGATCTGCCCAAGTGAAGTCTATCGGATCGAGTTGGATAAATCGAATCCCATCCGACCGGAAGACTGTATCGAGTGTTGGGCCTGTGTGAACCAATGTCCGATGGAGTCGATTCAACTCCACGAAGATTAACGCCGTATCTTGTTTGTCAAGCAATTTCTGCAAAATATCTTCCTCTATTTTCCCATAGATCACAAAATTGCAGTATGCTCCACCACCTCTGCGCCTGAGTTATTCCAAGTCTCCCTCTCCCCTCTGATTATTTTTAGTCTCCCTGTCTGCCGAGAGGCAGGTAGTCAATTTTACCTCAAATTCTCCCTATTGTGAGGTTAACAAGAATTTGAATAATCCTTGATTTTCGCCAGCTTATAAACTTCTCCAAAATTCATACTCTTGGCAGAGAATTTGTTTTTTATTTAACTGGACTATTTATTACACATTTAGTAGACTGTCATCAAAACAGAGGCCATCTATTAACGTCCTTCAACCCTTTAACCATATATTAGGGTGGGCATATGGTCTGAAGATTGAAATTAAACCCCATTTCCGAAAACGGAATGGGGTTTAATTTTTTGGTCAATCAATTTTTAGGTGACTTGCATTTAGCTTAACCTCGACACTGGGAACCTATCATAAAACTCCCGAGGGACTTTAAAGACATGGAGAGGCCACTCAGCCATTTTAAATTTGCTCAATTCCAGTTCATCCTCAAAGCCGAAGATTGCATCAACCTGCCTGTTTACAAAGGCTCAACATTTAGGGGTGCTTTTGGCCACGCTTTTAAAAGAGTTGTCTGCGTAAATAGGGAGAAAATTTGTGATACATGCCTACTAAAGGGGAAATGCGTTTACTCTTATGTCTTTGAAACTCCACCTCCCTCGGATACCTCAAGAATGAGGAAATATCCATTCGCCCCTCATCCTTTTGTTATTACCCCACCTTTGGAGGAGAAAAGGACATATCGGGAAGGTGAGATGCTTTGTTTTGAATTGACACTGATCGGGAAATCAATCGATTACCTTCCATATTTCATCTATACCTTTGATGAGTTGGGAAAGATGGGAATTGGAAAGGGCAAAGGGAAATACCGACTTGAAGAGGTAAGGGCAATCCAAGTAGGTGAAAAGGCAAAGATAAAAGCAGAAAGGGGAGATAAACAAGGTGAAAGGCCCAAGGTGAAAGGTGAAAGGGAAGAAATAATTTATTCTGGAAAAGACAAAATTCTCCGAAATAATTTCAGAGTTTTGAAAATTGATGATCTTGGTTCCTTTGACCTTTCACCTAACACCTTTGACCATTCACCTTTGACCTTGTCTTTCATAACCCCTACTCGCTTGAAATTCGATGGAAGTCTTTCTCCGAAACCTGAATTTCATATTCTTTTCCGCAATCTCCTCAGACGTATTTCTCTCCTTTCCTATTTCCATTGTGGAGAGGAACTGGCTCTCGATTTTAAGGGATTAATAGAGAGTTCCAAAGATATAAAAGTCAAAAAAGAAAACCTTTCTTGGTTCGATTGGGAACGTTACTCCAATCGCCAGGAAACAAAAATGAAAATGGGTGGATTCATCGGTTCAATCACATTTGTGGGAGATTTTAAAGAGTTCGTACCATTTTTACTTTTAGGAGAATATATCCATGCAGGAAAAGGAACCAGTTTCGGATTGGGTAAATACGAAATAATGAGATCCTGAAATATTTCAAAAAGGTTTCTATTGTTGTTAAAGGCAACCTGTGAGGATAGGATAGGTTCCATGGATCAAAAGACCTATCGAGAAATCTTAATCTTTGTAACTGGGACAACCCCTCAGATTGTTACTGAAACCCTTTACGGCCTCACCCAGGAATGCCAGCCCCCTGTTTTTCCAAATGAAATTCATATCATCACCACCTCCAACGGAAAACAAAAAATCGAAGAAGAATTGATCTCCAAAGGGCGCCTTTTGGGATTCCTTAAGGAATTTGGTGTCCTTGACATTACCTTAGATAAAGATTCTATTCATCTCATCAAAGGAGAAGGTGGTGAACCCCTCGAAGATATTCGGGAAGATTTCCATAACGAAGCTGTTGGGGATTTCATTGTCAATTTTATAAAGGAAAAGACACAGAATATGAGTACGAGGCTCCATTGCTCCCTTGCTGGAGGTAGAAAAACCATGTCGTTCTACCTCGGTTCAGCGCTTCAGCTTTTTGGGAGACCGTGGGACAAACTCTATCATGTTCTGGTCAGTCCTGAATTCGAATCTCATCCAGAATTCTACTATAAACCACGAAAGGACAAGGTTCTTGAATTGAAGGACTCAAGTGGGAAGGTTCTTAGGAAACTCCATACAAAAGATGCTAAGATTTCGCTTGCTGAACTTCCATTTATCCGCCTGAGAGAGAAAATTCCTTTGAATGGGAAGAGCTTCAAGGAGTTAGTCAATGAAGGCCAGAAAGAGATCGACATTGCTTCCCTCCAACCCTCGGTGAAAGTAAATCTTTCCGAGAAGGTGGTCTATATTGGAAATGTGGGTATTGATATGGTTGCAATGCAGATGGTTCTCTATATCAACTTATTAAGACGAAAATTGGGGGGGTGCCATTTTCCTGAAAGGACTTATTGTCTTGATTGCACGGAATGTTTCCCTTATCTGGGGGATCTTTCAAAGAAAAAGGCCCTTGATGAGATGGTTAAGGATTATCAGAAGGCCTATGGTCCTTCTTCAGGGAGAGTAGAGGAGTTCTTAAGGCATTGGGAAAAGAAGGGTGGTATTGACCCTGATACCTTGAGGCAAAATATCAGCAAGATAAATAAGACTCTGAAGGAAAACATCGAAGATGAAACGTTATATCCTTATTTTGCTATTACCCCCATCGGCAAACACGGAAGCAAACGCTATGGCGTGAGAGTGGAAAAAGGAAAAATTGTGGTCGAGTCTTAAATTTTGAATCTTGAATTTTAAGGAATGGTGGAGGAGTAAAGATAGGATTTGGTGAGAAGAAATATTGATTGATGATTTTGATATCATTACGTCCAGGCTGAAGGGGAGGATATTAATGGCTGAAATAGAAAAAGTTATTTTTGATTTGGAAGTGGTGACTCCAATGTTTTTGGGTGGAGCTGATGCTAAAACTGCGGAATTAAGGGCAGCCTCATTAAAAGGGCTAATGCGTTATTGGTGGCGGGCATTGCAAGCTGAAAGTGATATGGAGATATTAAGGAAGAAAGAAAATGATATATTCGGAAGTACGGATAAAGGAGGAAGTTTTGCTATTCGAATGGTGTATACGGATCTTCGCGGAATAAAAGAGTCATTCCCTCGTCATCTTGTTCCTGTTGAGGGTAAAGATTTCAAAATTAATATCCTGGAATATTTAGCTTATGGAACATATGACTATGTTAAGGGGAAAGGGAATGTTTTTTCCAGAGAATATATTCAGCCCAACAAAAGATTCAAATTGATAATTACTATTAGAGGTCGTAAGGAAGAGATTCTGAGAACATTTTATATATTTAGCCTGTTTGGTGGTATCGGCTCAAGAAATAGAAATGGTTTCGGGAGTTTTGACGTATTAAACAAAGCCGAGGCATTTTTACCATTAAAGACCGATTATTCAATTGATAATCCCTACGAATCTTCAAATCTTTCAAAACTGGTAAAAAAAGTTGATTCCCAGCCATACACATGTTTTTCAACACAAACAAAGGTTTTCAAATCAAAAGAGTTGTTCGATTCTTGGGATACAGCGATGGCAGGCGTTGGCAAAATTTATAGGGAGGCTCGCTTAAAACTTGAGGGTAAACATATTTATGAAAAGCGGCAATATATAGGTGCTCCTATAATAGAAAAAAAGGTAACCCGCTCATTCCTTGATAGGCATGCGAAACCTTATTTCATAAAAATAGACAGAGAATCCGGTAAATATCGTGCATATATTCTTTATCTCCCCTCGATGTATTGTGAGGGGTTGGATAAAGATATAGATGGAGGAGCGATAAATCGCCATATTGTTAATAGTGAGTTTCAAAAAATCTGTAAAGAATTTAACGAATACCTCTCAAAGAAATTAGACAAAATTTTGTAAATCAAATGGGACTGGAGACTTTTATGGACCGAGAACTTATCATCAAGAAAATCCAGGCACTTCTTCATGATCCTCCAGAGAAGGCTTTAATACTCGGAAGAATTGGCCATGAGGAAAGGGCGAGGGATTTGATGAAGATTGTTGAAAGCAGTGCTTCCATAACGGATGAGACAAAAGATGCTGACCATATTGCCTCTGCATTCGACAGGGTAAATTTCCCGCAAGATATTGAGTCCAAAATTGATTTCATAAAGGAACCGATTATCGTTCATCCTTTATCTGGAAAAGAGTTTGAAATTCCTGGTTTAGCTATTTCAGGTATAGACTATAAGCAGGTAATGAGTAATGTTGATAATGCAATAAAGGATATAAGCTTAAAATATTCAGAATTAGAATTGAAATATCTTTCCCTTTGGGCTGAGCTGCAGGAAAGTATAAGAACCAAGGAATCTGGAAACTCACCGATTGCCCAATTATGGGAACTCCTGCCTGCGGATACACGTATTCCAGACCATTCTAACTGGGAACATAGGAGAATCGCTTCTGCCGTTGCGGGGGCACTACCAGAGCCGGCACTGCTGCTATTTTCAATTGGTCCAATACAGGAGTTTATCGCTACCGCACGAAAAGTACAGGACTTATGGTCAGGGAGCTACATCCTTTCTTATCTTGCCTGGACAGCTATGAAGACCATCGGGGAAGAGGTTGGTCCTGATTCCATTATCTTCCCTGACCTGATAGGACAGCCTTTTTGTACTCTGTGGTTAAAGAAAAAAGGGTTGAAATTTCTAAAAAGCCCTAATAGAGACGCCTTATCATCTCCGACTTTGCCAAACCGAGTTCTTGCCCTTCTTTCAAAGGATAGTGCAGAGCATGTCGCAAATAAAGCGGAGCAAGCTGTCAAAGCTATGTTTAAGAAGATCTGTTTTACTGTGAAGGAAAATATCGAGGATGCAATCGATGGGCTAAGAGGTGAGGCAGTATGGGGTGAAATCTGGGATAGACAAACTGAAGATTTTATTGAGGTTTACTGGGCGGTATTGCCAACAGGGAAGAAGAATGAATATAGGGCTTTTCTTGAGACTTATAAAACCTTTTTAGGCTTTGAAACTTTTAGGGACTTTGAGAAACTTTTAAAGGAGTATGAAAGAAGAGGCTTTGGACCAAACATAGGCACGGTATATGGTCAGTTATATAGATTTCTTGAAAAAGGGCTTGGAAGTAGAAAGACCGTCAGAAACTTTTTTCAGCAATCAGAGCCGCACTACAAATGCACGATGTGTGGGATGAGAGAACCAATACATCCTCAAAGGCATAATAACCATAGTTGTGAAGAATATGGAGCGCTTGTGGGCTTTTGGAAAGAAACATTCAGGACGCAAAGTAAATTTCCCGGCATTAAGGCATCAGAAAGGTTATGTGCAGTGTGCGTAACGAAAAGATTTGCAGCGAGGAATTATTTTAATAACAAAAAGGCTTTTGATATACATACTTCTTATCCCTCTACGAGCACAATGGCAACAGCGGCTTTTAAATTGCGGATTGTTGAGAATAAGACCCTTAATGATCTGCTGGTAAAGGCCCATACATATACCCAGAAGGTCATTGCTCTTGCTAAAGAAACGGCATTGGGAGGAATACCTCCAATGATATTGGGTGCATGTAAAGGTGATAAATTATGCGAGGAGTTTGCACGGCTTGAGGGAGACTGGTTGTATGATGATAGTTTAGATGAAAAAACATTGTGGGAGGAATATAAGCATAACTTTAAAGATAAAGAAGAGTTTAATCAAGTTTTTAGAGCTGTAAGAGATAGCTTTGATGGTTTCATGGCGATAGTAAAAGACAGAGAAATGCAACTAAAAATTGATTTAGGCACTCCATCCAGATACTACGCCATCATCCAGATGGATGGGGACAATATGGGAAAGTGGCTCTCCGGAGAAAATGCTCCTCCGATTGGGAATATTCTTCATCCTAAAATAAGAAATCAACTAATGGAGGATAATAACTGGCAAGAACTTTTGAAACAGAGCCGCCCCCTCAATCCATCCCTTCACCTTGCAACAAGCAGGGCCTTAAGGGATTTTTCTCTGAAGGTCGTGAGGGAAATTGTTGAACGAGATCATCTCGGTAAGCTGATCTATGCAGGTGGTGATGATGTCCTCGCCTTTGTGTCTTTGAAAGATTTGCTGGATGTAATGCTTAAGTTAAGGGCGTATTTCTCTGGGGCATTAACAATAGGAAATGGGAAGGTGGAGATAGATTTCAGGAACGGTTCAGGTTTCATACCTATAGATGCTGATGGGAGGCCTTTAAGTATAGGTTCAAAGGAAAGCGAGGTAAAAGGTTTTTTATACTCTATGGGAACAACCGCCACAGCCAGCATGGGTGTTGCAATCGTCCATCATTCTTATGACCTATCTAAAGCGCTTCAGGAGGCAAGGGACGCTGAGAAGGAGGCGAAAAATGAGATTGGCAGAAATGCCTTCTTCATATCTCTGAATAAACGTTCAGGTGGACCTGAGGTCTTTGGCGCAAAGTGGTACTACGAAAAAGAAGGGTATTTTGAAGTTTTGCCTGTGTTAGAAAGTTTGGTCAATGCATTTTCAATAGATGCAGGTATTTCTCCCAGATTTGCTTATGATTTTAGAGATGAACTTTTTGGTATCCAGGGGCTTCCGAATGACAACGCCGTTGAATTAGAGATAAGGCGAATTGCTCTTAGGCACACACAAGACAAGGCAAGGTTTGGGGGACAAACTAAGAAGATCGTCAGTGATTTAGTCTCTCTCAAGAAGCATATCGAAAGGAAACTGAGTGAACATCCTGATCCAAAAAGGCAGGCGAGAAAAACCGAGATGTCCCTTACGGAAATATCCAAGCTTATGAATATCGCCACCTTCCTTGCAAGGAGGGAGAACCAATGAAAATTTTTCTTGAGCCTAATGATGTCTTAATGTTTAGAGATGGTAAACCTTTTTCAGGTGGTGATGACCACTTTGCTAGAAGTATTTTTCCACCATCTCCCTCAACCCTTTACGGTGCGATTCGTTCAAAGTTTTTAAGTGAAAAATATCCGCAATATGAGAATTTTAAAATCGGTGACATACCTGAAGATATTAAGGAAGCTGTTGGTACACCTTTATTACCAGGAAGTCTTGCCATAACTAATTTCTTCACAGCTAAGCGAGTGGGTGGATTAATTCAGTTAATATTCCCTATCCCGAAGGATATCGTTAAACTAAAAATGGAAGGTAAAGAAAGTTTATTCGTTTTGAAGCGAGAGGAAGAAATGGAAAGAAAAATCAAAACCAATCTTCCATCTCCTGTACTTTCTCCATTGTGGCTTAAGACAGAAGAACCCTTGGAGGAGATAAGAGGATTTTTATCTCAGGAAATGATTGATAAATATCTATGTGGTGGTGTTCCTGATAGAATTATTAAACACAGCGACTTGTATCAAAAAGATGAGAGAGTTGGTATTAGAAAAGACAGAATAAGAAGAACATCTGCAGCAGGTGCTCTTTACAGTGTGGAATACATCAGGCTCGATGAAGGGGTTGGCTTCGCTCTTGAATTCACTAGCATAAAGGATTTTCCAAAAGAAGGATTCTTGAGACTTGGTGGTGACCACCGGTCAGCCTACTATAAAGAAATAGACTTCTCGGTGCCTGGTGTGGAGGCTATAAAGCAGATGGTAGAAAGTTCTAAGCGATTCAAGGTTATTTTACTTACTCCTGCGATCTTTAGCAAAGGCTGGATTCCTGACTGGATAGATATAAAAAGTGGTGAGGGGAGAATAAACGATCTGTCCTTAAAATTGGTATCTGCTGCTACAGGCAGGTCTATCCATTTGGGTGGCTTTGATATTGTAAAGGGAATGCCCAAGATAATGAAGAAGGCGGTCCCTGCTGGGAGTGTCTATTGTTTTGAAATGAAGGAAGGCGATATCAATAAAGTTTTTGAGGTTTTCTGGCTGAAGTCCATCTCAACTGAAAAGCAAAACGAAGGTTTTGGAATTTCAATCATAGGAGGGTATTAATATGTTCAAACAGGCAAGATTAATGTTTATTTACACAGAGACATCCTTGCATGCAGGGAGTGGGACAAGTCTTGGCGTGATTGATCTGCCTATTCAAAGGGAGAAATACACTGACTATCCAGTCCTTCAGGCATCGGGGATAAAAGGAGCAGTAAGAGACTGGTTTGAGACGAACAGGGTTAATGAAAAACAGAAGATAGACCTTGTCTTTGGGCCTGATACAATCGGGGGCGGAGGCGAAGCCTTTACAGGTGCAGCGACATTTACAGATGCCAGGCTTCTTTTGTTCCCTGTTAGGTCTTTGAAGGGCGTTTTTGCCTTTGCTACATCATGCTTTGCCCTTAACAGGCTAATGCGAGATTTGAGTATGGCTAAAATACCAGCCAACTGGAATGTTCCATTAGAGCCACGAGGTAATCAGCTTTTAGGAATACAGGGAAGCAATTTAGCTGAGGATGGTAAGATAGTGCTGGAGGAGTATGCCTTTGATTTCGTAGAAAACAATGATCTCATAAACATTGCTGCATGGATTTCAAATAGTGGCATTCCTGGAGGCACTGAATATGGATTCTGGAGAGAGAAGGTAAAAAAGGACCTTGTAATTCTACCGGAGGATGCCTTTAAAGATTTCGTTAAGCTCTCAACCGAGGTTCAAACAAGGATAAAGATAGACAATGAAACTAAAACAGTCGCCTCAGGTGCACTTTTCTCCGAAGAAGCATTGCCTCCTGATACCCTTTTGTATTCTGCTGTTATGGCGAATGACCCATTTAAGCATGGCAAGCCTGAGGATTTAAAAGATGTAAAAGCCGTTATGAATTTTATCTGTCAACTCAACGGCAATAGGGCTCAATTTGGCGGAGACACAACTATTGGGAAAGGAATTGTGAATATAAAATTTATCGATGGAGGACAAAAATGAGTCTATTGCAAACCAAAGAACAAGAAAGAGCAGGAGCAGCCTGGGATTGTGTAGACAATGTCAATAAGCTCCCAGATGAAAAATTCAAGAAGGAATACCGAAGTAACGCTTTAAAATTGCCTTCTCTAATACTGACAAATGGACTGGGACAAACTCTTGCATTTTTGAAATCAAAAGGTAAGAGGGACTTGTCTAAGTCAGAGGAGAAGGTTTATCGGGATTTAGAAGACTGGCTTAAAAGACCAGGAGTTATAAATTGGGGAACTGCCCAAGGGGAATTGATTGAAAGAATCATGAAGATCAATAGCGATAAATATCGCCTTGTAACAACAGAGACACTTGCTTTTATAAATTGGTTGAAACGATTTGCAGATGCAGCGTTACCGAAGGATGGAGGGGAGTAAAATGAATCTTCCACTACCTAAAGATACTAAAGATTTTGTGTTAGAGCAAAATAGATGGAGAAAAATTAGCAACTTCGGATTGCTTTTTAATAAATATTTTTACGAATGGAAAGACAATTGGGATGTAGGTGAGAACAAAAAGAGATTTCTTGACGCCCTTGTTAATCCCCAGGCGAGAATAGATACTTCAAGATACCTTGAAGAATTTATTAAAAGACATAGTGTTTTACTAAATGATTTTGGAGCACAAGGTTACAAAACCAAATTTTTTGCCATGATTACAGACTATCGGCTTATTATAGGTCTTGGCGGATCACATGTGCTTGAAACGAGTTTAACTTTACACCCTTTATATGGCTTTCCATATATTCCTTCAAGCTCTGTTAAGGGGATTGGGAGGGCTTATGCAGAAATGATCGCAGAGGCGTCTATAGAGGAGCGCCGAGAAATATTCGGGTCAGAGGATAAAGGCAGGGTATCAGAGACTAATCGTGAGGGCAAGGTTATTTTCCTTGACGGATTACCAAAGAGGTTCCCAAAGCTTGAAGTAGATATTATGAACCCTCATTATGGTGATTATTATCAGGGCAAAAAGCCCCCAGCCGATTATTTGAGTCCAAACCCTATAACCTTTCTTACAGTTGCCCCCGGGCAAGAATTCTTGTTCTCACTATTCTCAAAAGATCTATCTCTCCTTGAGAAAGCAGAAATATGGCTCAAAGGGGGCCTTATGGAACTCGGCGCTGGTGGGAAGACTAATGTTGGGTATGGTTATTTTAAATAGTGGTGGGTGTTGTGAAGAATTGTTCTCTAATATCTTCATTTATCTTTATTTTTAAGTAGCACAAACTTTGCCCAACCTCTTCCGATACAATAAAGGAAGAAAAACGAAATGGGTCAAAAGATACAAAGGCATATCCTGAAATTCCGAGAATGGGCTCCCTGGTTTACAGCAGCGCTTGCTGTTCTCAGCGCAAATTGGGCCGCGAGTGCTTTTTACGAGACAGTACAGATCTTGTTGAGTGGAGTGGCGGTAGTTATTTCACCATTACGGGCCGGCTATATCGCGTTTTTCGTAAGTTTGGTAATCTTGTTTTACCGCCAGAGAAAGGCCTTTTTCCGGCCTCATACCAGATACCTGTCAAATGAACCAGCGGAGAAGAGAAAACATCTTGTTTTATTTCTTTCGAGTTTGCCGGAAGATATTGAAAAATCAAATGGAGTACCGGACGGACTGAAGCTTTTTTTCCGGAACCCCGATGATGACATCATCGCTATTGAAGATGGCAAAAAAAGCGGGATACGTTGGTCATGGGAAATGCCACTTAGAGCTATAAGACATCATTTGGGGACTTTGGAAACTGTTACACTCATCTGTTCAAAAGAGTCCCTTTTACAGGCGCCTTTATTCTTGAATATATGCATGGGGTACCCTCAACTCAAAATTGTTAAGTTTTATTTATTGGTGAAACAAGCGCGACGAACTAAGCTTGTTCCTATATCCCATTCTAGCACCATAAGTCCTTATGAGGGTTTTGATTATGAAAGTGTTGATGAACTCTCTCGTGCCCTTTGGGTATTGCTTGTGGAGTTTAAGGAAAGAAAATACCTTGAACATGAAAGTATTATTGACATTACGGGCGGTCAAAAAATCACGAGCGTTATAGCTGCAACCATGACGTTCAACCGAGAAATGAAGGCTCAGTATGTACAAACAAATTTTCCATGGGATGTTCTCAGCTATGACATCATTCTTGCTTCTTCAGAAACAGGAAGATTGGGAATATGAAGATTATTGACTTATCCAAACTTTTTAGTTCTACCGCCAAGCTTTCGGACCTTGATTTCTATATCGAAAAAGCTAAAGAACAAGCTGGCGAAGGAAATGACGTTATACTGACTGGCCAAGCTCCTGTTTGGCTTTATCTTAAGATCGCCCATGCCCTTCATGGCAAGGCGAGAAAGTTAATTTATCGATCACCAGTGACTGGCGATGTAGTCATTTTTGACCATAGCCCTTATTAAAGAGATGGAGTTTTTCGGGAATATTTCAAATCCTAAAAATCTTTTGGAAGCCTTCTACCGGGTTAAGGAAAATCGGGGTTGTGCGGGGGTGGATGGAATAACAATTGAAGAATTTGAGAATGATCTGGATAGAACCCTCTACCAGTTAAGAAAAGAGATTTTAAGCAACAAATATGAACCGTTGCCTTTACTCAAGATCCTCGTGGATAAAGGGAATGGTGAATCCAGAGCGTTATTGATTCCTACCGTCAGGGATAGGGTCGCCGAGTCTGCAGTGCTCCAACTCATAGAGCCAATTTTTGAGAAAGAATTTGAGCAATGTAGTTTTGCCTACCGGAAGGGCCGTTCTGTAAAACAGGCTGTTTATCAGGTCAAAGAATACAGAGAGAAGGGATACACCTGGGTTGTAGATGCTGATATTGATGCCTTCTTTGATAGCATCGATCACAATATTCTATTCAATAAGGTAAACAGCTTAGTTAAAGACACTGGTATATCGAAGCTCATAGAAATGTGGGTCAAAGCAGAGGTCTGGGATGGAAAGGCTGTGACCCAACTTGCGAAGGGAATACCACAGGGCTCTGTAATTTCTCCTATACTGGCAAATCTATTTTTGGATCAACTTGATGAAGAGCTTCTAAGCCATGGATTTAAACTCGTTAGATATGCAGATGACTTTATCATCCTTTGTAAGACCGCTGACAAGGCAAAAGAAGCTTTGGAGGTTACGGACGAGATTTTGGATAAACTTTCGTTAGAACTGGATGAGGCTGATATCGTGAGTTTTGACCAAGGTTTCAAATATCTCGGAGTCTGCTTTGTTAGAAGTATGATCTTTGTTCCTTACGACAAACCGAAAAGGGAGAGAAAGGTGCTTTACATGCCACCCCCCTTGAATCTATTCTCTTATCTTTCGAAAAGGAAAAGGGTCAGTTGAAATGGCTAACCTCTATCTGACAGAGCAAGGTTCTGTACTAAGAAAGAAAGGGGACAGGCTTATCGTTGAAAAGGAAAAAGAGGTTCTGCTCGATGTGGAGTGTCACAAGATTGATGCAGTCCTGATTTTTGGCAATGTCCAGTTCACAACTCAGTCAGTGCATGAACTATTTCAACATGGGATAGAACTCGCTATTCTAACAAGGACAGGAAGACTGATCGGCCAGATTACATCCCCTACGACAAAGAATATTGAGCTAAGAGTTGTTCAGTTCAAGAAATACGGAGACGAGGCATTTAAACTCGGATTTTCAAAAAGCATTGTTAAGGGGAAGATCAGAAATTCCCTTCAGGTCCTTCGATCATTCTTCTATAACCATCCAGAAGAAGATTTGAAGGAAGAGATAGAAGGTTTGGAGAAGGCAGAGAACGGACTATCGCAGCAAAACTCCCTCGAAGGGCTCAATGGTGCGGAGGGGATGGCGGCCAGGTTTTACTTTAATGCTTTTGGCAAAATGATCCTTGGAGATTTTTCCTTTGACGGAAGAAGAAAGTATCCTGCTCCAGACCCGGTCAATGCACTCCTCTCACTGGGATATACAATGGTTTTCAATGAGATTTCGTCCCTTCTGGACGGGATGGGGTTTGACCCGTACCTGGGCTATTACCATAAAATAGACTATGGGAGAGCTTCTTTAGCATCAGACCTTTTGGAGGAATTCAGGGCACCTATAGCAGATCGTATTACACTGAGGCTTATCAATAATCGGATATTGAAGGTAGAGGACTTCTACAACAATCCAAAGGGTGAAGGGATTTATCTTAAGAGAGATGCTTTGAAAAAATATTTCGCAGAATATGAGGATTTTATAAATCATGAGTTCACCCATCCTGAAACAAAGGAGAAGACTTGCTTCAGGAAATGTTGGAGGATTCAAATAGAAAATCTGGCATCGTGTATAAAATTGGACAAGGAGTATCGACCGTTTTTCTTTGCAATATAACAATAGGTGTCAGAAATGTTTTATCTCGTCTCATACGATATCCCTGATACACCAAGGAGGACAAAGATTGCCAAGATATTGGACGACTTTGGTGATAGAGTTCAATATAGTGTTTTCGAATGCATCATTGACCAGGACCTCCTTGAAAAGATGATTGACAGATTGGAGAAAGTAGTAAAGTTGGAAGAGGATAGCGTGAGGATATATGCTCTTTGTGGCAATTGTGAGAAAGTGATTAAGGTCATAGGACAAGGAGAAGTGACCAAAGAAGAAAAATACTATATCTTATAGGGAGTTACACGGAAGTTTTTAAGTTATAAAAATTTTGGTCGGGTTACAGGAAATTAAATAACATGTTAGCAAATCAAGGGTTTCTGGTAATTTTTATTACCACAGATGGCTTGAAACAAGGAGGTGAAGGTCTGGGTAAAGAGACGTTACAGAAAAGGCGCTTACAAATCCTCGTTAATTCAAGACAAAGGAGGTGGGCAGTGAGGAAAGAAGACCTGATGAATAAGGGATTGCGACCCAGGAATCGCTCTTCGAGCAGATGAAAAGCTTCAAAATGGTGAGGAAAGAAGACCTGATGAATAAGGGATTGCGACCCTGACTGGCTCCACGACATGATTGTATGAACATCGTGAGGAAAGAAGACCTGATGAATAAGGGATTGCGACCGGTTTGCCTTGAAGCCGAAGAGAATCCTCGGAATCAGTGAGGAAAGAAGACCTGATGAATAAGGGATTGCGACTTCATAATATGAATTCGGGCTAAATATTTTCTATCCGTGAGGAAAGAAGACCTGATGAATAAGGGATTGCGACTCATAAATATAGATTTCAATTGAATCATCAAACAGTTTAAGTGAGGAAAGAAGACCTGATGAATAAGGGATTGCGACTTAGCTGTCCAAAGGCTATCAAGAATGTCGGACTCTGGTGAGGAAAGAAGACCTGATGAATAAGGGATTGCGACAATAATCTCATTCTCTGTTGCCAGCCGAGACATTATTGTGTGAGGAAAGAAGACCTGATGAATAAGGGATTGCGACTATTTAGGATTCCCCTTCCGACTGGTGGTTGGTTTCCTCTGTGAGGAAAGAAGACCTGATGAATAAGGGATTGCGACCAAAAAAAGCACTAACGGATGGTCAGATTCGTAAAGAGTGAGGAAAGAAGACCTGATGAATAAGGGATTGCGACGTATTAATAGATGGAGTTGGATCAACCTTATCTAAGCACGTGAGGAAAGAAGACCTGATGAATAAGGGATTGCGACTTCTTTAGTTGCCTTATCGTCACTTTGGCATTCTCGTGAGGAAAGAAGACCTGATGAATAAGGGATTGCGACCAGATATCTAATTATTTAAAGGCAACGGGTTTTGGATGTGAGGAAAGAAGACCTGATGAATAAGGGATTGCGACTGCATTTGTAATACGTTCATACGCTCTATCCTCAATTTCGTGAGGAAAGAAGACCTGATGAATAAGGGATTGCGACTTTGATCATCATCGCTTCCAATGATTCTATGATATTGTGAGGAAAGAAGACCTGATGAATAAGGGATTGCGACAACAAAAATTGTTATATAATCTTTAGACCAATCCATGTGAGGAAAGAAGACCTGATGAATAAGGGATTGCGACTAGATGTTCTGGTTCGCTAATACAACAACTAGCTAAAGTGAGGAAAGAAGACCTGATGAATAAGGGATTGCGACTCAGCATGGGAACATCTCAGTGATGAACCATTATCAAGTGAGGAAAGAAGACCTGATGAATAAGGGATTGCGACTCGCCCCAATGATGGCATAGTAGACGACCAGATGTTTAAGGTGAGGAAAGAAGACCTGATGAATAAGGGATTGCGACACGCTCTTTAACAACTTGTATTGCCTCCTTAATGTCATTGTGAGGAAAGAAGACCTGATGAATAAGGGATTGCGACCTCCACCAGCCTTCTCTTCTTCGTCAAGAGTTCACTATGTGAGGAAAGAAGACCTGATGAATAAGGGATTGGTCAGAGAGGTGAAGGGTGAAAGGTGAAAGGGGATAAAATAGAGAGCTTTGAGGATTTAGAGGTTTATCAGAAGCTCTGTCAGCTGCACTTAGAGGTTAGCCAAGCCTCTTTAAAATTTCCGAAGTTGGAACTTTATGAGTTGGGGTCGCAGGTTCGACGTTCCTCAAATAGCGCTCCGGCTAATATTGCGGAAGGGTGGAACAATCGGCACATCAATATTTATCTTGAGGGGATTAACAGGGCGATGGGGGAGGTTCAGGAAACATTACATCATTTGAGCATGGGCTTTCGAAAGAAGTACCTGCTTTCAGAGGAATATGAGGGTTATAGGAATCGCTACTTGGAAGCAGCGAAAATGCTGAGGGGGCTTGAAAGGTCGCTCATATCCTCGAGAGAGAAATGACCTTTCACCTTACACCTTTAACCTTACACCTATTGAGAGGGACCTAATGAAGAAGGGATTGCGACTTCACTTGACTTGGTCACTACCAACTCAGCCCTTATGGTGAGGAACTGAGACCTAATGAAGAAGGGATTGCGACTATATCCCAAAGGGCATCAGCAGAAAGACTGGCGAAAGTGAGGAACTGAGACCTAATGAAGAAGGGATTGCGACGTAATGTTGGATTTCCTCAATGAAGCCATTCACTAATGTGAGGAACTGAGACCTAATGAAGAAGGGATTGCGACATTACAAAACTGAACCTAGGGGACGTTGATGATGAACCTAGGGGACGTTGATGAAAACAATCACTTTACATCCCTTGGTAATTGTGGTAGAAGGTTTTTATGCCTCGGCAAGCGAGATTAGACGCACCTGGGATACTTCACCATGTGATGGTACGGGGAATTGAAGGCTGCCCGATATTCCTTGACGACCAGGACCGGCAAGATTTTGTCTCTCGTATCAGTGAACTGGTGGAGATGACTGGAACGAAAGTACTGGCTTGGACTCTGATGGATAATCACCTCCACCTCTTGATATTCAGTGGTTCCCAGGGAATTTCTAAATTTATGCGGCGTCTTTTGACGGGTCATGCCGTCCGATATAATTTGAAATACCACAGGAGTGGCCATCTGTTTCAGAATCGTTACAAATCTATTGTCTGTGAGGAGGACCCCTATCTACTGGAGCTGGTCCGTTATATTCATTTGAATCCCTTAAGGGCAGGGATTGTGAAGGGTATGGAAGAATTGGACCGGTACCCCTGGTGCGGTCATGGCGTACTGACAGGACGGAGGAAGAACGATTGGCAAGAGACGGAATATGTCCTCAAGCAGTTCAGCGAAGAGAGGGGGAAAGCGATCCGGGGTTACCGGAAGTTTATGGAGGAGGGGAAACAACAAGGGAGACGGTTGGATCTGGTTGGGGGAGGACTGATTCGAAGTCTCGGGGGTTGGTCGCAGGTACTTTCATT